>RCND010001722.1_pt1 | contig 12329 bp, 8 predicted proteins | sample 2041351 | NCBI WGS metagenome assembly RCND01 (sample SAMN09708230, study PRJNA481090) | Marine sediment metagenome, whole genome shotgun sequencing project. | biome: marine sediment; feature: ocean; material: sediment; isolation source: Sewage treatment plant 12B marine sediment (STP12B) ...
TACTAACGGCTTCTGCGGCTGCATTGGGGTTTTTACCAATGGCAATATCTACAAATGCAGGCGCCGAAGTACAACGCCCATTGGCAACCGTAGTTATTGGTGGCTTGGTAACCGCAACCATATTAACCCTTATTGTTTTACCTGTTCTGTATGCTTGGATAGAAGAAAAAAACGTATTTAAAATGAAGAAAAACCACATTACAACACTAGTAATATGTCTTATTTCATGGAGCGGCTTTTCACAGCAAAACCCGCTAAACATAACTGAAACTTTAGACTTGGCTATTCAAAACAATCAAAGCATTAGAGCATCATCATTACAAGTTGAAGAAGCTGATGCACGTATTGGCAATGCTTTTGATTTTGATAAAACAGCTATTTATTATAGTTATGACGAGAATAATTTAGCCATAAACAATAAGCCTTTAAAAGTGTTTGGTGTTTCTCAGGATTTTAAATTTCCAACTCTATATTTTGCTGATAAAAAAGTGAATCAGGCATCATATAACCTGCAACAATCGCAACATTATATAAACCTTCAAAAACTAAAAGAATCTGTTTATTCTCATTATTATGAACTAAGTTATGCTAAAAACAAAGTCAACACCTTTCAGTTTTTAGATAGTTTATATAACCATTTTTCAAAAAATTCAAAACGTCGATTTGAATTAGGTGAGACTAATTATTTAGAAATGCTTACTGCACAGTCAAAAGCAAAGCAAATAGAAACAAGCTATAAGCAAGCTCAGCAAGATGTTTTGGCTGTAACTGAAAAACTCAAACAAGTAGTTCAGGTAGATTCCTTGTCAATTATTGATGAGTTACTCTACAAACTAGAGTTACAGAATTTCTCTACTGAAACAAATCTCGGGTTGTTATATTATGAAGAATCAAAAACTTATTATAAAGCACTTAACAACAAAGAGCAACAGCAATTACTTCCAGATATTACTGCAGAATATTTTGTTGGTTCAAACAGCGGGCTTAATACTAATATTCAAGGCTATATGTTAGGTTTAAAAATTCCGTTGTTTTTCTCTGGAAACGCTTCTAGAATTAAGGCCTCTAAAATTGCTGAAGAAGTTGTGACTACACAGCAAGCTGATTATAAAATAAAACTTCAAAAAGAACATCAATTTTTATTAGCAAAACTTAAAGAACATGAAGAATCGATAAATTATTACGAGACTCAAGGTAAACAACTAGCAGAAGAAATTTTAAAAACAGCAAATCGCACGTTTAAAGAAGGTGAAATTGATTTTTTTCAATACATACAAAGCATTGAAACAGCGAAAGATATTGAACTGGAATACCTGAATAATTTAAACGCTTATAATCAAATAGTAATTAGTATCAATCACTTAATTCTTTAAACAAATATCTATGAAAACATTATATATATTATTATTGTCATTAATGCTTTTAGCCTGTGGGAATTCAGAAAAAGCAGATAATACAGTATTGGAAATCCAAGACCATGAAGATAGAATAACCCTTACCAAACAACAATTTGAAGGTGAAAACATGCAACTAGGTGTAATTACTGAACAAGCATTCGACGAAACCGTAATTGTAAATGGGATGATAGACGTTCCTCCACACAACAAATCTCGTGTTACAACATTTATGGAAGGGTATATTACAAAAACACCCTTATTAGTAGGAGATCACGTAAAGAAAGGACAGTTATTGGTAACCTTGGAAAACACAGATTATATTGCCATACAGCAGGAATTTCTAGAAGTTGCAGAACGGCTAAACTATCTTAAAAGTGAGTATACACGTCAAAAAACATTATATGACGAACAAATAACTTCACAAAAAAACTATCTAAAAGCCGAAAGCACTTATAAAAGTAATCTAGCGCATTATAGTGGTTTAAAGAAAAAACTAGAAATGCTTAATATTAATACAAAAGCAGTATTAAGCGGAATCATAACATCAACAATAAATATTTATGCCCCTATTGAAGGCTACATTACCCAAGTTAATGTTAGCAACGGAACATTTGTAGGTGCAAGTGATGCTATTATGGAAATAGTTGACGTAGAACATATTCATTTGGAACTTTCTGTTTTTGAAAAGGACATCATGAAAATTAAAAAAGGTCAAAAAATAACCTTTAAAATACCCGAAGCATCCAGTACGGTTTTTATTGCTGATGTTCATTTAGTAGGGACTACTATTGATGAAACCACAAGACGCGTAAAGGTTCATGGACATATTGACAATGAGGAGGAAAACTTTATTGTAGGCATGTTTATAGAAGCCGCTATTCATGTTAATGAAATAAAAGGTTTAGGTGTTCCTAAAGAAGCTATTATTGAATTAGGAGATTATAATTATGTGTTAGTTTTAAAAGAAGAGACCACTCAAGGGTTTGAATTTATTAAAATAGAAGTTGAACTGGGAAACGAATCGCAGGACTTTGTAGAGATTATCAATACCGATCCCTTAAAAGACAAACAGATTGTTCTTAAAGGAACAGGTATGTTGTTAAATGATATCCAAGGTGGACACAGTCACTAAATAAGAAAACTCCCAAGTAAAATTACTTGGGAGTTTTTGTTTCATTATAAAAGCAAATAGATTCTTCGCTTTGCTCTGACTGTTAATTACATTTTCATCAACCATTCTTTAACATCAACTTCTTTCTTGATGATGTCACGAAGGTCTTCAATTTTCACTCGACTTTGTTCCATAGTGTCACGATGACGAATAGTAACTGTATTACTCTCTAAAGTTTCATGGTCTACAGTAATACAAAATGGCGTTCCATTGGCATCTTGACGTCTGTAACGCTTTCCAACAGCATCTTTTTCATCGTAGAAGACATTAAAGTCCCATTTCAATTCTTCAACAATTTGTTTTGCTACTTCTGGTAAGCCATCCTTTTTTACTAAAGGAAAAATAGCAGCCTTTACAGGCGCTAAAACTGCTGGTAGTTTCAAAACAGTACGCGTTGTATTATTCTCTAATTCTTCTTCGACTAATGAATTTGAAAAAACTGCCAAAAACATACGATCTAAACCTATAGATGTTTCTAAAACATAAGGAGTATAGCTTGCATTTTCTTCATGGTCGAAATACTGCAATTTCTTTCCAGAAAACTCTTCATGCTGTTTTAAATCGAAGTCGGTACGTGAATGTATTCCTTCTAATTCTTTAAATCCGAAAGGGAATTTAAATTCAATATCTGTAGCCGCATCTGCATAATGTGCTAGTTTTTCATGATCATGGAAACGATAGTTATCTTCACCCATACCCAATGAAAGGTGCCATTTCATTCTGGTTTCCTTCCAATGTTCAAACCATTCTTTTTGGGTACCAGGCTTAATAAAAAACTGCATTTCCATTTGTTCAAACTCGCGCATTCTAAATATAAACTGTCTCGCAACAATTTCGTTCCTAAAAGCTTTTCCTGTTTGAGCAATGCCAAAAGGAATCTTCATACGTCCTGTTTTCTGAACATTTAAAAAATTCACAAAAATACCTTGAGCGGTTTCTGGGCGCAAATATAAATCCATTGCTGTTTCCGCTGAAGCACCTAACTTCGTTCCAAACATTAAATTAAACTGTTTAACGTCTGTCCAGTTTTTAGATCCAGATAATGGGTCTGCAATTTCAAGCTCTTCGATTAAAGCTTTGACATCTGCTAAATCTTCATTTTCTAAAGATTGTCCTAATCGCTTTAAAATAGTATCTATTTTTTCTTGATATCCAAGAACACGGCCATTTGTACTTATAAACTCTTCCTTATTAAAAGTCTCTCCAAAGCGTTTTTCAGCTTTTTTGACTTCCTTTTCTATCTTATTTTCAATTTTAGCACAATAGTCCTCAACCAAAACATCTGCACGATACCGCTTTTTAGAATCCTTATTATCAATTAAAGGATCACTAAAAGCATCGACGTGTCCAGAGGCTTTCCAAGTTTTTGGGTGCATAAATATTGCCGTATCAATACCTACAATATTGTCATGCATTTGCACCATGGCTTTCCACCAATAGTCACGAATATTCTTCTTTAATTCTGCTCCGTTTTGAGCATAATCGTAAACTGCACTTAATCCGTCGTAGATTTCACTACTTTGAAATACGTAACCATACTCCTTTGCGTGAGAGATTACTTTTTTAAATTGATCTTCGTTGTTTGCCATGCTGCAAAAATAAAAAACCGCTTCAACTTAATGAGCGGTTTTTTAAAAAATTAATTGGTTAGTTAATTTAGAAATAATTTTGAAGTTCCCAGTATTTCATTATCATGAAAAACAGAAATTATATAATCACCCTTTTTAAGGGGTTCTTTTGAATTCACATTAATTTTTGTACAAACATCTAGATTATTACTTCTATAATTTACCGATGTTTTTCCACTATAAATAAGAGACGTTTCACCAAACTGAATAGCGCCCCTATCTGATACTACATTATTATTGGGGTCAATAATTTGAACATAAATATCTTTATTCCCTTTAGGTGAAAAAGCATTCTCTTCTAGCGTGAAACAAACTTCCAAATTATTCGTTTCGCTCGCTTTATTCGTCACAATATCTCTATTTGATCTTGAAGTTATTAGTGCAGTAGCCTCAATGCTATTTGCAGACAATGTGGTGATTTCTTTAATGATATACGCTAATTTTGTATTTTCAGCAGTAAGGATGTCTAATTGATTTTGCTGAAAAGCAATGGTCTCAATAGACTTATCCGACTCTATCTGTAACTTAGAATTTTCGTTTTTTGCAGAATTTAATTCAGCAAGAACCATATTTTGACTCTTTCTTAAAGCTATTGCTTCTTGCTTGTACTTCGTAATTAAAGGGAGATTGGATTTAACCACTTCTAATGAATCTAGAAGAACATGTATTCTAGATTTAGAATGTCGTAATTGTATTGTTATCTCTTTATTATCAACATCAACTTCTTCATAAAGCGTTATCATTTTTGATAACTCCTGTTGCACAAGATTAAATTCTTGTTCAGCAACTGCTTCCTGATTTTTTAATGTGTTGTAACTAGAAAAACTAATTGACCCTAATACAACTATGGCTATTACCAAAGTACCAATAATTAATCTGTAGTTAAATAATTGAGGGTTAACTATCATCTTAATTAAAATTATCTGGCTAAACTAAAGCTTATGATTGGTTATAGTGAATTATTTTCGATGAAGGGGTAAAAAACTTGTTGAAATTTTATTTGTATTTTATTCCTTTATAAACTTGTAATATATTTAGTATTAAATTGTTGCTTATGTTGAATTCTTTAACCGACTTATTTTTTCCTAAAGTATGCTATGCCTGTAATCATTTATTAGCAGATAACGAAAAGTATGTTTGTACATCATGTAGACATAAATTACCTGTTACTAATTTTCATTTTAATACTGATGATTCAGTCAATCGGGTTTTTTATGGTCGTGTTCCTATAGTTCATGCTACAGCTCTCTTAAGATATGAAAAGAAAGGACTTACTAAATCCCTAATCCATAATTTAAAATATAAAGGTTTTGAAGAAATCGGCCTGTTTTTAGGAAACTGGCTAGGCTCTGAACTTAGCACAGTAGAAGAATATTCAGACATTGACTTAATAATACCTGTACCATTACATAAAAAGAAGCTTCGAAAAAGAGGCTATAATCAAGTAGCAATATTTGCACAGCAATTAGCTAAACATCTCGATGCCATATATGTTGATGATGTTCTGATTAAAACCTCGAACACATCATCACAAGTAACTAAAAATCGAATTTCAAGATGGCTTCATAACTCCGAAATTTTTAGAATCGCTAATATTGAAAAAATTGACTACAAACATGTATTATTGGTTGATGACATTATTACTACAGGCGCAACTTTAGAGGCTTGTGCAAATATACTTCAACAGGCTAAAAACGTTAAAATTAGTATTGCCACTATGGCAATAGCCTAAGCTATGTTTCTAAAATGCTAAATATATTGTTTCTTTGCATAAACCTATTTTGTTAGAATGAACAGAACCCTTTTAAATTTTATTTTCCTATTAACTTTAAGTGCCGCCTTTTTAAGCTGTGCTAATCGAGGAAGACCAAGTGGAGGAATTAAAGATATTATCCCTCCAGAAATTTTAAAGTCTAGCCCTGAAAACTACAGCATAAACTTTGCGGATAATGAAATTGAAATCACATTTGATGAGTATGTAAAAATTAAGGATTTACAGAATCAGCTCATTATTTCACCACCTATGAGTTCGGCTCCAGATATCACACCTTTAAGCACAGCTAGTAAAACTATTCGGATTAGAATTTATGATACCCTTGCGCCAAATACAACCTACGCTTTTAATTTTGGAAATAGTATAGTTGACAACAACGAAGAAAACCCATATCCGTATTATAAATACATTTTATCAACAGGCAATTATATCGATTCTTTATCTGTAAATGGTTTTATAACTGATGCTGAATTAAGAAAACCAGATGACTTTGTTTCTGTAATGCTTTATGAAGTAGATTCTACGTTAACAGATTCAATTGTTTTTAAAGAACAGCCTAAATATATTACCAATACGCTAGATAGTGTCAGCACTTTTTCTTTAGAGAACTTAAAGGCAGGTCAATATATGCTTGTTGCAATGAAAGATGAAAACAAGGATTATAAATTTCAATCAAGAACAGATAAAATAGGCTTTTATAAAAATTATATTACAGTTCCTACAGACAGTGTTTATGAATTAAAACTATTCAAAGAAACATTAGAAACTAAAGTTATACGGCCAAGACTACTATCAGGTGAAAAAATAGCCTTTGGTTATGAAGGTGACTATAAGAATATAAACATCAGAATTAAATCTAATACCCCCGAAGGATTTGAATCACGTGTCACCAAAGATCCCAGAACAGATTCGTTGTTATACTGGTATAAACCCAGATTGGAAGTAGACTCCTTACTTTTTAATGTGACTAGCAACAAATATTCAGAAGATTTTACGGTTAAAATTAGCGAACAAGAACGCGATAGCTTGCAAATTAAAGCGAGCCCAACTGGAACCCTAAATTTTAATGATATCTTTAAAATAACTGGAACTGTTCCGTTTTCTAAAATTGACTCTAAAAAAATCACTATTCTAAATGCTGATTCTCTAAAAGTGGATTTCAAGACAAAACTCGATTCACTATCAAATACCGTAGAGGTCTCTTTTGAAAAAAAGGAGAATGACCGCTATAGAATTCAAATTTTACCTGAGGCTTTCGAAGATTTTTTTGGTGACAAAAATGATACTTTAAATTACAGTCTGACTACGAAAACATACGGAGACTATGGTAATGTGCGTGTTATATTACAAAACGCGATCTATCCAATGATAATACAACTTACCGATGATAAAGGCGAGGTTAAAATAGAAAAATACATTACAAAACCAGAACCAATTGATTTTAGAAATGTTGACTCTGGCGATTATTATTTACGCGCTATTTTCGATTCTAATAGTAATGGTAAATTTGATTCTGGGAATTATCTTAAAAATATGCTTCCTGAACGCATTAGTCACTATAATGACAAATTAGAAGTACGTTCCAACTTTGATTTAATTTATGAATTTATTCTATTGTAAAAGAATCCTTATCATTTAAGAATTTTAATTTATTGCGATAATAGGTAATATGCTTCTTTTCTAAAGTAACCATTTCTGTTTGTTCTTTATTAGGGCGAATGGTCGTAATATTATTTCCCAATACATCATAAATGGCTGAATGGCCAGAATATTCATTCTGATTATTATCCAAACCAACTCTGTTTACTCCAATTGCATAACTCATGTTTTCAATAGCACGCGCTTTTAACAAGGCATCCCATGCAGCAATTCGAGGTTTTGGCCAATTAGCTACATAAATAACCACATCGTATTCTGCCGTATTTCTTGACCAAACTGGAAAACGTAAATCATAACAAATTAAAGGGCATAATTTCCACCCTTTTAATTCAACAATCACTTTCTCTGTTCCAGCTGTAAACACTTTGTCTTCGCCTGCCAAAGAAAAGGTATGTCGTTTATCATAAGTCGCCAAATAACCATCTGGAAAGGCAAAAATCATACGGTTATAAAACTGATTATTTTCTTTTATAATTAAGCTACCCATTATAGCCGCATCCATTTTTTCGGCATGTTTTTTCATCCAGCCTATAGTTTTGCCATCCATAGTTTCGGCAACAGTTTCAGCATTCATAGTAAAACCCGTTGTGAACATTTCAGGTAACACAATTAAATCTATAGTATCAGGTAACTCTTTGAATTTTTGTTTGAAATTTTTTCTATTGGTTTTAGCATCTTCCCATGCTAAATCGTTTTGGATAAAAGCGACGTTTAGTTGTTCTTGCATATCTACTAAAAAACTTAAATTTTATTTAAAATATTAGCGGCTTTTTCTAAAGTTTCATTGGTTTTTGCAAAACAAAAACGTAAGACCTTATCATCTTTCCCTTTCTCATTAAAAACTGACATTGGAATAGATGCTAAACCGTTTTCAATGGTTAATCGCTTTGCAAAAGCGACATCATGTTCATCTGTAATATCAGAATAATCTAACACTTGAAAATAAGTGCCTTTCGACGGTTGAATTTTAAACTTTGAATCTTTAATTAAATCCAGAAAATAATCACGTTTTTCTTGATAAATTTGAGATAATTCCAAATAATGGCTAGGCTCTTGCAAATAATCTGCTAATCCTTTTTGCATTGGATGATTTACGGCGAACACATTAAACTGATGGACTTTTTTAAACTCATTCATCAATTCTTTTGGTGCACAACAATAGCCCATTTTCCAACCGGTATTATGAAACGTTTTTCCAAATGATGCCGTAATAAAACTTCTAGATTTAAGATCTGGAAATAAACAAGCACTTTGGTGTTCCGAACCATCAAAAATGATGTGCTCATAAACTTCATCACTTAATACAATAATATCAGTACCTCTAGTGAGTTCTTGTAACGTCAACATATCCGATTTGGATAAAATCGTACCGCTTGGGTTATGAGGCGTATTAATAATTATCATTTTTGTTTTACCTGAAATAGTAGATTTCACCAATTCCCAATCAACACTATAATCAGGTGTATTTAATTGTACGGCTTTAACTATTCCGCCATTAAGTTCTATTGTAGGTTCATAACAATCATACGCTGGTTTGAAAATAATGACCTCATCCTCTGGTCGAATAAAAGCAGAAATAATGGTATAAATAGCTTGTGTTGCGCCAGCTGTAACTGTAATTTCGGTTTCAGGCTTATAACGTGTATTATATAGTCGTTCGAACTTATTGGCAATGGCTTCGCGTAATTCTAAATTACCTGGCATGGGTGCATATTGATTATATCCAGAATTCATGGCCTTGCTAACCAAATCAATCAGCTTTTGATCACTTTTAAAATTCGGAAAACCTTGTGATAAATTAATGGCATTATGCTCGTTTGCGAGAGCGCTCATGACACTGAAAATAGTCGTCCCAACATGAGGTAATTTAGAATTATGTCTCATAATTGTAAAGGTAATAACTTCTAAATACAATTTTATAGTGAGAACTTTTTATCTTTGAAAGATTCAAAACTTTTAAACCATGAAACTATTTAGATTATTATTACTTTTTATAACGCTTCAAGTATCTGCTCAACAAGGTGGTATGTGGATTCCATCACTTTTAGAAGGCATGAACGAAAACGAAATGAAAGATTTGGGCAGCAAATTAACTGCCAAAGATATTTACGACGTAAACAGCTCCAGTTTAAAAGATGCCATTGGTCATTTTAATGGTGGTTGTACGAGTGAAATAATTTCAGATAAAGGATTAATTTTAACCAACCACCATTGTGGTTTTAGTCAAATTCAATCGCATTCATCATTAGAGAATGATTATTTAAAAGATGGATTCTGGGCTATGAATTTAGAGGAAGAGCTACCAAATGAAGGTCTATATATCGAATTCATCGTTCGTATTGAAGATGTTACTGACACAGTGCTTGCTGGCCTTAGTAATACAATGACTGAAAAAGAAAAGCAATCAACAATTGATAAAAACAGTAATAGCTTACAAACGGAAGTTAAAAAAGAAACATGGCAAGACACTAAAGTAAAATCATTTTACAAAGGCAACCAATATTTCTTATTTGTAACAGAACGTTTCAATGATATTCGCTTAGTTGGCGCACCTCCTACCAGTATTGGTAAGTTTGGTAGTGACACAGACAACTGGGTTTTCCCAAGACATACTGGCGATTTTTCATTATTTCGAATATATGTTGATAAGGATAACCGTCCGGCAGAATACAGTAAGGACAATGTCCCTTATAAGCCAAAGCACTTTTTACCAGTATCTTTAGATGGTGTTGAAGAAGGCGATTTCACTTTGGTCTTTGGTTTCCCAGGTCGAACAGATGAATATTTACCAGCAGTAGCTATCGAGCATATTACAACAGAATATAACCCGAGTAATATTGCCATTCGTGAGGCAGCATTAAAAGTTATAGATGCTAATATGAAGTCTAATGACGAAGTACGTATTAAATACGCTTCAAAACAAGCACGAATTGCCAATGCTTGGAAAAAATGGATTGGCGAGAATTTAGGTATTGAAAAAAGTAATGCAGTTGCAGAACGCCGCGCTTTTGAAGCCACATTTACAAAAGCTCTAAAAGAAAAAGGACTCGAGGATGAGTACGGAAACATTCTACCAGAATTTGATAAACTTTATAAAGATTTTTCAGCGATAAATATTAAACGTCGAAATTTTATTGAGGTGTTTTTAGTGTCTAACGAATTAATGACTATGACGTTTAGAGCTTATCAAGTGGAGCAATCGTTAAAACAAAATCCAGAAAATATTGAAAAAGACAGGACCTATATTACGGGTCTTTTAAGTGGGATTCATAAAAATTATGATGTCAATGTGGACAAAGGTGTTTTTGAAGCGGTTATGCCCTTTTATAATAAAACTAATGTTGATCCAACTATATATGACAAAACAGCTTTTACCGATTTAGATCGTGCTTTAAAATTGTTTGACGGGTCTTCAGAAGACGTTATCAAAAAACTAAATGAAGACGCCGCTTATGCTTATGCTAAACCTATGATTGAAGAATTTTTCAATTCAATTAACGCTGAATTTCAACAAAAAAACGAACCTATAACAGCTTTACAAACGGAATACATGACGGCGTTAATGAAAGCCTTGCCAAATGCACGTTATTTTCCTGATGCCAATAGTACATTGCGTGTAACCTACGGGCAAGTTCGTGGTTATGCACCAAGAGATGCTGTTTACTACATGCCTGTAAGTTATTTAGATGGTGTTATTGAAAAATATGTGCCAGGTGATTATGAATTTGATGTACCTCAAAAATTAATTGATTTATATGAAGCCAAAGATTATGGTCAATATGCAGATGCTAACGGAAAAGTTCCAGTTTGCTTTTTAGGAACCAACCACACTACAGGAGGGAATTCGGGAAGCCCAGCTATTGATGCTGAAGGCAATTTAGTCGGATTGAATTTTGATCGTGTTTGGGAAGGCACTATGAGTGACATGAACTACGATCCTGAAATTTGTAGAAACATCATGGTAGACGTACGTTATGTACTATTTATTGTAGATAAATATGCTGGCGCCAAACATCTTATTGATGAAATGAAATTAGTACATCCGAAGAAATAAACATCCTTTTTTTAAAATAAAAAAACCTCATAGTCTTTATGAGGTTTTTTGTTATGTTAAGAGGTGTTATTCGAGTATTTTGAAAGATTCTATAATCTGAATCACATCATTAACATACGTTTCGAAATCTTTTTCTAAAACAGAATAGTATAAAATATAATCTTGATTTTTATAATTAAAAAGCACATCTAAATTTATAAATTTCTCTCCTTTCTGAATGGATATAGACTTTAAAATATAATACTTCCCATAGCTTTTATGAACATCTGCATTATAAACTGGAGCGAATTCTAAATCCGTATTTAATAACACATAATGTTTACTTAAGGCCTCTTCAATGTCTTTACTTTTATAGCTGTCATTATCATATGCAGCGACATAAAGGCTGTTTTTATAATGGTTCTTTGATAAATTAAGCAGTGATTTTGGTGAATACGAAAGAATATCATGAAACCCAATATAGGTACACCAGTTCTCTGGTATCTTTAATTCAAACCCTTTCAAATCCATTTGGCTTTGAGTTTGAATTGCATTCATGCAAATATAATTTTTGATGTTACTTGTTTTTTTTTGTGCAGTTGCTGTTTTATGTGTGCTAAATACTAAAACCAAAACACATGCAATATTCATTATTAACCTATTCCCT
>RCND010001723.1_pt1 | contig 12327 bp, 8 predicted proteins | sample 2041351 | NCBI WGS metagenome assembly RCND01 (sample SAMN09708230, study PRJNA481090) | Marine sediment metagenome, whole genome shotgun sequencing project. | biome: marine sediment; feature: ocean; material: sediment; isolation source: Sewage treatment plant 12B marine sediment (STP12B) ...
GCTGTTTCACCAGTAATACCACTATCTAACAAAAACACAGCATTCTTACCACTTTCGGTCTGAGAAGGAATACCAGCTGGCTCAATGTTGTCTTTAGAATTGATAAGAATAGGTAAACTTAAATAGCTATTTAATGGATCTAAGCCTGAAGACTTTCCGTGAAAAAAGGATTCCATTTCGGCAAAAATAGATTTCAGAACTAGTAATTTTTCTCGTGTAAGATTCTCAAGTATTGTAATTTTATTTGCTGCATATTTATCATAAATAGCTGCAACTAAAGCCCCACTACTTCCCACTCCATAACCCTGCGGTATACTTGAATCAAAGTATAAGCCATTCTCAACATCCGCTTTGAGCCGTTCAAAATCAAAAGTAACCAGTGATGGCTTTTTTCCTTGAAGTTCCTCCAGATAAGCTACAAACCTTTTAAGATTTGCGTTGGACTTATGAGTTGAAACCGTATGGTGATCATCGATTTTTAACGCTCCGTTGTAGAAATTATACGGAATTGACAAGCCTTTGGAGTCTTTAATGATACCATATTCTCCAAAGAGTAAAATTTTTGAGTAGAAAAGGGGTCCTCTCATAGATTGTTATAATAACGCTAAAAATACAGCTTTATCGCTTAAATGTCAAAAATACACTGCAAATATACGGCTTTATAGGATTCACTGTACAAAAAAGAGCGGAAATTGAAATGCAATGGATTGGTTTTTTTGTAAATTAGGACTTTGACCCTTATAGAATTTAGAATGAAATTCTTCAAAATTTTAATTTGCTTTTGTGTTTTCATCTTCATGTCAGTTGGAATTCGAGCACAAACACATACTTGGACAGGCAACGGAGCCGACAACAGTTGGTTTACAGCTACCAATTGGGATGTGGGGACGATTCCTAGTTCAACTAGCGACATTCTAATTGCTAATGCTTCTGTGGTGGAGATTGACACTGCTTCTGCCTCGGCTAATTCGGTTGAGTTAGCTGAAAATTCTACCCTTCAAATTGCAAATAACCTTAGCATTTCAGATCACTTAATCATTCCGCCAGGGAGTAATATTGTATGGCTAAGCAGTGAAATTATAGGCGGAGGAACAATTGAAAATGATGGTTTAATACAGCTTGAATCATTCGATGAAAAAATACTAAACAATACAACCATCAATAATAATGGTGCAATTTACATTACCCAAACTAACGGTAATCGTGCATCAAACGGGGCGACTATCAACAATAACACTACAGGTTTAATTGAAATAAACAGTGTGGGAGGTTGGTTTCAAACTGAACCGGGTTGCACTATTAACAATGCCGGACTTATCAGCAAAATAAATGACGGCGGAACTTTTAGTACTTTCTATTTAATCTTTGATATTTACAATTCGGGAACTATTCACACAGAAGAAGACCAGACTCTCCTAATTTTAGGAGGATCTATAGAATTAGAAAATCAAGTCACCGGAGTAATTTCAGGTTCAGGAATATTTGATATTACTGCTGATTTTGCAAATTCTGGCACTTTTTCCCCTGGTGGCACCTTAGGGGCTGGGACCTTAGAAGTAGTTAATAATTTTAGTTTTCCAACAAACTCTACATTGGAGCTGGATATTGAGGGGCCTAATTCAGGCGAATATGACGTAGCTGCCGTCTTTGGATTTCCTGTGTTGGAAGGAACAATTGCTATTGATCTTCATTATGCGCCACAAATCGGAGATGAATTTGAAGTAATAACTGCGAATAGTATCACAGCTTGTAACTTGGCTGACTCCATTACTGCAATGTACAATGGTGTTGAATACACCTTCCAAATAGAATGCAATACGACCAACGTAACTTTAAGGGTTAGTGACTCAACATTAGGACTGAGTAATATAGCTTCGGAAGATTTCGAATTCTCTATATACCCTAATCCGGTGCATGATGAAGCTACTATTGTATTAGATGCTTCTGAAGGATTTCTGATTGACAATGAGACGTTCGAACTATCTATTTACAACTTCTTGGGGCTAAAAGTGAAAAGTATTGATAACCTTTCCGAAGAAAATATGACTATTAAAAGAAATGGGCTAACTACTGGTTTGTATTTCATTACGCTATATTCAAATGGAAGACTATTAGAAACTTCTAAAATAATTTTTGATTAGCATTCACGCTATCAATAATTATAAAATCCTCAATGCTACTACAATTTTTCAACGTCTACTCCTAAATTACAACCTAATAATTATATTTTTTGATGACATTTTTTGAAGCTATCGATGTATTGATATAAATCAAAAACTAATAACTCAAAATATTAAATCATGAAAACTTCACACTTCTTTTACTTCTTATTAGCTGTTATCCTTTTCTCTTGTAATGAGCAAAATTCAAATGAACAATTTGCCGACTACGGATACGAGGATGAAGGTTACGGTTTCGAAAACGAGGAATACGGATATTACGAAAATGGATCTGAAGATGTAGCGATGAAAACGACTCAGTCACAAAACAATGACAGTCAAAATAATGGTTACCAACAAAACACCAACAACCAGCAAATTCAACAAAACAATAGGAATACTTCCAATGGTGGACGGATTCAGATGTACCAAATAATGAATAAGCAATTCGGAATGCCAGTTGGTGGAATGCCACTCCCTTCGACTTGGAAAAGAAGTAATAACACTAAGGAAAATGTTTTCTTTGAAGGCCCAGGCAATGTGAAGGTTTATAATGACGTAACAAATTCTTTTTTCTACTCAAACAATGCGCAAAGAAATCAGATTGCGCAACAACAAGGAACTCAAGTAAAACCAGTAAAAAGTTTGGATAGATTCATAACCGAAGATTTTAAGCCCATGGCAGAACAACAAGGCGCACGTTTCATGAGACAATACCCGCTGCCTCAATTGGCGAAATTTGACAAGCAATTAGACAGTTACCTATTTAAAGCTACCCCAGAGAACAAACAATACCAATGTATGGTTACCGAATGGTCAGATAAGGATGGTAAGAAATCGATAGTAATATTTAGATATTTTGTTACTCAATATACTGCAATAGGTGGAATGGAATGGGGTTATAGAATCAGTGGTATGGACGCATCGTCTGGAGCTTACGAAGAAGCAAAAAATTCCTTCATCAACTCCATAATGAATTTTCAAATAAATCCGCAATGGGTACAAGCACACAACCAACACTACCAGCGAATGGCACAACAGCAAAGTGCTGGGCACGCATCAAGAATGGCACAAATAAAATCTTTTGGTGAAGCAAATACAAGAAGACATAATTCAAGGATGGCGGCTTCAGACGCGAGACATAGCGCTTATATGAGCGGGCAAGCAGCTTCAGATGCAAGACACAGCACTTATATGAACGGACAAGCATCATCAGACAGAGGGCAAGCAGCCTACGTTGATGGAATATGGGAACGCCAAAATATGACCGACAACAACGGAACCCAATATAAAGTCGATGGATATGACAATAACGTTTGGAAGAACCAGAACAACGAGACCATAGGAACAGACAATACAAATTGGAATCCGAATATTGATAACTCGACAAATGGTGACAACTGGGAGCAACTTCAGACCACAGACGACGGAGGTTGGTAATTAATTTTCACCCAGAAACTCTTAAAACCAACCATCATGAAACCAATCATTCAATTAGCCCTTCTTATCTTCTTGTTCGCATCCTGCGGACAGGAAGGCAAGAAAGTAAACGATTCGAACCTAGCTTTTATAACATCTGACCTCAAGATAAACTCTCCTTCAACAAAAGAGAGTGACAAAGGAGTTAGCACAAAATATTTTCCGATCACAGACAATCAAATGAAAGTTATAAGGGAATATCCTTTTCCATCGAATTGGTCTCTTGGAGATTCGAATGACTCAGAGGTATTTGTTCAAAATAATAACGGAGCCAAAGTATTTAAATCCTTGCCTTTTTCATTTATCGTCTATGAAAGCAATGCGCAAAACAACTACTTAAAAGAACTCGGGTATGATTCAACTCCAGTTGAGGACGTCAATTCGGTCCTAGAAAAACGCATCATGGCTATAACCGATTCTTCAAAAATTAGGCTAGTGAAAAAATATGAACACCCAGAAATAGCTAAAGCCCAGATGGCGTACGACTCCTTATTCATTTCCTTTTCGAAACCTAAAAAGAAATATGAAACAGTTGTCACCGAATGGGACAATGATATGGGTTGTAGAGGGGTGGTAGTAATTGGATATTACGAGCTTAGTTATGACAAAGAAACATATTGGGGATATTCACTTTCATCTATGGAAGCTGCAGATGATGACTACCAAGATGCTAAAGATGATTTTTTAAGGAGCTTGATTAATTTCAGACCCTGTTACAAAAATATTTTTGATCAAAATAAAATCGAAATATATAAAATCACAAGAAATAATACGGCACAATACTTCCCTCCTGATCAAGAAAGAAAAAGAAGAGAAATGGTTGCATCTGAGCAGAGAAGAACAGGAACTTACGAATGGGATAATTATAAAGAATATTTGAAAAATCTGTCCAAGAAAGGAGTTCTAGTGGATACTGATTCACTTAGCAAATGTTCAATCCCTCAGATCCCTATTAAGACTACCAATTACTGGTCACGTGCAACAGAATACATTATCACAGATGATAATCAAGACTATAATAACTGGAAGGAAATAGAAAAAATATAAACATTGAAGATGCCACAGGAATTTATTTTGTGAACGTAACCACTTCCGAAGGGTCTTCAGAAACAATAATAATCATTAAAAACTAAACACATGAAAAAATTATCACTTAGTATTATCGCAATTGCATTAATGTTTCAATCAAACGCGCAAGAAGAAACTGTAACCAAAAATCTTCAAATAGGAGCAAAAGCTGGAGTCAATTTTTCAACCATTACTGGAGATCTTTCCGAGATAAAAGGAAGAACTTCTTTCCATTTTGGGGGAGTGGTCGAACTCCCTATTTCAGAGAAACTATCTGTACAACCCGAACTACTTTTTTCCAGTCAAGGCGCTAAATATCCCGATGAGGGCACGTTAATTTTAAACTATCTACAAATGCCTATTATGGGAAAATATTATGTTATGGATGAATTGAGTCTAGAGTTTGGACCGCAAATAGGTTATCTACTTTCTGCCAAATTTAAGTATGACTCAGATGAAGATGGCAATGACCCTGGACCAAATACAACAGGCGAAAGGAGTCAAGCTGTTGAAAAAGAAGATGTAAAAAGTGATGTAAAGTCTCTTGACATAGGTCTACTCTTTGGTTTAGGATACAAACTAGACAATGGAATAAATTTTGGAGCTCGCTATAATTTAGGGTTACTAGACGGCAACAATTTTGACGATGGTTTTGGAAAATTTAAAAACTCTGTATTTCAAATCTCTGTTGGATATTTCTTTTTCTAATCTATTCGTTTTTCCAGAACAAAGGTGGTAACAAATAATCACAAATGCTATTGGGCAAGTAATTGCTTCGGAAAGGTTTGTGAATACAGATACAGTCAATCTAAATATTGATGGAGTTACTGGAATATACTAGGTGAACGTAGCTACTTCCGAAGGGTTTTCAGAAACAATAAAAATTATTAAAAAATAAACCTCGAAAAGGTGATGACATTTTAGGTTTTATGCGATGTATCTATAAATAAGGTTCTTTCGACGAGTTGTAACCAACTTTTTTACAAGTGAATTAAATTTATTAGTATCTTTCCTCCTACTACAATGAGGGGAAATCTACAAATAGAAAAACAGTTACAACTTGTCGATGCAATCAAGAGCAATGATCAATTGGTTTTGAAGCAACTTTATCAAGACAATTATAAAAAAGTAGAAATTTATATCGTACAAAACAACGGATCAATGCCCCAAGCTAAAGACACATATCAAGAAGCATTTTTGGCAGTATATCAAAATATCAAGGCCGAGAAATTTGTCCCTACAAATGAAACTGCATTGCAAGGTTATATTTATCAGGTGGCAAAAAACAAATGGACAGATTATCTGCGATCTGCTCGGTATAAAAAAACAACTGGAATGATCGATAATTATCATAAAGCAGATGACGCCTCAGAAATTGACGGTTTTAATGAACATGACGAAAACGATCAAAAACTAGATGCAACAATGGATGCCTTCGGAAAGCTTGGCGCAGAATGCAAAGATCTTTTGACACGATTTTATTTTGATAAAAAATCGCTACGTGATATCGCTTCTGTCTTAAACCTTGAAGAAGCATCTGCTCGAAATAAAAAATACCGTTGCATTCAAAGCTTACGAAATATCGCATTATCCCCAAACTAATAAAACGTGGAAACGAATACTAACATATCGCAAGAACAGCTTGAAACTATCGAAAGGTATTTAAACAATACTATGATACATGATGAGCGAGCAGCCTTTGAAAAGAAATTGGAAACCGACACCAAATTCAAACTAATGTTTGAGGATGTAAAGGGATCAGTTTTGGGAATCGAATCGGCTGCGCTCAAAGAAAAATTGGATGAGTATCATTCAGAAATGATTCCAGTAAGAGAATTGTCTTCAGAAAATTCGTCAAATACGACAAAGAGTTTACGTTCTAGAATCTTCCAACTATCGATTGCGGCATCTATTGCATTGGCTTTTGGTCTGTTTTATTTTATGAATCAAGGCAGCTCTTCAGAAAAACTATTTGCGAAGCATTTCAAAGTAGATCCGGGATTACCAACGACTATGAGTACAACTACCAACTATTATTTCTACGACGCTATGGTAAATTATAAGCGTGAAGAATATACAATTGCAATCGAGAAATGGGAAGGTCTATTAGCTGAAAAACCTCAAAACGATACTTTAAATTACTTTTTAGGCGTTGCGAACCTCGCGATTGGAAACGAAGTAGATGCAATAAAATATCTGAAAGTAGCTTCCGAAAATCAGAACAATTTCCTTAAAGACGACACCTATTTATATTTAGGACTTGCATACATAAAAGCAGAGAATATCGATATGGCCAAAATTAGTCTAGACAAATGTAATAGCGAACCTTGCAAAGATATTCTTTCAGAAATTAAAGATTAATACTGAGGTATGAAGAGACTTTCAATCATATTATTATACGCTTTAGTCTCAATTTTATTTTTGAATTCTGAAACATTATTTGGTCAAAATAACACCAACCAGGACGTCAAACTTATTGATAAATACCTTTTAGAAAAAAATATTGATAAGGCAGATTCTGTCTTAAAAGCTCAGATAAGTTTCTTCCGATTTCATAACCAAATTGATTCGCTTACTAAATATCCTTACTATGTGGGTAAAATTTTTCAGGCTAAATCGAATTCAAAAACGGGTTTGGCCGAAGCAGAAAAATTTGTTTCTGAATTAAATAAAAATACAACCAATAAAAGAACCCAATATAAAGCCTTACTCAATTTAGCCGATTTCTACGATGAATTGGGAGAAAATCAAAAATCATTTGATGTAACTAAAGATGCTTTGATCCTCGTTGATGAATTAGCCGATGCAAGCCCGCAAGAAGTGGGGAAAGTGAATTATAACCTTGGAGCCACAGCTTTACAATTGGGAATCAACGATGAAGCAAAAAGATTGTTTAGACGAGCTCTTAAGGCCTACGAATCTTCACCATTGACTTCAAAGAGAGATCTTTCAAAAGTATACAATGGAACCGCAGTTATGCTCTATCTCGGATCTAAACTTGACAGCGCCCAGGTTTACTATGAAAAGGCTGCAAAGTCTATCGAAACATCCGATGGCGATCCCACAGAGAACTTATTAGACGCCACAGTAACGAACTCGAATGTAATGCTGGTTCAGTATCTACAAGGCAATATGTCGGAAGCGTTACAAACGCTGGAAAATGTAATTCGCAACTATAACATTGTAATAAAAAATACTGACGATGAAAATATAAGGGCGCGAGCAAATAGATATAACGCAAATGCTATTACTAATTTGGCTATGCTTAACAATGAGATGGGAAACATTTCTCGAGCAAATGAAATCATTGAATATGCCTATCAACAACGAAAATCATTTTTGGAGCCTAACGATCCTCAATTAGCAACCATATTAGTGCAGATTGGGCAATCACAATTAAGCTTACAAAACTATGATGCTGCAATTGTCACACTGAAGAAAGCAATAAAGAGTTTAGAAACCTCAACCGGCGATAATTCTTATTGGAAAGCTGCAGCGCTATATGCACAAGCTGAAGCGTACAAAGCAAAAGGTAATATCGCCGAGGCTAAAAAACTGTATGAGGAAAGTGAGGTGCTATTTGATATTTCACTCAAAAATGAATACGATCCAGAATTTTTGGGGTTTCTTCGAAGCAAAGCACTTTTTCTTTCTGAAAATGGAGATGCGCAAGAAGCAATAGAAACGGCTTTAAAAGGATATAACTATGTGGCAAATAGCGGTGGTAAAAAAGATTTTCCAATTATAAAAAATATTAAAAACATCGCACAAGTCCATTATAATTTAAATAATTACTTACTCGCAAAAGAATGGGCAGAACGTGGAATGTCCTACTTAGATGAAAGGATTAAAGAAAGTAAAACTGATTTAGATTCAATCCAAATCGAATTTAGAAGACCATCCATTATTTTAATTCTTGTTAAATCCGAATATCGACTTAAGTCCGACAAGAATACTCAATTTTTAGAAGGAATAATTGAAAAACTGGACATTGCAATAAATGTCCTGGAAAAAAGAAAAACCATCTCATTTAGTCCGGAAGAGATTGCAAATTTACTTTCTGAATATAAAGAAGTTACAGATTTTGCCAAACAAATCCAATTCGATCTCTATGAATTAACTGAGGATTCAAAATACCTTAACAATGCGATTAATTTACACGAATCGAGCATTTATAATAGAATACGCGCTCAATTAAACGCCCGAAGCGAAGTAACTTTCAGCAATGTTCCGCAGGCCATATTAAACAGGGAAAAAGCGCTTAAAAAAGAAATGGGCACAGCATTGACACCAGAGAATAATGCTGAAGGGGCAATTGAAAAATATATAAACTCAACCACAGCTTTCAATCTCTTTTTGGATAGCCTTCGAACAAAACATCCGAAGTATTATAAAATGCGCTATGCAACAATTTCGGCTTCGATTGATGATATTCAACAGAGGATTCCTGAAAACACAACCGTCGTTCGATATATATATATTGAGAAAAAATTGTATGCTTTTATTGTTACCGCTTCGGAAAAAATGATCATCCCCCTTCCTGCTTTCACCCAGGATGATAATCTAATCTCTAAACTAGATTCGGCTCCTTTCAATGCTGAAGAAACAGGTGCCATGCTCAACCAACTCTATTTACAGCTTTGGAATCCTATTCAAGATAAAATAAAGACAAATAATGTACTGATCATTCCAGTTGGTGAGTTGTTCAATTTGAGTTTTGAAACCCTTACTCCTATAAAAATTGTATCATTTAAGGATCTCGCGGCGAACAGTCTTTTAGCCAAGCATTCAATATCTTATAATTATAGTTTACTGTTACTAAATGACGGAAAGACGAAAGCTACATTCAAAAATAACTTCATTTCCTTTGCTCCTGAATTTGATAATAAAATGAAGGAAGATTATAAATTTTCAGTTACAGATTCTATTGACATAGACAAGACCTATTTAACTTTGCTTTCGCAACCGTTTACTGTTGATTTGGCAAAAAAGTCTTCGAAATATTTTAAAGGTGATTCGTTCTTGAATACAAAATCGACAGAGCAAATATTTAAAAATGAAGCTCGTGAGCACAAAATTATTCACATAGGTACCCATGCCGAGTCCAACAATGTTACCCCCGAACTCTCCCGTTTAATTTTTGCCAAAAATGTGAACGACACTATTTCTAGTGAAGACAATTCTCTCTATACTTTTGAAATATATAATACAAATCTTTCATCTAATCTCGCAATATTAACAGCTTGTGAAACTGGAAAACCAACATTTCAGCCCGGGGAAGGAATGATTTCTCTTGCGCATGCATTCAATTATGCAGGAAGTGAAAGCATGTTAACAAGCTTATGGAAAATTGACGAAAAGTCTAGTGCGGAAATCATTGAAGTATTCTATAAATATCTTGCAGAAGGCTTACCGAAAAATGAAGCATTGCAAAAAGCTAAACTAATTTATTTAAATAGTGCTGAAGGGAGAACTCTAGCACCTCAATATTGGGCCGGACTCGTGCTAATTGGTGATATATCACCTATAGAAATTGAAACGGCAACAAATTGGTGGTACTGGATTATTGGCGGTCTTATATTCCTAATCTTAGTATATTTTAGATGGAAGAAAGTTAAATCCTAAATTTTCTTTGCACCAAAGCCAACTTGGTCTTCTATAAATTCCCCGTTTTTACAAAATTGAGCAAGTTCTTGTGTTATGAATTCTGAAACTAATTTCTTTTCGCCTTCAGGAAAGAGCACGTGAACATTTGCACCCGCGTCCAGAGTAAAACAAATTTTACTACCTGATTTCAACCGAAAAGCCCAAATTCTATTAATGATTTCCAAGGTATTCGGCTTCATTAAAACAAAATATGGTAGTGACGTTAGCATCATGGCGTGAAGCGAAAGTGCCTCACTTTCTACAATTTCAATAAAGGCTGAAAGATCACCACTTTCAAAAATGGGTATTAACTTCGAAAGGTTCTCTTCGGCTTGTCTGAAACGCTCCTCCGCAAAAGGATGATTGTGCATCAAGTCATGCCCTACTGTACTACTCACCTGCTTTTCTCCTTTATCCACCAACAGAATAGTATCTTGATAATTTTTGAAATTCTCATGAACAACAAGAGGGTACTTTGTGCCAAATAAGTTGGAACTTTTATCAATAGCTGAGTGTTCTCCCCAAACGATTAGATCTCCCTCTATACTTCTACAGGCACTGCCCGATCCTAGACGAGCTAAAAACGAGGCTTTTTGACTGAAGTACTCATCGGTCATTTCGCTCTCTCTTAAAGATCTTTCAATAGACATTAAACATAAAGCCAAGGCACTCATTCCACTCGCTGAGGAGGCAATCCCACTACTATGTGGAAAACTGTTAGATGTTTCTATTTTAAACTTATAATCCTTCAGAAAAGGCAGATATACCTCAACTCTTTCGAAAAATTTTAGAATTTTTGGCTCAAAGCCTATTTCTCTTTTTCCGTCGAGATACACTTCAAAATCAAAGCCTTCCAAAGTTCTAGCCTCAAAAGACAAAGTCGTTTTCGTATTACAATTGCTAAGAGTAAAACTAACCGAGGCATTTTTTGGTAATTGTTCACCGTATTTTCCCCAATATTTTACCAACGCAATATTACTAGGTGCTTGCCAAGAATATTGACCGTTTTCAAGATTATTAGAATAACTATTAGGAATAAAGTGCGTCTCCATCATAAATAAATACTTCGGCAGCAAATATAGCGAAAACGCCTGCAGAGTAAAAGAAAGCGAATTGCTTAAATCCGAAAGAGCTTAAGCAATTAAATTTCAATATTCTATATAGTTTTATTCAAGAGGAGTCACCTCTAAGAATCTATTCACTAAAACGTTCAAAAAAGTAGCTAGCATCACTCTTTCTTAATTCAAAAAATAAATATGAGAGTCCTTTTATTGACTTTTATTATTAATTGAGACTATATTTTCTAACATCTTTATTAAAATTATTCAGTCTTAAGAGGTCAATTTTATGCTGAATTTCAGTATATTAGCTCTCATCCCCGCCATACATTGTCTGTTTAAACTCAAAAAAATCAATTTTTCTTGATGACATATTGAATTCAATTCGATGTATCTATGAAACGAGACTTATTGACCAAAATCTATTGATGGTTTCCTTCAGTTATTATTAATCATTTAAAACCTCTCATTATGAAATCAAAACTAACTTTTATCTTTGCAGTTTTAACCATATTCTGCTTTAACTACGCTTTCGCTCAGTCTATGGCAGATACACCTCAAGGTGGGGAGGGAATTATCCCTAGAAATACTGAGCCTTGTTTGACTGAAGCACAACGTGCCGAAATCAAAAGAATGACCGACGAAAACATTGAGCAATTAAAGGCTGCAGGAACGTATCAAGAAATTAATCGCTCTGGAGGACACCCATTATTTAATTGGCCTGTAGCACAAGCCGCAGGTTTTGATTATCATTCTGTTTGGGCACTAACCAATTATGTGGATCACGATCCAAGTTTTCCAGATCAAATTTCTGACTATGAATGTGGGACAAGATCCTATGATACAACATCCGGTTACAACCACAAAGGTTTTGATATTATTAACTGGCCTTTTTGGTGGAAACAAATGGACTCCGA
>RCND010001724.1_pt1 | contig 12324 bp, 10 predicted proteins | sample 2041351 | NCBI WGS metagenome assembly RCND01 (sample SAMN09708230, study PRJNA481090) | Marine sediment metagenome, whole genome shotgun sequencing project. | biome: marine sediment; feature: ocean; material: sediment; isolation source: Sewage treatment plant 12B marine sediment (STP12B) ...
GCCGAGCAGGATATGGTCGAAGGTCGCGAACCGATCGTTAAGGATGATCCGGTTTATCGCCCGATTCCGAATGATGAGTCACGTGCAGCCAGGGCAAAGATGCCTGAACTGCCGCTTAAACAGCGCAAAGGCAACTTTAAAGAGGTTGAGCTAGGTTACGCTGAAGCTGACGGACAGGCTGAGGCAAATCGATGCTTAAACTGCGGATTTTGCTGTGAGTGTTTTCAATGTGTCGAAGCATGCAAAGCCGAGGCTGTCAGCATTGAAACTCATGCGCAGAAACCTGAGACCTTGGAACTTGAGGTTGGCTCTGTAATTCTTTCACCCGGTTTTGAGCCTTTTGATCCTTCAAAGTTTGATACTTATAATTACGCCAACCACCCCAATGTCATTACATCGATGGAGTTTGAAAGAATCCTTTCTGCCGCCGGACCCACTGAGGGCCATCTTGTCAGAATGTCCGATCACAAAGAACCTAAAAAGATAGCATGGTTTCAATGTGTCGGTTCAAGGGATTTGAACAGGTGTGACAACTCCTTTTGTTCTTCCGTATGCTGCATGTATGCCATCAAAGAGGCGGTCGTCGCCAAAGAGCATGCCGGCAGCGACCTTGACTGCACTATATTTTACATGGATATGCGTACCCATGGCAAGGATTTTGAGAGATTTTATGAATCAGCCAGGGACGAACATGGTGTACGCTTTATCAGAAGCCGCGTACACACCATAGATCCGATTGCTAAAACCGATGACCTTTCCGTTCGCTATGTTACAGAAGACGGAGAGCTTCAATCCGAAAACTTTGACCTGATTGTTTTATCAGTCGGCATGCAGACACCACCCGAACTTATCGAACTTGCGAATAAACTTGATATTGAACTGACAGATGGCAACTTCTGTAAAACAGATTCCTTTGAGCCTGTGACGACATCAAAGGAAGGGATTTATGTGTGCGGGGCCTTTCAGGGGCCCAAAGATATCCCCCAGGCCGTAGTTGATGCCAGTGCAGCAGCATCCGCAGCAGGTGAAATACTAAGTGATGCTCGAAATACCGTAACAAAAACTCCCGAAGTCATCCCCGAAACAGACATTACAGGCCAGCGTCCAAAAATAGGCGTTTTTGTCTGCAAATGCGGCATTAATATAGCCGGTGTTGTCGATGTGCCGGCCGTAACTGAATATGCAGCCTCACTTCCTTATGTGGAATATGTTACAAATAACCTCTTTACCTGTTCCCAGGATACTCAGGACGTCATGGCCCAGATTATCAAGGAGAAAGGGTTGAACCGGGTTGTGGTTGCTGCGTGTACGCCAAAAACCCATGAACCACTGTTCCAGGAAACCCTTATTAGTGCCGGTTTAAACAAGTATCTTTTTGAAATGTGTAACATCCGTAACCAGGATTCATGGGTGCATAAAGACAATCCTGATCTTGCCACTGAAAAAGCAAAGGATCTTGTCCGAATGTCTGTCGCAAAGGTTGCCCTCACAGAACCCCTTGAGGAGGCCGAAATCGCTGTCAATCAAACCGCCATGGTTTTAGGGGGCGGCATATCAGGAATGACGTCAGCCAGAAGCCTTGCCAGACAGGGATACGATACCCATATTATTGAAAAAAGCTCAAGTCTTGGTGGACAGGCTTTAAATCTTTACCATACCTTTGACGGTGGAGACGTACAGCAAAAGCTTTCAAAACTTGTCGATGAAATCATAAAGGATAAAAAGATTCATGTTCATCTAAATACTGCTGTCACCGAAGTCGATGGATTTGTAGGCAATTTTAAATCGACCATCTCCAATAACGGCAGCCCGGAAGTTTTAGAGCACGGCATAGCTGTACTTGCAACCGGTGCAAAACAATTAGAGCCTGACGAATACAGTTACGGGAAAGATTCCAGGATCTTATCAAGCCTTGAGCTTGACAGAAAATTTATAGAAAATGATTCTCTGATCGATTCGCTGAATACAGCGGTATTTATCCAGTGTGTAGGGTCAAGAGAGCCTGACAGACCATACTGCAGCCGGGTTTGCTGCACACATTCCATTGAAAATGCACTTGAACTTAAAAAGCGAAACCCGGACATGAGCATCTTTATCCTTTACAGAGATATAAGAACATACGGTGAGCGCGAATACCTTTATAAAGAGGCAAGAGAAAAAGGAATTATCTTTATCAGGTACTCCCTTGAAAGCAAACCACAGGTAAAAGTTGCAAAAGATTCTGTTAAGGTTACGGTATTAGATCATATTTTAGACCGGCCAATAGAAATTGACGCAGACTTGATAACGCTTGCTTCTGCTATTATTCCTAACCGGGATGAAAAACTTGCTAATTTTTTCAAAGTGTCGCTAAACAATGACGGATTTTTTATTGAAAGGCATGCCAAACTGGGGCCTTCTGATTTTGCAACAGACGGTGTCTTCCTTTGCGGCATGGCACATTATCCGAAACCAATAGATGAAGCCATTGCCCAGGGCAGAGCGGCCGCATCCCGTGCAATAACTCTTTTAGCCCAGGAAACAGTACATACCAGCGGAACAGTGGCTAAAACGGAGCAGCCCCTTTGCAGTTCGTGCGGAGTTTGTATTTCCATATGTCCGTATTCAGCACCTTCTTTTACCGAAGAAGGCCCATTTGCAGGCAAAGCGGAGATCAACCCGATTTTATGCAAAGGGTGCGGCCTGTGTGTGGCATCCTGCCGGTCAGGAGCCATTCATCTCAAAGGATTTGATAACGACCAGATTTTTGCACAGATTTTTGCAATGAATGAAGCAGTGTAACGGGTTTGGCGTTACGAGTTTCGGGTTGTGAGGTACGGGTTACGAGAGAAAAGTGTTTTGAATATTGAATATCGAACAAGGAATATCGAACCGCAGAAGTAATGAAAAACACTTCGAAATTCGACATTCCTTGTTCGGTGTTTTGCGGTTCAATAATTGCTTAAGTTATAACTAATGAAGGTGTGATGAACTCGTAAAAAGTATAACCGATTGCTAAGTAGAAAGTTTCATATATCCCCGCTAAAAATCAGCGGGATAAAAAACCGCTGCAACGCAGTAGATGGGACTTTCTACGACGCCATCAAGGTATAAAGGAGAAATAGATGTCCGATTGGGAACCGAAAATCGTCGCATTTTTATGCAACTGGTGCAGCTACGCCGCTGCAGATCTTGCGGGTGTGGGCAGAATGCAATATCCACCAAACATCAGGGTCATCCGTATCCCCTGCACGGGAAGTATGAATCCCAAGTTTGCTCTGGCAGCCTTGCGGGAAGGTGCGGACGGAGTCTGGGTATCCGGGTGACATCCTGGAGAATGCCATTACCTGGAAGGTAATTACTACGCACGACGAAAGTTTGCACTCTTTCAAAACCTTATGGAACATATGGGAATTGAACCAGGCCGCATCCAGTTTTCATGGGTCTCCTCTGCTGAATCGACTAAATTTGTGCAGGTGGTAAATGAGGTCACAGAAGCGGTAAAGGCCCTTGGGCCGAATAATCATTTTATAATAAAAGAGGCTAAGGCGGCTTAACATGGTAGGATATATTGATAAAATAAGACAAATATCTAAAGGGCTTCTGGAAGACAAGAAAGTTGATATAATCATCGGTTTTAAAAAAGGAACAATGCCGATGATGAATGAACCCTGTTTAATAAAAAGTCCGAAGGATGTCGAAAAACTCGTATGGGACAGCAACTGCGGAATCAACCTGGCAAACTACCTGACCGACAGGAAGGAAAAAATAGGTGTTATTGCCAAGGGGTGTGACAGTCGAAACATTGTCACCCATATAATTGAAAACAAGATAAAAAGAGAGCAGCTTGTTATCATAGGGGTACCCTGCACTGGAATGATTGACAAGAACAGAATAACTTCCATGTTTGAGGGCGAAATCAAACAGGTCACCGAGCAAAACGGTAATGTTATCGTAAAGGGCGGGGGCTTTGAAGAAACCTTAAAAAAGAATGATGTTCTTCAACAAAACTGTTCTGTTTGTATCCATAGAAACCCTGTTATTTACGATGAACTTGTTGCAGACCTGGTTGAAGAACAAAAGGACGTGGATCGATATGAGGATGTACGAACAATCGAAGCCATGCCCTCTGAAGAGAAGTGGAATTATTTTGACGATCTTCTTTCAACCTGTACCCTGTGTTATGCATGCAGAAATGCGTGTCCGCTATGTTACTGCCCCACATGCTTCGTGGACGAGTCGAGGCCACAGTGGGTGGGGAAAAGCGATGCCTCAATAGACATAAGGACATTTCATTTCTTAAGAGCATACCATTGTGCCGGCAGGTGTACCGACTGCGGTGCCTGCGAACGTGCATGTCCGGTTGGCATAAACATGCGAACGTTCACCAGAAAGCTTGAAAAGGATTGTTTTGAGCAGTACGCTTGGGAAGCGGGCTTGTCCCTTGATGAACGCCCGCCCCTGGATACATTCAGGCCTGAAGATCCGGATGATTTTATAAAATAAGGATCATCTCCCAAAGAGTTGGTCGAATCCTCTTCTCCAACTAATTTAGAGAATGGGGAAGAGCTTAAAATAGTAATACACAAAATATAAAGCATTATAATAAAGGCAAAAGTATGAAAGTTATAAAAATTAACAAAAAAGACTGGGTCGGCGGACTTGAAAAATCAAGAAGTGCTTATCGGCTGGTCGGTCCCTTTAAGGAAAACGACAAAAAATTTCCTGTTTTTAAGGAGCTTGATAAAGGCCAGGAGCCGGATTTAACAACATTAAATACTGTTATTTCACCTAAATCGATTGCTTTTCCCCAGTCTGAAGTTATGTTTGAATATACTATGGACGAAAAGAGCGAAGATCGTAATTCGTTGAAAAGACCGAAAAAAAACTATTCTTCCTGTGCGGTCATCGGTATTCGTCCCTATGATGCAACGGCTTTTCTTCTGGTGAAGAAAAATTTTGATACAGCCGATTTCAGAGATCCTTACTGGTGTGATGCTTATGAAGCCTGTACATTTGTAGGCCTGGCAATAAACGATCCTGATAGTACGGACTTCAGTACCAGTACAAAATCAGGCCCCTTTGATGAAAGCGGTTTGGATGTGCTTTTAGTTGACATGAAAGACCACTTTCTGGCAAAAGTTATTACGGACAAAGGAGATGCTTATCTAACAGCCGCCGGCTGGACTACGGAAGCCGATACAGATGCTGCAATCAAGCAAATAGATGAAGTGAAAAATAAAGCGGAAGCTAAAATTTCATCAAAGATTGCCTTTGACAATATTGAAAAAAAATCGATCATGGAGCTTTATGAAGCCGATTTTTGGGATGATGTAGCCTTTGCCTGTATAAACTGCGGAACGTGCACATATCTTTGCCCAACCTGCTGGTGCTTTGACATTCAGGATGAAAATCATGGCGAATCGGGTAAGCGGTTTAAAAACTGGGATAGCTGCATGTTTCCTTTATTTACGCATCACAGTTCCGGGCATAATCCCAGGGGGACCAAAACTATGCGGGTCCGCCAGCGATTCATGCATAAATTGAAATATTTTTTAGACAAGTATGAAGACGGAATTATGTGTGTCGGCTGTGGCCGCTGCATCCGTTTTTGCCCTGTAAATATTGATATTCGCAATGTTTGTGCCTTGATGAATTCATAACGGAGGAAAGCTGTGCAAAACCCATATTTGCCTTATCCTGTTCGCGTCGATGATATAGAGATTGCAACTGAGGATAAAAGTCTTAAAACCTTTAAATTTGTTTTTACAAACCCTGAAGACGAAGATAAATTCTCCTATAAAGCCGGTCAATTCGCTGAGCTTTCCGTTACCGGAATGGGTGAAATACCAATAGGAATTGCATCATCACCAGTGGAAAAGGGATTTGTCATGTTTACCGTTTTTAAGACCGGGAAGGTGACATCATATCTACATTCCATGAAAACCGGTGATATAATGGGCATACGAGGCCCTCTGGGAAACTGGTACCCCTGGGATGCTCTTCAAGGAAAAAACGTTGTTATTATAGGCGGCGGTTTTGCATTTACAACGCTACGTTCATCCATTGTTTACATGCTTCACCCTGATAACCGTAAAAAATTCAATGATATTAATGTTATATACGGTGCGCGTACTCCGGGCATGCTTCTTTACAAGGATGAACTTGCCGACTGGGAAGCACGCGATGACATCAATATGCATATTACTGTTGACGGCACCGATGATCCTGACTGGAAATACAATATCGGGTTTGTTCCGACTATTACCGAACAAAAGGCACCCCAGGGCGATGCGAATACCTATGCTATCGTTTGTGGGCCCCCGATTATGATTAAATTTACTCTGCCTGTTCTGGAAAAACTTGGCTATGCGAATGACCACATCATTATGTCACTTGAAAATCGTATGAAATGTGGTATAGGCATGTGTGGCAGATGTAACATCGGAAAAGAACTTGTATGCAAGGACGGTCCCGTTTTTACTCTGGACGAATTGAATAAAACACCAGGAGAATATTAGATCATTTTTTATGTTTTTTAATATTGACATTGTAAAACCAATAATATAAAAGGACAATCTTAAACGTAAAGAGAAGATTAAAGGCAGCAAGCCAAAAATAACGATTATAATAAAGGAGGATTATTAAATGCCGGAAGTTGAATTTGGAGGAAAAACATTTACTATAGATGAAGACGGATTCATAGATTCTTACGACAATTGGTGTGATGAATGGGTCCAATGGGTAAAAAAAGAAGAAGGGATTGAAGAACTGAATGAAGAACATCAAAAAGTTGTTAAAGTTCTTCGCGAGTATTATGAGAAAAACGGAATTGCTCCAATGGTTCGGATCCTTTCCAAAGTTACCGGTTTCAAACTAAAACACATCTATGAGCTTTTCCCGTCAGGACCGGGTAAGGGAGCATGTAAGATGGCTGGTCTTCCGAAACCAACTGGTTGCGTGTAATTAAAAAAGTGATCAGGTTTATCAAATTTAAAAAAAGCCCTGCTTAAAAAGCAGGGCTTTTTTTGTTCGGAGGCGGGATGATTTTCACTGTAAAATCAAAATCAAGGACACAGCTTATTGATATTACATCCGAAATACAAAAAGCTGTCAGGTCTTCCGGTATTTCAGAAGGTCTTTGCATGCTTTATGTCCCGCATACGACTGCCGCAATTACTATCAATGAAAGTGCAGATCCAAGTGTTGCGTCCGACATTATGATGGTTTTAAATGAGGTTATTCCATGGAAAGCTGAATATCGTCACCTTGAAGGAAATTCGCCTGCTCACATAAAATCGACACTGGTCGGTGCTTCAGAAGTAATTGCGATTGAAAACGGCAGCCTTGTACTTGGCACGTGGCAGGGTATATTTTTTTGTGAATTTGACGGCCCACGAACCAGAAGTGTACATATGCGGCTGCTGAAAGGGGAGTTTGTTTAATGCCCCTGATAGATGATATCAACAGATCAATACTAAACAGAATCCAGTCTGATTTTCCCCTGACCCCGCGTCCCTATCTAACAATTGCCGAAGATCTAGATCTTTCGGAAGATGATGTCTTAAACCGTTTGCAACGTTTAAAAAAAGAAGGCTTTATCCGCAGAATCGGCGGTAACTTTGTTCCTGAAAAACTTGGGTTTATAAGCACGCTGTGTGCAGCCAGGGTTCCTGAAGATAAAATCGATTCATTTGCAGCAATTGTCAATCGATATCCCGGCGTTACTCATAATTACCAGCGTAATAATGAATTCAATATCTGGTTTACCTTTATTGCGCCTTCCATGGATGAAATTTATGAAAACCTGGATAGAATCCGTCTGGAAACCGGAATAAATGATATCATCAATCTACCTGCAACAAAAGTGTTTAAGATTAAGGCGCAGTTTAACTTGTAGTTTCTATTAATGTCAGTTGATAGCAGTCCATTGTTCATTGCAAGAATAAGGCTGATTTTTTTTCTTAAGATCATATCACTAAAGAAATTTACTTTTTATCACAGTAAATGCTTTATAATCAACTGACAACAAACAACGGCCAACATGCCAATATTAAAAAAATGAAAAGCATTCGTATTGCAGTAGTTATCTCCAATTCACCTGTAGGAAAAATCAGGCAAAATCTTGACGCATTGGCCGGGCGGGTAAAAGAAGCAAAAAAGAAAAACGCTGCAATAATTTGTTTTCCGGAAATGAATATTACCGGGTACAGCACCCGGAAAAAAATAGTCGATTCAGCACAATTTGTTCCGGATTCTGTAACAGGTGAGCTCGCAGAGCTGGCTGAAAAAGAAAATATTACCATCCTGGCAGGTCTTGCAGAAAAAGATAAAAAGGGCCGAATTTTCGCCGGGCATCTGGTTGTAACACCTCAGGGGCTTTCAGGTGTTTACAGGAAACTGCACATTGCGCCTCCGGAACAGAGAATATTTTCGCCGGGGAAGAATATTCCGCTGTTTGAAACCCATGGTGTCAGATTCGGGATACAGCTTTGCTATGACGCCCATTTCCCCGAACTGTCCACCCGCATGGCCATAGAGGGTGCAGATCTTATTTTCATCCCCCATGCATCCCCGCGAGGAACACCCGATGAAAAATTCAGTTCCTGGATGAGACACCTGACAGCTAGGGCTTATGACAATGGCCTGTTTATTGTTGCATGCAACCAGACCGGCGAAAATAAAAAAGGACTCAATTTTCCGGGTATCGCCCTGGTAATTGATCCGTCAGGAAATGTTATTGCTAAAGATGTAAGCGGGAAAGAAAATATGATTGTAGTTCATCTGAAAGCTGGTGATTTAGCGAAGGTAAGGAACCACAAGATGAGATTTTTTCTTCCGAACAGGAGACCGGATCTGCTCGATCTTACGACATCAATCAATCCGCAAAGGAAATAAATATGCCTAACCAAGGTGCATTATCAGGAATAAAAGTTCTGGATCTGTCACGCCTTTTACCGGGTCCTTACTGTTCCATGATCCTGGCAGACCATGGTGCAAGGGTGATCGCCATAGAGGACAAACGTTTTATGGACGACGGACTTTTTTTTAGCCAACTATACAGAAACAAGGAACACATGTCGTTAAATTTAAAGACCGAAGAAGGAAAAAAAATATTCTTTCGCCTGGCAAATGATGCCGACGTCATACTTGAGGGGTTTCGACCAGGTGTTGTTCAAAGACTCGGTGTTGACTACGACACCGTTTTGAAAGTGAATCCAAAAATAATCTACTGTTCTATTTCAGGATACGGCCAGACCGGAGAGTATCGTGACAGGGCAGGCCACGATGTGAATTACTTGAGCATATCCGGTGCTCTTGATCTTATCGGCCAGGCAAATCATCCTCCATCCATCCCCGGGATTCAGATAGCAGATATTGCAGGAGGAGGAATGAACGCAGCTATCGGAATCCTTATGGCTCTGTTTTCACGGGAAAGGACCGGAAAGGGCCAGTATATCGATATTTCAATGACTGACGGGCTGGTAAGTTTTATGCCTTTCGCCTTTTTTTTCAAACAGATTACAGGACAATTTCCCAAACGCGGCGATTCAATTTTATCTCACAGATACGCCTGCTACAACACATATGAGACAGCGGATGGAAGATACATTTCAGTCGGTACTGTTGAAAACCGTTTCTGGAAAAATCTTTGTAAGTTCCTTGAAGTTCCTGAATACACACCGCTTCAATATGATGAAAACCGGCGGCAGGAAATTATCGATTTTATGAAAACTACATTTAGAAAAAAGACTTTTAAACAATGGAAGAAAGACCTGGCAGGCATTGATGCCTGCTGTGAACCTATTCAAAATTTTTCAGAAGTTTTAAAAAATCCTCTTTTCCGTGAACGGGAGATGATAGTTGAAGTTACTGGTAAAGATGGGATTAAGACCCTGGTCATTGGTGTCCCCGTTAAACTGAGTGAAACTCCCGGATCAGTCATTACTCCGCCGGTTGCCTTTGGTGAAAACACAGAAGCGATACTTAAAGAACTCGGATATTCAAAAAAACAAATTAAAGAGCTATCAGACATGGAGGTCATATAGGGATTCGCTCTAAATTAAATTTTCATTTTCGTATTAATACTACAGCGTCACTTTTACTGTTATGCCCGCTAAGGTGGGCTACTCCGTAGTAAATCTTTTCAATTAGCAAACCGGAAAAATTACAATAGCGACAGGAAAATAAGCCTTGACAAAGTTTAATGTGTTTAATATTGTGCAAAAAGTTTAACTAAATTGAGTGTGCTGGGAAAAGGAGAACGTGGATGAAAAAGCGAAGTGATTTGATGACTAAAGGGCCGGAAAGGGCACCCCATCGCTCCTTATTAAGAGCAGACGGTTTTTCGGACTGGGAACTTAAAAGACCGATTATCGGAATTGCTAATTCATTTAATGAAATTATACCCGGGCATATCCATCTGGACAAGCTGGTTGAATCTGTAAAGGCCGGAATTTATACTGCCGGAGGAACGCCCATGGTATTTAATACCATAGGAGTCTGCGACGGCATTGCAATGAATCATGAGGGAATGAAATATTCACTTGTCAGCCGTGAATTGATTGCGGATTCCGTGGAAATTATGGCAATGGCTCACCCTTTTGACGGCCTTGTGCTGCTCGCTTCGTGCGATAAGATAATTCCGGGAATGCTCATAGCCGCTGCCAGATTAAATATTCCTTCCATTTTTATTTCCGGAGGGCCCATGCTTGCCGGCAGGGTCTCCGGGAAAAATACGGGACTTGATAAGGTTTTTGAGGCTGTGGGACGTTTTGCCATCGGAAATATTACCGAAGATGAACTCCTTGAATATGAATGTAATGCCTGCCCGGGCGCCGGTTCCTGCTCAGGGATGTTCACAGCCAATACAATGAGTAATTTATCCGAAGCGCTGGGTATGTCCCTTCCTTTTAATGGAAGTATACCGTCTGTTTTTTCTGATAGAGTCCTGCTTGCAAAGCAAACAGGAGTAAAAGCAGTAGAGCTTGTAAATAAGGATATCAAACCCAGAGATATAATGACAAGAGAGGCTTTTTATAACGCCATTGCACTTGATATGGCACTGGGAGGGTCAACCAATACGACCCTTCATATTCCTGCAATTGCTTATTATGCTGATGTTGATATAACATTGAAGGACTTTGACCGCTTTACAGAAAAAATTCCTCACCTGACATCTCTTGTCCCTGCCGGACCGCATCATGTGGAAGATCTGTTTTATGCAGGAGGAGTGCCTGCGATTTTAACAGAACTTCGAAAAGCCAAACTTATTAACGATCAGCAGATGACCGTTTACGGCAAACCTCTCGGCGAAATGCTGTATGAAATTCGAGCTGGAATAAAAGATCCGTCAGTCATTCGCCCTGTTGATAATCCTGTTCATGAAACCGGCGGACTGGCTGTTTTAACAGGGAATCTGGCACCGGACGGAGCAATTGTCAAACAGGTGGCAGTGGCTGACGAAATGATGAAACATTCGGGTCCGGCACGTGTTTTCGACAATGAAGAAGACGCTGTTTCTGCAATTATGGGAAAAATAATACAAAAAGGAGAAGTAATTGTTATCCGTTATGAAGGGCCACGGGGCGGTCCTGGAATGCGAGAAATGTTATCTGCGACATCTGCCGTTGCAGGTATGGGAATGGATAAGGACGTTGCCTTGATTACCGACGGTCGTTTTTCCGGTGCCACCCATGGTGCCTCAATAGGGCACATTTCTCCTGAAGCCGCAGCAAAGGGACCTATTGCTATTATCCGGGATGGAGATATCATTCATATTGACATTCCAAATAAAAAGCTAAATATCAAGCTTTCAGACGACGAAATTCGCAAAAGGACCAAAGAATTGCCTGAGTTCGAACTAAAAATAAAAACCGGCTGTTTGGCAAGATATGCAAAAATTGTATCGAGCGCGGATAAGGGAGCGGTTTTCCCAAAATAAAACTGGTGAATTTCCAAAAAGTTAAAAAACCCTTCCCCTTGAGGCTGACTTTTACCCAGACATAAGACAGGGGAAGTTTTGTGGAGTTTTATTAATCGTTGCAAAACATCGAATATCGAACAAGGAACCGCAGTATTATGAAGGAAGGTACTTCGACATTCGATATTCTGCGGTTTAAAAAAAGTACTTATAAAACCAACAGTTATTATTGCTCCTATCTCAAGTGTATGCTAACTCAAGCGCCAGAAGACAGAAAATCAAATTTTTTGCAAAACCATCACAATTAATGGAGGTAGTATTATGAAAAAGGGGATTGTCATATTGCTTATTATCATAGCAGTTATTGCCGCTTATTTTATTTGGAAAAAAGTTGAAGCTCCTCCAAAACTTGTCGAAATCAA
>RCND010001725.1_pt1 | contig 12321 bp, 11 predicted proteins | sample 2041351 | NCBI WGS metagenome assembly RCND01 (sample SAMN09708230, study PRJNA481090) | Marine sediment metagenome, whole genome shotgun sequencing project. | biome: marine sediment; feature: ocean; material: sediment; isolation source: Sewage treatment plant 12B marine sediment (STP12B) ...
CCGTTAAGGACCTCCAAAGAGGAGAGCAGCTTGTGCCTCCAGTCAAAGATCGTCTTCACATTGACCCCTATTTCCTTGGCCGCCCTGCGGATCGTTACGCTCTCCACCACCATCAGAAGATATTCCTGGAACTGCTCCAGTTTCTTTATGCCGTCAACAGCGGTACCGGTAAAGTCGTTGAAGGTCCTGGAGCACGACCTGCACTTATAGCGCCTGCGGCCCTTATAGGTGCCATGGCCGTAAATATCGGCCGCCTCGCAGTGTGGGCAGCGAACAGGACGGTCGTTGCCGACATCCTTGCTGATAAGGTTCAGGTCCGGGACCTTGAGCTCGCGGTGCAGAAGCCGGGCAAGCTCCACCTTCTCCCCCTTGTCCAGATTGTTCAAAATATTGTAAAGATCCATTTATCGTATATTAGGTTATACATAAAGATAACGAAATTCTACATTATTCTAAAACATAACTTATTTAAATAACGAAAGGCCAACAATGATAACTGTTGCATAAGGAGTTGACCGGTCACAGAACGGATGAATATTAGCCTCTTCAAGAGGCTTTTTTTTGTCGGTCTGGAAACGGAAAGCCGATTTTCGATGCTTTACGGAAGCGCCGAACAAAAATTGAACGGCACTTTTCAACAACACTGCCAAAGCAAGCATGCGCACGCCACTTTTTGAGCATTTTTAACGAATTTCAGGCACTTCTTCACGTCACATAGGCGATAGCAGAGGTGCATTACCTTGTTGGCCTGTACAAGTCCGGTAGTGTTTATCTTCCTTAGCCTCATGATATTAAAGATTTATTATCTTAGTACACCTAAGTAGATTATCATCAATGATGCTATCCCCTTGTTTGCCTTATTATGAAAGACATAACCAAACTCTAAATAAAAGAAATATGAAAATCAATCTTCTTTTTACTCTTATTGTAGTTTCTTTTTTAAGCACCTCGTGCGCTCAACCAGAAAAAACAGAAACTGAAATTGCTTGGGACACTTGGGGTGTTCCCCATATTACGGCAAATACTGTTGAAGAATTGTTCTTTGCTCAAGGTTGGGCGCAAATGCATAACCATGCGAATCTCATTTTAGAACTTTATGGAAGCTCTAGGGGAAAAGGTGCTGAATATTGGGGTCAGGAGAAAGTCGAAAATGATATGCTTATTCATACCCTGGGTTTTGACGAATTGGCCGATGACTGGGGGGAAAAACAAGACCCCGAAATCAAAACCATCTATACCTCTTTTATAAAAGGAATGAATGCGTATGTAGCAGCTCATCCTGATGCCGTGGATAAAAAAAATAAAGTCGTGCTGCCCTTAACTACGAAGGATATTAACATGCATAGCATGTATGTCGTTTTCACTCGTTTTATTGGCGGCAACGATTTAGGCCGTGTTCAGCAATGGCCAGATTTGGGTTCAAACACCTATGCTATCTCGCCAAAACGTTCGGCTTCAGGTAACGCCATGTTGGTTCAAAACCCGCATTTACCCTGGTGGCAAGAATTTTTGTTTTTCGAGTCACATTTAAATTTAAACGGGAAAAACATGTACGGTTCAACGCTCGTCGGCTTCCCTGGCATTGCAATTGGTTTTAATGAAAACCTTGGTTGGAGCCATACTAATAATACAATTGATAATGCAGACACTTATGAATTAGAATTAAACGAAGGAGGCTATTTGTTGGATGGGAAACGAAAAGAATTTGAAGTGTCTTCTAAAATTATAAAAATAAAACAAGAAGATGGCACTTTGGTCGATAAAGAAATTCCCCTAATGAAAACGCTTCACGGCCCAGTTGTTAATAAGACTGAAGGTAAAGTTTTAGCATTACGTATGGCTGGAATGGATAGACCGAATATGACTTTGCAATGGTGGCGAATGATAAATAGTTCTAATTTTAATGAATTTGAGAATGCCTTAAAAATGGCGCAATTACCCTATTTTAATGTGATGTATGCAGATAAGCAAGGTGAAATTTTCTATTTATTCAATGGCTTGGTTCCAAAACGAAGTACTGATGACTGGGATTATTGGGACCGTGTTATTCCGGGTGGAAAATCGGCGGATGTCTGGACAGAAGTTCATGATTATGCCGACTTGCCCAAAGTAAAAAACCCTGAGGGCGGATGGCTTCAGAATGCCAATGACCCACCATGGACCAGTACCATACCAATGACCTTGCATCCTGAAGATTATCCGGGGTATATGGCTCCCCAAAGCATGAGTTTTCGACCTCAACGTGCAGCAAGAATGCTTATCGAAGATGAATCGATAACTTTTGACGAACTAGTGGAATACAAACTCTCAACACGCCTAGAATTCGCGGATAGAATTTTAGATGATTTGTTTGCTGCGGTCGATGCTTCCGTTTCAGAGAAAGCAAAAGAAGCTAAAAAGATATTGGAAAGTTGGGACAGAGAAGCTGATGCTGACAGTAGGGGCATGCTTTTATTTTACACTTGGGCCAATAAATTCAATGTGTGGAACGACTCCAATTACGCTGAACAATGGAGTATTGATGCTCCAAATACCACCCCAGATGGGCTAGCGGACCCCAAGCGAGCAGTTCAACTTTTGGAACAGGCAGCCACGGAAATCGAAACCAAATTCGGTAGTTTAGATACCGCTTGGGGAGATTATTACAAAATAAATTATAACGGCAAAAATCTACCTGCAAATGGTATTGATGGGTCTATGGGTGTTTTTCGTGTTGCTTGGCCAGGTGGCGGTGATGAAAACAATATGTACGTTGGCGGTGGGGATTCTTGGGTCGGTATCATTGAGTTCGGTGATGCAGTAAAAGCAAAAGTTTTATTATCCTATGGTAATGCAACTCAAAAAGATTCCCCTCATAATGGTGATCAGTTAGAATTATTCTCCAAAAAAGAATTGCGTAATGCTTGGTTTACAAAAGCTGAAGTTCAAGCAAATACTGCACGGATTGAGGTAATCACTGAAAATGGGTTTCGCGAAAAGAAATAACGAAAGGCCAACAATGGTAACCGTTGCATAAGAGGTTGACCGGGCACAAAACGGATGAATATAAGCCTCTTCAAGAGGCTTTTTTCTTGCCGGTCCGGAAACGGAAAGCCGATTTTCGATGCTTTACGGAAGCGGCGAACAAGAATTGAACGGCACTTTTCAACAACACTGCCAAAGCAAGCATTCGCACGCCACTTTTTGAGCGTTTTTAACGAATTTCAGGTACTTCTTCAGGTCACATAGGCGATAGCAGAGGTGCATCACCTTGTTAGCCTGTAAAAGTCCGAGAGTGTTTATCTTTCGTAGTACCATGACATTAAGTATTTATTATCTTAGTATACTTAAGTAGTATATCATCAATGATGCTATCCCCTTGTTATATACAATTTTCAAGAAATGCTAGTTAACCACAACACGCTTAGTTTATACGGTGAAAAAATATTTGAAAAAGCTCAATTCAGACCTCCTTTCAAACGGCCTAATCATTTAAGTAATGAGGCCTGCTACCTTCATGTATTAGAAGGAGGCCATAATCACTATTCAGCAACAGAGTTAATAGAGGCCAAAAAAGACGGTGGAATATTTATGAAATGCGGCAATTTTATATTTGAACCTGTTGCAGATAAAACTACTGGTGAATCAAAGCTAATAGCCATCCATTTTTTCCCTGAAGTACTTAAAAAGGTTTTTAAGGATAATCCGCCAGAATTCTTGTTTAACGATAATAGAAATATTGAGGCGGATATGACCAATATCGATAGCAATAAAATAATTAGTCATTATATAGAATCGATTTCACTTTTGTTTGATAACACTACTCTGGCTGAAGAAAGCATTTTAGAACTTAAATTAAAAGAGATTATTTTAATCCTTTCCAAAATTGATGCTTCTGGAGTTTACCAAATACTCCACAACCTGTTCAATCCAACTACAGTTATCTTTAAAGATGTAATTGAAGCGCATCTCTTTTCTGACTTATCAATTGAAGATTTAGCGGAACTGACCAATAACAGCTTAACATCCTTTAAACGTAAATTCAATGAAATTTATGAAACAAGTCCTGCTCTTTATATTAAAAATATGCGACTTGAGAAAGCTGCAAAGCTTTTAAAAATTACAGACGAATCCATATCGGATATTTCCTTTAAATGTGCCTTTAATGATTTGGCTCATTTTAGTAATTCTTTTAAATCTAAATACAAGTTAACACCCTCCGGTTACCGTTTGGCCCAAAATTCCAAATCATAGACCTAAAATTCCAAAACAAACAGTTCTCTCTTCCCGTATTTTGTTGTAACGGTTTATGGTTGAGTGCCAACCACCGAACTTGTAACTAAAACTATAAAGTCATGAAAGAGAAAATATTAATAACAAGTGCAAACGGTCATGTTAGCTTCCCAGCAGCGAGCGAATTATTGGCTATGGGGTTTCAGGTTAGAGCCTTTGTAAGAAACCCTAACTCATCAGGATCAAAAAAATTAAAAGAGTTAGGCGCGCAACTATTCGTAGGTGATCAGAATGATATTAATGATTTGAGAAAATCTCTAAAAGGAGTACAACGCGCTTTTTATTGTTCCCCTCCTACTAACTATCATTTATCAAAAACTGTAGCATTTGTATTGGCAGCAGAGGAAGAGAAATTAGAGCATGTGGTTTATCTAACCCAATGGCTATCATCCGAAGATCATCATTCACCACACTCCAGAGAGCATTGGTTGGGAGACCAAGTAGTTAAAATGCACAGTAAGGTTAAATATACTTTTGTAAATCCTGGATTGTTCGCTTTTACTTATTTCTTTACTAGTCCTGTTGTAGCACATTTTGGAATATTACCAACCTCGATTGAAGGTGCTTCTCAAGGAAAAGTGGGATTAAACGCTCCTCCTTCTGATGAAGATCAAGGAAGAGTTGTTGCACACATTTTAAAAGAACCTTCTGCCCATGCAGGTAAAACTTACAGACCAACGGGCCCCAAACTGATATCCTTCGTAGATGTGGCTAATATATTTGGAAAAATTCTTGGAAGAGAAGTAATAGTAACAGAAGTTTCGGCCTCAAGATACCTGAAGTCGTTGAATTCATTTGATACTCCTAGCCCAAATATTAAGGAACACATGATAATGAATGTACCTTACTATCAAGATGAGCTAAGACTAAATGCTTTCGCCTTTGGAACATCTGCCGTAACTACTGTAGTAAAAGATTTAACAGGAAAAGACCCTGAAGATTTTGAAACAATTGCCAGAAGGGAATTTGCAAAGTCTCCTGAAATGGAATCAACTTTAGGTAACAAGATGAAGGCCTTTAAAGGGTTTTTAAAAATCATTTTTGCCCAGGAACCATCAGTTCAAAAATTAAAAGATAAATATAATATTCCTGCATCAAAAACTGGCTATAAATTTGCTCAAGAGAATCCTAACTGGGTGAAAGAACATGAGTCGCAATCAAATTTTGTTTCAATTAAAACATAACTTTAAATAAAGTATCTTCACAATTAGGGGAAACTGTATATAACAACGTATAAAATTAATTGCTGGAAAACTGCTTATTTATGAAAGTCCAAACGGACTTTATATCTGTGATTTATTTACTAAATTAGTTGCTTAAATCACGTAACTAATCTTATACAAACCGTTAGCCTTCATTACGATAATAGAACTATATGATTCCATTCTTTAGAAAAATACGTAAAAAAATGGCAGATGATAACAAATCACTGAAGTATATGAGATATGCTATTGGCGAAATCGTGCTTGTAGTGATTGGTATCTTGATTGCTTTGCAGATTAATAACTGGAATCAAAACAGTAAAAACCATATAAAAGAAATTTCTATATTAAAGGCACTTCAGAATGAATATAAAGAAAACTCAAAAAGATATGAACAAACTATAAGAATGCAACAAACAGTTGTTGTTTACTCTAAGTCACTTATCCAATGTTTAGAAAAGAAAGACTTAAATTATAAAAGAGATTCAATTGACACTTTCATTATGATGGGGGCATTAAATTATGTTAGAGCTGAGCCACTTATAGGGACGTATCAATCATTAATGGGTGGAGATTTAAGTCTCGTAAAAAATGAGTTACTGAAATCCAAGTTAGCATCATTTTCTGCGGAAATAATTCTGGGTTTTGAAGATGAAATTGCTTCAATGAATCTGTTAAATCAACTACATGCTGAACTTAGTACAACTGTTGAACCACTTTTATCAACAAGGTTGAGAAAGAGGTACGGATTAAAACAACCTATGAATACGAGCATAGAATACCAAAATGAAGTGCTTTTAAAAATGTATCAAAACCCAAATATTTTAAGCCCTTTAATATGGAAAAACATATTCGAAAATAATAGGTTAGGTCTTCAACAAAAAATGTTGAATTATTCGAACGAAATATTAACATTAATAGAAACTGAATTAAAAACTTTAAAATAACGAAAGGCTAACAAAGAACTGAGCTAAAAAACAAACATTATTAAGCTAATTTTTAAACATAGTTCTTATCATATGGTAGCCCTGATTTAGAGATACCGTAGGCTTGCTTTATCAGTTTATTACAAACAGCTATTAATGCTAGTTTTTTACTCTTTCCTTTTGCTACTATTCGTTCGTATAACGCTTTACATTGTGGATTATGAATACAAGCGGTAAAACTGCATAAAAACAAATGATTCCTAACCATTGGATTTCCAGTTTTACTAATTCGAGTTCGTCCTCGAACACTACTGCCAGAAGTTCTCTCATTAGGTGCTAACCCTAGATAAGAAGCTACTTGTTTGCTACTCTCAAAGTCTTTAAAACTATTGGTTGTAATGATCAATAACATCGCGGTCTTCTTCCCTATTCCTGGAATGCTTGTGATTCTAGTAAATAGTTCAGATTCATGGTCTTTAATCAAAGACTCCATCTCTGTTTCCAATAGTTTTATTTCCTTCTGAATTTGTTTCAATTGACGCTTCAAAGAACGTATCATCTTGCCTTTTATATGTCCTTTACTAATTAAAGCGTGTAATTTGTTCTTAATGGCGGTAGTCTGCTTAAAATAAAGCTGGGTGACTGTGTGAAGCATTTTACACTCCTCTACATAAACTGGATCTGGACGCCATAGCTGTAATTCCTGTTGTTGTCCATAGAGACAAATCATCTTTGCATCACTCTTATCGGTCTTAACCTGATTGAGTTTCATTTGAATAAATCGTTTAATGACCAAAGGATTCATCACCGAAACTTGAATATTATTGTCAAATAAATATAAAGCTAATCGATAATGATAACAGGCCGTAGCCTCCATAACACACCAATGTGATTGACTTAACACCTTTACAAAAGACTTAAAGCCAGAGACATTATTGGCGTATTGGAAATGTCCTCCTTCAGAATTATAAATATCAAAAACATCTTTTGATATGTCAATTCCAACAAAAATTGTACTTTTATTCATAACTGATAAATTGTGAAAGAACGAAAACTACATTGAGTACAACAACCTAAAAACAGGCTCTTAAGGCCTAAAGAACTGAACGTATTTAAGTAGTAAAAGAGCAGGGATTTTCAATGTTGACGGAATCTTAAGTTCCTGCGTATAATTCAACCTTACTCTGCTCTTTTGTTCTTTCTATTAATATTAATCTAATTTAATAGAAATCAAACTTAGGACGTGTATAATTAATGCTTCACCCCTACTTCAATTAAAATTTATATATTTAAGCAAATGATTTGATTCAACTGAAAATACTAAGGATTCTAAGTCGCACAAATCATACACGAACACGTTGTGTGCCATTGAAAAACAGTACGAAAATGAAACTTTTGCTGATAATTTTAGGATATTTAATTATGCTTTCTCAGGTAACATTCGGACAGAATGAGGTTTGTGAGACATGTGTTCAATATACTTTGGAATTAAATGGTAATAAATTACAGGGGAATAGTCTTCAATTTGCTGGATACGATGTTTCTATGAATTTACCGCCAGAATTTTCAAAAGATAGTTTAAGTATTGATTACTTGTTTGCAATTATAAATAAGCATGATGTTAGTGGAGATTTTATTTTTCCAAATGGTAAAAAGACTGAAATTAAATATTCTTTGATACCATATAAGGATACTGTGACTGTATTCATGAAAACTTCAAATGGTTGGTATCCTTGGGATAAGTTGAGGATTGAAAATAGCAAACTAATATTTTCCTATGATTACTGGTATTGCCCACCTCCAACCAAAACAGATTTGAAAATATTAGATTTATGCTTTGATTACTTAAAAGATTCAACAAAATGGCAACAAAATGATGATAGGGATTGTGATGCTGATAAGTTGGATAACATTTGGAGTTTATTTTGTGCAATAAAAATTGCATCAATTGAAAAGATTGGAGAATACAATCATCGTGGAAAGGTAATTCAAACAACAAGATTTGTGATTGATGAATTATACCCTGACCATGGATACGCTCATACTTTAATGGATTTTAATAATGATTCATCTACTAAATTTAAGGATATTATAAAAGTACTGTCAATTGTAAAGGGCAGAATTGAAAAAGAATTAAAGACAAGTTAAAAATAAACGGCACACAACAACGTGTATAATTGGTTGCTTGGTCACTTCCGACTTACGAACATTCCTGCGGAATATTCTATCTGTGATTTATTTGCTAAATTAGTTGCTTAACCACGCAACTAACCATACACAAACACGTTAGCCACAAGCGGAAAAAAACGATTAATTACCAAATTGGTAACTTTTTTATTATCTTTGCGTCAAACAATTATAATGTGAGAGTAATCGCAAAACGAACCTTACGAGATTTTTGGGGAAAACACGCTGATTGTGAAGAACAATTGAAATCGTGGTACCGAGAAACCGAAAAATCCGAATGGAATAACATAAACGAATTGAAAAGAGATTATCCTAGTGCAAGCATTCTTAAGGAGAATCGAATTGTTTACAACATTAAGGGTAATAATTATCGATTGATTGTAAAATTCAACTTTGAATATCAAATATGTTGGATAAGGTTTATAGGAACTCACGCAGAATATGATAAAATAGACGCAAATAATATCTGAATATGAAAATAGCACCAATTAGAAACGAAAAAGACTATCAAAAAGCACTTGACCGACTCGAGATGATTTTTGACTCGAAAAAAGGAACTGATCAAGGCGATGAACTTGAAATCCTATCTATTTTGATTGACCGATTTGAAAATGAAAACTTTCCGATTGGAATGCCTGACCCAATTGAGGCTATTAAATTCAGAATGGAACAACTAGGAATGAAACAGAAAGATTTGGCAGAAATTGTCGGATTTAAAAGCAGGGTAAGCGAAATTCTAAACAAAAAGCGCAAACTGACATTGGATATGATTAGAAAGCTGAATACCACTCTTCATATTCCAACTGAAGTTCTAATTCAGGACTATTAACATGAAAGGCCAGTGGCTAACATCGTATATAAAAAATAGGGCGAGATTGTCGAAAGCATTAAGTTTCGCACAAATAATTAGCTATCTTTATTTCTGACAAATCTGAACTAGCATGCCTTGCTGACCAGCCTTCCGGTAGGCAGATTCGCACGCTGTGCCAAGCCCTACTTTTCATATACAAACCCGCTAGCAAGGAAAAAAAGTTACAAATGAACACTGAAACTGAATGGTTCAAAATAAGAAAGCATTTTAATCAAAGTTTTAGGTCGAACTTGTACGTATCTATTGCTTCAGTAGACGCAGAAAATAATCCAACCGTCACGCCTATTGGTTCACTTTTCTTGAATGACAATCAGACTGGATTCTATTTTGAAAAATATCCATCGAAATTACCAATTCACGCAGAAAAGAACCCCAATATTTGTGTTTTAGGAGTAAACAGTAGTCGCATATTTTGGCTAAAATCTCTATTCAAAGGGAAATTTAAAAACTATCCTGCGATAAAATTGTATGGCATATTAGGGGAGAGAAGAAAAGCAACGGAAAAAGAAACTAAACGACTGAATAAAAGGATGAAGTCAACTAACGGGTTGAAAGGAAATAAGTATTTATGGGAGAAAATGGAATTTGTTAGAGAAATCGATTTTACGAAGGCAGAAAAAATTAACTTAGGAAAAATGACAAGTGAACTATAGAAGGCCAGCATATAACACCGTATAAGAATTTATGGCGCAAATTATCAATAATTGAGTAGTTTGAACAAATATTAGTAAATTGTACTTCCGATAAATACTAACTCGCATGCCTTGCTGACCAGCCTTCCGGTAGGCGGGTTCGCACACGGCTCGGTTAATTTGGAGAAAATAAAATGTTGGTTGCTTTCACCGCTTCAAGCCCCTCCTACGCTAAAGCTATGGCGACACGCGGACGGTGGCAGGCGTACGTTGCGTCAAGTTTAGTTTTCATATACAAATCCGTCGGTAGTCATTAATGAGACATTATGAAGAAGTTAATAATTATAATAATTTCAGTGCATTTCCTTATGAATTGTACAAATAATGAAACAATTGAATATGATTTAGTGATTACGAATGTTAATCTCATTGATGGAACCGGAAGGCCAATGCAGGAAAGAATCAATGTTTACATCAACAATGGAAAAATTGATAAAATCAATAATGATATCATTGAACAGGATGAAAAGATCATTGATGGCACAGGCAAGTACCTCATTCCCGGATTATTCGATTGCCATGTTCATACTATGAACTATCAAGAAGACTTTTCCAAGATGATTCATTATGGAGTTACTTCCGTTTTTGTTCCTGGTGGAAGTACGTGCACGAATGAATATTACGCCACACTTCGATCAATAGGAAACCAGGACTCCATACCTGCACCAAGAGTATTTCATACCAGCCAACATTTTACAATGGAAGGACGCCATCCAGTAAAAACCTATGCAAGTAGTAACTGGAGAGAAGGTGAGACGGTATTCTTTCTGAGGGATACTATTCAAATAGCCGAAATAGTTAAACAAGTGGCTCAGTATCCAATTCTTGGAATAAAACTGACGATTGAAGACGGACCTGCCCCTCCCTTTGTTGATCGAATACCTCAGGAATTTATTGATAAAACCGTTTTAGAAGCAGCAAAATACGGATTGGAGGTTTTTGCGCATGTCAGCGATAATGAGGAATTTCTGATGGCAGTAAAGGGCGGTGCTCAAAATATCATCCATTTGGTAGGCATTAAGATTGAATGGGAAAACGATGAGCATATTTCTGCGATCAAGACATTATTAGATCGTGATGGTTCAATCGTAACGACCCTTATGATAGATAAGTCTTTCATCTATCCCTTGAATCCTGGATGGCTTGAAACACCTTCTATAAATGAAGCATATCCAGCAGCAGATTTAAAAAAATTACTCACCCCTCAAGCAATTGGGCGGGCAAAAAAGATGGCTGAGCTTACCAAGGAGGAATATGGTCTGGATGAAATTTCCATGGAGAGTTTATTCCCTTTTCAAGTGGATGATATCCGAAAACTCATGGATATGGGAATGAACGTCACACTTGGCACAGACGCAGGTAACTCCTTTAACTTTCATGGATACAGCCTCCATGAGGAAATGCAGATACTTGAGATGGGAGGAATAGCTCCCATTGACATTATCAAAATGGGTACTCTGAATGCTGCCAAGATGATGCATGTTGAAGACAGATTAGGTTCAATTGAACCTGGAAAGCTGGCTGATTTGATCCTTCTAAATAAGAACCCTTTAGTGTCAATTGACAACAGCTTGAAGATAAATACTGTAATTAAGAATGGTGTCATACAAAAAAGGATAGATCGGTAAATAATAACTGCCAACAACGTTTATAAAAAATAGCTTGTTAAGCGCAAGTCATTAAAGCTTGCGCTTTTTTAATACATTTATGCTACCTGAAAAGATTGAGATTATCAAAACGCTACTTTTCAAATACAAGACCGCTGTGTACAATCTAAGATAAGAGAGAAATGAGATTAAGAAAGCGAAATGAGAAAGTTAAATGGAAATACTTAATATCTGAAATTTTATTAATAGTAATTGCAATTAACGTAGGATTATGGTTTAATAATTTAAATGACCATAGAAAAGAGAGAAATTTAGAGTCTAAAATACTACATGAATTTGTAGTTTCATTGAACTCTGACAGAACAGACATGCTTTCAAACATTCAAACTCACAAAAAGGGAATTGAATCTTGTGTTAGGTTATTAAAAAATAAAACTGAAAACATTGACACTTTAAAAAGCGATCTTGGTCTGTCATATAGTTCGACGTATTTAATTGCCGATTTATCAAGCTATGAATCGTTAAAATCTATCGGATTTCAATTAATTAAAAATGATGAAATTA
>RCND010001726.1_pt1 | contig 12317 bp, 6 predicted proteins | sample 2041351 | NCBI WGS metagenome assembly RCND01 (sample SAMN09708230, study PRJNA481090) | Marine sediment metagenome, whole genome shotgun sequencing project. | biome: marine sediment; feature: ocean; material: sediment; isolation source: Sewage treatment plant 12B marine sediment (STP12B) ...
TCGCAGAGGATGGAGTCCTCAGCATTGGCCCGGCTGCTCCTAATCAGGTAGCTGGGATCAAAATAGCGTATTACGAAGGGTATTCCCTCGGCCTTGAAATAGGTCCCTATTCTCTCACGCAGGAACAAGCCAATATCCATAAACTTCTCGTTTCCTGAAGCATCCCGATCATCCGAAGAGACTGGCAAAAGATCCTGTCCAGCGCCCTCAGCCACAACGATGACAGCATGTGCACGATCCAGAATCCGATCTTTCAGCGCCGCCAGAAAGCCACGCGGTCCATCCAGTTTAAAGGGAATTTCAGGAATAAGTGTAAAATTCACATCCTGACTTGCAATAGTTGCACCGGCGGCAATGAACCCGGCCTGCCGGCCCATCAGCTTTACCAATGAGATACCGTTCTCCACACTGCGGGCCTCCGTATGGGCCCTGTCAAGAACCTGAGAAGCCTCATCAACGGCAGTACCGTAGCCGAAGGTCCGGGATACAAAAGCCACATCATTATCGATGGTTTTAGGGATTCCCACCACCGATAGTGCATAGCCCCTTTTTTTTGCCTCCTGGTAGAGTTCATTTCCGCCCTTTTGTGTACCATCCCCTCCCACTGTAAACAGGATATTCACACCACGTTTCATGAGATTATCTACGGCCAGTTTGATATCCACAGGACCCCTGGATGTGCCCAGGATAGTGCCACCCTCTTGCTGAATCCCTTCCACCAGATCAGTGGTGAGTCGCAAAGGTTCCTTTCCCAGCACCGGATCCAAACCCCGGTATCCTCCACGAAAGCCAAACACCTCCCTGACTCCATAGGCATAATGCAGCTCGAGGAAAAGTGAGCGTATCACATCGTTCAAGCCCGGAGACAATCCTCCACAGGTAACAATGCCTACCCTGGTCTGTGCAGGATCGAAAAAAAGTTTCTCTCTGGCGCCGGCCATCTCAAAAAGGAGTTTATCATCTTCTTGCACCGGCCTCCCCTGAACGATATGCATTGGCAAGCGAAGCCCTTCATTAACATAATGCCTGATGGGAGATTCAAAGAGTGCCTCTCCCAGTACTGATATATTTGTCATTCTTTCACATTTAAAATTCAAGTGATTATAATTACGATCCTGCAAGCTAAGGCTCATTTTTAAAAGGAGATACCCTTTATCACTAAAAATATGCCATAATATCTTAGCATCAAACCCTAAAAGGATTCGTGTCGACAAGATCCACCAGCCTGCTTAGTAGAGACTCCTGGGTGTTAAAGGAATGTTAAAATGCTTTAAAAGATACGGTTTAAAATATTCGGGTGTATAAGTCTTGTTTATAAGGTCTTAAATCTACCTATTGTCAATGTTTATTCGTCTATAACGATGTTTTGTTTAATTCTTGATGGCTATTCATTAAACAATTTTTCCTCTAAGACGTTTAACCTTCAAACAAAAACTAAAGATTAACATCATGAAAAAGCTTAATTATTTTCTAACACTAACAATTATTTCAGGTCTTGTAGTGTTTTCTTCTTGTGAAAAAGAAGAGGAGACTCCTGGAAAAGATGACAAACTAACTTCTGAAAAGACCATTTCAGAATATGCCTCTGAAAGCGAAGATTTTAGTATCCTGGTTGAAGCCCTTGCAAAAGCCGATCTGGTGAATACCCTGGACGGATCTGGTGATTTCACCGTGTTTGCTCCTGATAATGCTGCTTTTAGTGCACTTTTCCAGACACTGGGTGTGAATGGAATTGCTGATATTGCAGTTGAAGATCTTAAGCCCATCCTATTATATCATGTTTTGGGAGAAGCCAAAAGCTCAAGTATGATCTCAGATGGTTACTATTCCTCTCTGAGTCCTGCCCAGGGCCGAACCGTATCCATGTACATTGGAACCGATATGGGTGTATCTATTAATGGCGCTGCAAATGTTACCGCTGCCGACATCATGGTCTCGAACGGATACATTCACGCCATTGACGCTGTGCTGCTGCCCCCAACTATTGTGGACATTGCCGCTGCGAACGATGATTTTGAGACCCTGGTTTCTGCAGTCGTCGGAGCCAATCTGGCCGAGACCCTTTCAGATCCAATGGGTACTTTTACAGTTTTTGCTCCCACCGATATGGCCTTTGAGGCTCTCGGAGGAAATCTGCCATCAGATCTCTCTCCCATTCTGCTTTATCATGTACTGGGGAGCGCTGTATACGCTGATGAGATCTCCAGCAGCATTATCAATTCCCTGAATCAGGAGAATTCTGAAATAGTTGTTGAGGTGAAAGATCAGGGTGTATTTCTAAACGGAACAGCCCAGGTTGTAGCCACTGACATTGTCGGAACAAATGGAGTGATCCATGTTATCAACCAGGTCATCTTGCCCATCGCTGATGAAAGCATTCTTGATATTGCCATGGGACTCGATGATTTTAGTTCTCTGGTTGCTGCTCTGGCTAAGGCAAATCTGGCCAGCACCTTTATGATGGAAGGAGCCTATACCGTATTTGCTCCTACCAATGAGGCGTTTGCTGCTTTTCTTTCATCCCTGGGAGTCTCCTTTGAAGATCTTACCATGGAAGATCTACTACCGATCCTGACCTACCACGTTGTTGGTGCAAAAGCTCTGTCAGGCAGTCTTGCAACAGGCTACATTAGTACATTATACGCTGCCCAGGAAGGTTACCCGGTAAGCATGCTCGTTGAAGTAGGAGACGGTGTGACCCTGAATGGAAGCATAAGTGTTACAAGCGCTGATGTGGAAGCCAGCAATGGAGTGATCCATGTGATTGATGCTGTGCTGAATTCGAATTCGGTGGTAGACATTGCAATCAACAACAGTAATTTCACTCAACTGGTGGAAGCCGTTGTTAAAGCCGGTCTTGTGGAAACTTTATCCGGACCCGGACCCTTCACTGTTTTTGCTCCGACTGATGAGGCCTTCGAACAGCTTTATACAGACCTGGGTGTAAGCGGAATGGCAGATATTTCCGCGGAAGCACTGGTTCCCATTCTCCAGTACCATGTGGTAAGCGGAAACGTATTATCCACAGATCTTTCTGAAGGAAATGTTCCAACTTTAAATGGAGATATTACATTTTCCTTCTCAGATGGTGTTAGTATTAATGCAGACACCAAGGTGATTGCTACCGACATACAAGGAACAAATGGGGTAGTTCACGTGATTAACAAAGTGTTGTTACCACAATAGAACAAAATAAATAATACTACTGAAAAGGCTTGCCCCAAAAGGCAAGCCTTTTCTATTATAGATTAATTACCAACGGCGATCAGGCGGCCGGCTGTGCGGAAGACAATCAGGTCCTGAACCAGCCCCGGAGTAACCAGGGACATTTCGCCCAGGGGTATTTCTTCCAGTAATTCATACTCCTTCCCAGTTTTCACCAAGTACACCATGCCATCCTCTGCGACCAGGTAGATTTTATTCCCTGCGATCACAGGAGATGCTATGAAACTGGAGGGATGAACCGTCTGGCTGTAATACTTTTCCCCGGTACGCGCGTCATAGCAAGACAGATTACCGTTCCATCGCAGGCGGTACATGAGACTGTCATAAACAAGCACCGAAGTCATATAAGCGCCTTCCCTGTCATAGTGCCAGGCAAAGTTTTCATTATCAACTGAATCTTGTTTGGGATACGAGATATTTCCTTCTGCAGTGTTCCTCACAGCCATAAGAGGCGCCTGCCGGCCATGTGCACTGTTAAAATAGATCAGGTCCTTCCACACAATGGGGGTCGGAACCGGAATATCCCCTCCTCCACTCATGCTCCACACTTCCTCTCCACTTTCCAGGTCATAGGCGCCACGATGTTTATAACCATTCACCACAACCCGTGCCTTGTTCCCATCATAATAGACATTGGGCGTGCACCACCCGGATATTTCATCCCGTTCCTGTTTCCATATGGTTTCTCCCGATTCCAGGTCCAGCACCGCTACAAAAGCCTGGTTCAGGGCATCGGCCTGGATGATGACTTTATCCCCGTGTATAAGTGGGGAACTGGTAAATTCCCACTCCGCAGATGGAACGATGTTCCAGGCCGACATAATGAGCCCGAAATCCCGCTCCCACAACAGCCTTCCCTTCATATCATAACAATACAATCCTTCCGAACCCAGGAAAACCACCACCTGCTTCCCATTTGTGGCTACGGAAGTATTGGCATGAGAAGATTTCGGGTGCCTTCTCACACTTGGAATCCCCTGATGAAGGCTCTTTTCCCACTTGATTTCTCCATCCTTTTTGTTGATGCAGTACAGAAGCCATTCATGTTCGGAGGAATCGGCAACCGGTTCAATATCTCCATACATGCCGGGAAGGTAGCCTTCCTTATCCTCCTCGCTGATGGCCGTGGTAATAAAGAGCTTATTATCCCATATCACCGGGCAGGATAGGCCCATCCCGGGAATTTCAATATCCCATTGCACATTGAATCCGGATTCCACGTCAAAGCTATCCGGCAGCGATGTGTTCTTCATGTAGCCGTTGGCATAATAGCCCCGATACGAGGGCCACTGCGTATTGGATTCCATGGATTCAAAGAAGGAATTTTCCGTAGTTTCAAGCTCCACATTGCTGCCTGAGGACCCTGATTGCCGGGTGCAGGATAACAGGCCTGTCAGGCCAAGTACAAGAAGAATAGATAATTTTTTCATGCTACCTTATTTTCATATCTCATTCCCAAGGCGATCCCTTGCAAATGATGCTGGTTTCAACAAAGTAAATTAGGCAAAAAATATTTGCTGTGGGTGTTAGCTTCCTGATAACTGATATCAAATCAATACCTGCGATTTTCAAACTTGCTTTTTCCATTGCTACTCTATTTTTTAGTAAATTGATGGTTCATCGATGTATTAGGAATGCGATCCAAACTCATCCTATTGATCCTGATTTCCTTTGTGTGGAATGTGTCAGTGGCCCAAAATCTTCACCTCACCTTCTTCTCTGAAGCAAATGGACTTCCCTCAAACCAGGTGAGGCACGTGGTTCACGATTCAATGGGATTCCTTTGGATAGCCGGTGATGCCGGTCTGCTAAGGTTTGATGGAGTCCAATTCAGTAACTATTCACAACAAGTGCCAAGTCTGTATGGTCGCTATTTTTGCAATACCCCAGAAGGATTGCTACTCAGTCATGATGCAGGGATCAGCCTGATAAAACCAGGACTGGATACCTCATTGATTACAATGCATCTGGAGGCTTCAATCAATCCGGAAGATGATGCCCTCTATTATCCCGGCCGCATCTTTCGTCAACGGAATGGAGATGTGTGGATCAGTCAGCCCGGGGGACGGATCAGTAGAATCTCTGGCGGAGTAAGGAAGGATTTTCCCTCTCCCGTTATATCCCCCGGCAATCCTATGATCAATGCATATTTTGCCGAACCTGAAGATGGTCCACTCTGGATCGGTTTTAGTGATGGGCGTCTTTATCTGTTTAATGAAAACAGCCAAATGCTGGAAGAGGTATCCAATCTTTCCGGAATCAATGATATGAAGTCACAGGGGCATGATCTGTGGATCGCAGGGGAGCATGTCAGGCGGGTTCATCTGTCAGAGGATGGCAAAAATATAATCGAAACAGAAACTTTTTATTCCGACCTGGGAGGCGTTACTACCCTTGCGCTGGACAGTAAGGGAAATCTTTTCCTTGGTATCAAAGAGAAAGGATTGTATTACCTCGATCGACGTCAGGATCAAAGTCACCGGTTTATTAAGATCTTCAGCAATAATGATCCGCATCGCGTTGATGAACTCCCATTTAAGAATATCCATAACATTGTGATGGAATCAGATGATGAACTATGGATATGTTCCGCCGAAGGGCTTGGGATTCTCCAAAGGCGTTTTTTTGAAAGCCTGGGCTCCATACCCAATGCCAATACCACCTCGATCTGCATGGCCGATAATGGGAAGATTTTTGTGAATTTTGGAGATATCTATGTCATTAACAGGACCGATATTGGATTTGAAGGTGCACCCTTACAGGATTTTGCCGGAGGAACTGTTACTGCATTGGCAACAGCTGGGAATCAACTATGGGCCGGAACCAGCGCCGGCCAGCTTTACCGGCTGAACCAGGATGGCAAAATCACAGGGTCAATAGATCTCCGCTTTCGTGGGGAAGGTATTTATTCCCAGACCTACGACAGTCAAAAGCGCCTGTGGTTTTGCCAGGCCCCTGAAGATCAGCCCCTGGTTGGGATCGGATGTGTCCTTCCCGACGGCTCACTAAAAGAGTATGGTTATGAGCAGGGGCTTGAAAGTCGGGCACTCAACCTTCGGGAAACCAGGAAGGGAAGAATTTATTGTTCAGGAATTGGCAATGGAACTTACCTTTACAGGTACTTACCGGAGGAGGATGTATTTATCAACCTTAGTTTACCCTTTGATTTCAGTGTCAGCCCAAATTTTGAAGTCCACGACTTTGCCGTGGACGATAAAGGTGTCATCTGGCTTGCTTCTACCAATGGATTGCTTAGATACGACATGGATCGCATCAGGAGGGTCCCCCTTGGTGCCGATAACACTGATATTGAAATTCGCGCAGTAGTAAGCATGGATGATGGAAGTATCTGGGTTTCTACCGATACTGAAGGTATTATTCGATATGCTGAAGGATCTGCTGTGGTAATTAAAGAGGAGAGTGGATTGCCCTCAAAGGTGATGACTTATCGTTGTCTGGTAAAAGACCCTATGGGCCGGTTATGGGTGGGGAGTGCTGAAGGAATTGTATACTCCCTGGATGAAAATCCCAAACCGCGGAGTAGCAATGAGCCCATGTTGATTACTGCTTCGATTGACGGAAAAAAACGTCCTGTTGAAGAGATAGCGTTTTATCATGATCAACAGCTTAAACTGGAGCTTATAGCCCCTTCATTTCACGGATTCAGAACATTCTATCAGCACAGAGTAAACGGTGAAGACTGGTCGGAAGCTACAACGAGTCGGTCCCTTGTTGTTAATGGTTGGGAATCGGGCAATTACAGGATCGATATCCGTTCGAGAAAGGAGGGGGGATTCCTCTGGAGCACCTCAAATACAACAGAAATAACAGTGAAAGAACATTGGTATCATATGCGGGCATTCCTCTGGATCTTATTGCTCCTTGCGTTCTTCATTCTTATGTTGTTTCTACTTATCCGAAAACGGAAATACAGTCATAATATTAGCGAACTCACCCTGGGGCTGCAGTTGGAAAAAGAGGTGATCGAAAAAAAAGATGCAGACCTTGTGAATGCAAAGAAAGACATCAAACTTGAGCAACGCCAGATACGTGCACATATGCTTAGTCTGGAAATCATGCACCGCCTAATTTCCAAAATTACTCCTGGAATGAAATGGGATGCTGTTCTGGAGATCCTCTCAATAGATTTACTGAAGTTCCCGGGTGTAATTGCATTTGAGATTGGTGCCAAAAAGGGAGGGCACATAGAATTTGAAGGATACTCGGAACATGTGAGGAGTTTTACCACATCCCGGATCGCCTATGAACCGGAAGCAAACCTGGCCTCATATACCATGAACAGGTCAAGGTCAATGATGTGTAACAATATTGAAGAAGAGTCAAACAGACTGATATCTAAACCGGATAAAAGGCTGGATCACTACAAGTCAGCTATATGCGTTCCGTTCTATCTTGAAAATGAACCTGCGATCTTTTCTGTCTATTCAGATAAACAGGATCTTTTTGATGAATATTCATTGAAGGCAATGGGCGTATTTGCCACATATCTTGAACAGATCTTTTGAGTCATGAAAAAACGGATGTTCATATTTTTTCTTTGCATTAGCTGTTTGAACGGTTTCAGCCAGCTTGAAGAGACCATTAAGGTTGGGGTAAAGCATGAGCCTCCCTTTCTGATTAAAGAACCCGGGGGTACATTTACGGGATTAAGCGTTGACCTTTGGACCAGAATCGCCAACGATAAAGGTGTAAAATATGAGTTTGTGGAATACAATGATCACCTCGGTCTGATCAGAGCACTCGATTTCCAGGAAATTGATATCACCATCAATCCCATACATGTCAATGAAATACGTTTGAAAATGCTGGATGTCACCCAGCCATTCTATGTTTCTTCCATTGGAGTTGCCACCTCCCAGGTGATGAAAACCCAGGCCGGGGCATTTTTAAGGAATTTCTTTACATTACAGTTCTTCCGGATCGTTTTTTTATTGGTAATGATCATGTTTGTTTTCGGAACTATCCTCTGGCTCGTTGAACGGAAAGTGAACAGGCGTCAGTTCCGCCCGGGACTGATAGGTCTGTTCGATGGATTATGGTGGTCTGCGGTAACCATGACAACAGTTGGCTACGGTGATAAAGCTCCCAAATCAAGACTGGGCAGAGTCATTGCCATCGTTTGGATGTTAACAGCCATTGTTACAATTTCCGGGTTTACTGGCACAATAGCCTCTTCGCTTACCGTCCAGTCGCTTGGGCGAAATATTGAAGACCTGGAAGATCTGCGCAATGCCACGTTGATTGGAAGCGTGAATGCTTCAAGCAGTCAAAGCTTTCTCAGCTCCAATGGTATCGAAATTGATCTCTTGTATGAAAATGTAGAGGAGTCGCTTCTGGCCCTCTCTGCACATGATATTGAGATTCTACTTTATGACAAAACCGTACTTGATTATTTCATTAGCCGTATGCAGCTAAATAACAAAGTAGTTCTTCTTCCTGTCAATTTTAATAAGCAATACAGAAGCTTTTTCCTGCCCAAGAACAGCCCGCATCTATCCTGGATAAACCCCTTACTGGTTCGTCATATTAACGAAGCCTCCTGGCAGGAGTTGCTGAAAAAGTATAATCTAAGGGTGGAATGATGATAAATGATCTTCTCGAAGAAGGGCTTTGCTCCTTTTCACTCATCTACCTTTTCTGGACTTTTGGCAATATCAATCCTTGATTTAGGCAGACTTTCCGGATAATTCTTTTGAAGAAAATCAATTAGTTTTTCGCGCACGTTTACCCTTAAATCCCAAGCAGATGATGAGTCGGCAGCACTCATAAGTGCCCTGATTTCCATTGTTTTTTCAGTTGAATCTGTCACCTGCAATACATTAACTTTTCCGTCCCAATTCTTATCCGATTGAAGTACCCTGGTAAGCTCCTCCCTTAATTTATCGATGGGCACCGTGTAATCTGTGTAGATAAATACAGTTCCAAGTATATCCGCTGAAACACGGGTCCAATTCTGAAAGGGTTTTTCGATAAAATAGGTCGTTGGTAGAATTAAGCGGCGCTTATCCCATATCTTTACAACCACATAAGTAAGGGTGATTTCCTCTATCAAGCCCCACTCTTTTTCAACAATGACCACGTCGTCAATCCTGATCGGCTGTGCTATGGCAATCTGGAATCCCGCCAGCACATTTCCAATCAGTTTTTGTGCTGCAAAACCCAGAATGATTCCCGCTACACCCGCAGAGGCAAAAAGGCTTACCCCGATTTTCCTGATCTGCTCAAATGTCATCAGTGCCACAGCAAGCGCGATGATTATAACAATAAATACCAAAATCCGCTCTATGATCTTAAACTGGGTGTAGACCCTCCTGGCCTTCAGGTTGTCCTTTTCAGATATATCATAGCGCCGTAAAACAACATCCCGGCCTAATTTGATTAAGCGGATAATGACCCAGGTAACAAAGAATATTATACACAGTTTAAGCAGATGCATGGCCATATCAACAAGCTTATTCTCGGGTGCAAAAGCCAACAGAATAACACTGAATGCAATGGTCAGAATAAGGCCCAGAATGGGGTTTTTGAATTTTTCCCACAGATGTTTTAGTATGGGATTTTCAGATTTTCCCCCCACGCGCTTTAGAATCTTAAAGGATATGAAATGCACCGCCAGGCTTCCTACTAATATCAATCCACTTATGATAAGTACACTTTGCCAATTGCCATTATCATATTGATTTATTAAATCGTTTACCAGTTCTTTGAACATATTATTCCGTTTCAATGATTCGTAGTTCCAACAAGCATATATTGCTTCTTCCTGAATGAAGAAAGAAGTAGGCGCTGATTAGTGAGATTTACGTAATTTGCTACTGATTTAAATCCCCACTATGTTTTTACAAAGACAAAGATAAACAACTATGGCTCGTTTTATCAAAGACAGATCCGCTGCAAAAGGTCAGATTCCGGGTTCCCTGATCCTGATTGGCAAGCAGAAAATGGAACACCCAGAAATCCAGCTAATGGAATATGATACGGAAAGCCTGGTGGAGAAAGATTTGAAATCCATTGAGGAAGCAGTATCGTGCAAAGACTCGGATCCTGTATCGTGGATCAATATATACGGGATCCATGACCTGGATCTCATGAACCGACTTGGCGAGATATTTGGGTTTCATCCCCTTTTCCTGGAGGATGTCATGAATACGGACCAGCGACCCAGTTATAAGGATGGAGATCAGTATGATGCGTTTATTATGAAGATGCTTAAATATGATGAGCACACTAAACTTATAACGGCGGAACAATTTACACTCATCCTGGGTGAACATTATGTACTGACACTTCAGGAACAGACTGGGGATATTTTCAACCCGGTAAGGATGCGGATCCGCAATGCAAAAAAAACATCGAGGTTTCATCATTCCGATTATCTTGCCTACGCTCTACTGGATACCGTTGTGGATAATTACATCATGGTCACTGAATCGATCGGCAGGGAGATCGAATTGCTGGAGGACAAGATTTTTATTAATCCCGACAAAACGCTGGTTCAGGAGATCTACAAACTTAAAACAGAACTTTCTTTCCTTAGGAAGTCGGTCCGGCCGGTAAAAGACCTCATGGGGAATTTATTGAAAACTGAAAACTCTTTATTCAGTGAAGCTCACCTACACTTCCTCAGAGACCTGGAGGATCTGGTCACTCAGGCTACAGAAGCTATCGAGTTGTATAATGGCATGATCTCGGACCATCTTAATATTTACAGCACTAACGTAAATAACCGCAGCAACGAGGTCATGAAAGTGCTTACTATTTTCGCATCTATTTTTATACCTCTCACTTTTCTTGCCGGTATCTACGGAATGAATTTCGAATATTTCCCTGAATTATCTTTTAAATACAGTTATCTGATCTTCTGGATAATTGCCCTTAGTATTGGAATTGGCTTGCTGATTTATTTTAAGCGGAAGAAATGGTTGTAATTCACTTCAGCACTTTGTCGGCAGCCAGTTTGCCCGTTAGAATTGACATGGGGACTCCGGTAGGACTATAAGTCCATTGTCCGGCTTGAAAAATTGAGGGTATTGGTGTTAACACTGAACGTGCAGATTTTTGCATTTTATCAATGACTGGTACAGGGTTTTGGAATGACCATCCGGTAATGGCTCCCTCAGAACTGCCAATTCTATTTTCAATACTCAAGGGCGTAAAAGAAAAGCGATCCATTATCTTATCTTTTATCATGGGATAGACAGAATCGGATACCGCAGCTATGACTCTGTTTTCCAATTCCACTAAAAATTCCTCATACCAACCTGCTTGTTGAACCTTGTGAAACAAATCATATTCAGTAAGAAAGCTTATAACAAGTCCGGTTTTACCCTTGGGACACAAGTCCGGATCCTTTAGTCCCGGAATAGAAATTTCATAGGTGTTCAGCCTGGTAAACTTATCCACCCAATCTTTGACTTGTTCTTTCGTAACTTTTTCCCAATGGTCAAGCATGTCATTAAGCTCCGCCCTGTGGGTTTCCCCTAATCCGGTTTTCGAGGGGGTATAAAAGAAGTGGCCATTAGCAATTTGCTTAAAACTTTCAAGGGGTTCATCAATTTCCAGGAACAGGGTAAAGACCGAATCTCCTCCCCGTTTTTCCAGCATCTTCGCTTTCACATCCTCAAACCTTGACTGTATCTTATGGGATAAACCTTTGGCTTCAGTGATCTTATAGAATGTTTTTAGATCTGCTGCCCAGATAAGCCTATTATATTTATAAGAGTGGTTTTCCTGATCTGTAACCTTACGTTCACTAGCACTTACTTTGCTGATTGTTGTCTCTGTCTTTATTTCTCCACCAAGTGCAATTAATCTATTTTCAAACGCTTCAGCGAGTTTTCCCACCCCTCCTTTTGGGTAGAAATAATCCAAGTAGAGAGAAAAATAGCTCAACGCAAAAAAGCTAGGTGTGCTTTTGAAGAAATGCTGTGAAATAATATCCCGCAGTGAAGGGTTTTTAATGATTGTCTCCAGGTAGCCCTCCACTGGAGTGTTCATACGATTAATTTGTCCTATGGTAAACAGGAACTTAGGTAACCAGGGAAGAAGTGTTTTAAAAATGAATTTTTCAT
>RCND010001729.1_pt1 | contig 12311 bp, 7 predicted proteins | sample 2041351 | NCBI WGS metagenome assembly RCND01 (sample SAMN09708230, study PRJNA481090) | Marine sediment metagenome, whole genome shotgun sequencing project. | biome: marine sediment; feature: ocean; material: sediment; isolation source: Sewage treatment plant 12B marine sediment (STP12B) ...
CTGAATAATCCTTTGGAAGTACCGATCCATAGATTCCTGTCATCTATCAAAAGTGCTCCTATGATGATTTGTTTTCCGGAAAAAAAATTAGGTACAGCTAATATCCGCTGGCTTTTCGGATCATAAAGATTTAATCCCTCTGCCGTTCCAATCCATATCCTGCCGAATTTGTCTTCTGCGAGGGAATATATTGTATTATGTATTAGCCCATTGGGGTCCTCCTCAGACATCCTAAAGGTTTCGATTGTATATCCATCATACCTATTGAGACCGTCAAGACTTCCGATCCACATGTATCCCTTCGAGTCTTGCAAAAAGCAATACACCTCACTCTGCGAAATCCCATCTTCAGATGTTATATGCCTGAATGAAAGTTCCTGTGCCTGACTCTCAAGACTACAGAGAAAAATGGTTGATAAGAATATAATCTTTAATAGATTCATATTTCTGCAATATACTAATCTTCATCAATAGTAAATATTCGCATATGTGACTGTAATTTTAGCAGAAAAAAAAAGAGGGCATCCTTTCGGACACCCTCTTCCATGAAGTTCAGCATATGTGTAACGTCAGCTAAAAGTGGACTGATTTAGGGATAATCACTTTCAGGAAGTATATGATCTTGTGCCACAATTTGACCACATAGTAAAAAACTGAAAGTTGCAAAAATCGCTAATATCTTAATTGAATAATTCATGTTATTTTGTCCCATCAAAAGGAAAATCAGAACTATGGGTATGTTCTTCAGCCATGATTTTTAGCATTTCGCTTACAATTTCTGAATTTGATGATGCAATATTATTCGTTTCACCAGGGTCTTCTTCAAGATTATATAACTCTAAAACAGTTTTTGATTCATCGTAACAATTTAAGCGAACTGCTTTCCATTTCCCCATACGGATAGCTTGTTTCCCCCCCTGTGAGTGAAATTCCCAATAAAGATGATCGTGTGTTATTTGGTTGTTTTCACCCAGAAGGGTAGGCAAGAATGAGATACCGTCAATATTAACTGGTGTTTCAGTATTTGCAATTTCTGCCAGGGTTGGCATAACATCCCAAAATGCTGAAGCTAAGTTTGTTTGGCTACCCTTTTTTATTTTACCCTGCCATGATGCAATCATTGGAACACGAATACCTCCTTCGTATAAGTCGCGTTTCCATCCTCTTAGGATTCCATTACTATCGAAATCGTCGGGGTGAATTCCGCCTTCTTCATGTGGACCATTATCGCTGGTGAAAATTATAATTGTATTTTTTTCAATACCCAATTCCTTTAATTTGGCCATAATTTCACCCACCTGCAGGTCAATTCGTGTTACCATAGCTGCGAATGTTGCCTGTGGATATGGCTGTGGGCAATAACCTGGAATTTCTAAATTTGGACCATAATCGGCATTTTCTAAGTTTTTAACATTACCCCCTGCATAAGGTCTTTCCTCGAAGCGTCCTTTAAATTTCTCTAAAATTTCATCATCAGGAGCAATGATCTCGGCATGAGGCATGGTGTTGGCATAATATAAAAAGAATGGCTCATCTGTATTTTCAGGATTATTTTCTTCTATAAAGTCAATAACTTTATCTTGAATCACATCAGCTGCAAATGTTTCTTTTTTAGTCCAGTTGTTACCCTTGAGTGGGAATTTTTTATTGTTATCCCAAAGATATACAGGGTAATAACGATGCGACATTCTCTGACAGTTATAGCCAAAAAATTCATCAAAACCTTGATAGTTAGGATCTCCTTCTGTGCCTACAAATCCCAAACCCCATTTCCCGAATGCTCCGGTTTTGTATCCTGCGTTTTTCAACATTTCAGCTATAGTGAATGTTTCAGCGCTTATTGGCCCCTGTCCCTCCGGTTTATACTCTTTATTATCCCTTATTGGGGTATGACCAGAATGCTGACCTGTCATTAATACCGAGCGCGATGGTGCGCAAACCGTGCTTCCCGAATAATGGTCGGTAAATAACATCCCTTCGGCTGCTAACTTATCGATGTTTGGTGTGCTAAAGTTTTCTTGACCATAACAACTTAAGTCACCATACCCAAGGTCATCGACCAAAATGTACACAATGTTTGTTTGTGTTTTTTCCGATTTAGCCTTAATTGAGTTACATCCATTTAATATTGAGATGCTTACTATTAACACTCCTATTTTCCAAATTATTCTTGTATTCATAATTTTAATATTCATATCGTTTAACATGTAAATCATTCTCCGTATCTTTTAGTGTAATTTTATGATTTCTAATTTCAACTTTCAGCAAATTATCTTCTTCCATAGTTGACTGAATGGTTTTCAAGTCTTTGCCTGTTTCCATATCCCGGATAAAAAGCTTGTTTGTGGTTTATTCTATTATTTCCTTTTCAAGATCTGAAGGATTAACCCAGCCTGTATTTTCAATAGTAAATTCTCCGGCCATAAAACGTTCGTAGTAATTCCAAGCATTTTCATTTGAGAATCCGTATGAGTTGAAGATATCTCCATTTCCAAACATTCGAGGATCCTGCTGTTCTTTCAACATGCTTTCCATCCGGGTTTTCATCTTTTCTTTTCGCTCAGTAAACTCAGACTTGTTTGCCAGGTTATTCATACATTCTGAATCATTGCTTATATTATAAAACTCTTCATTGGAATCTCGTTTACCCATTGATAGTTTCCAAAAGAAATCATTTTCGCCACTTCTAAATTGTCTCAACACTTCAGTTTTAGTTGGGGAACCATCAATATCTAAATAACCAATTTCAGGATTACCGGCTGGCCAAAGAGAAATATCATAATTATACAAATACAAATAATCGTCAGAAACAATTCCTCGAATTGGGTATCCCTGGTTTTTAGGACGACTGTAATCATGTCGTTCTTTCCCAATTAATAGTATATCACGTTCGGGATTAACCTGCCCTTCTTTTTCGGAATACAAAATATCGGTTAGGCTTTTACCCGGTGAACTTTGCATGCCCGATTCTTCGAAAGGAATACCTGCTAATTCTAAAAAGGTGGGTGCAAAATCGATAAAACTAACCATGTCGATAACTGTACGTCCAGGATTCTTAATGCCTGAGGGCCACATTATTGCCATGGGTACATGGTTAGAGTATTCGTATTCCTGCGCTTTACCACGTGGGAAAGGCATTCCATGGTCGGATGTAAAAACGATAATGGTATTATCCAAAAGTCCTCTTTTTTCAAGAGATTCAATCATACGCCCCACGTGAGCATCGGCATACTCAATTTCGGTGGCATAATCGAGCATGTCGTTACGTATAATTTCATTATCGGGCCAAAAAGCTGGTACCGAGTCAATATCGCTCAATTTTTTATTCCGTACTCTTTGTCCTGCACCATATTCATATCTTCGATGTGGTTCGCGTGCTCCATACCAGAAAAACCAGGGTTTACCTTCTTCGTTAGAATTAAGGAAAGCTTCAAAATTTGCCGCATAATCTTCATTACTCATGCCATTCGCCCAAGGTTCCATTCTGATGTCACCAAATTCCTGATCGATGAATTCTCTTTTCTTGCCATCAATCATTCCTGGGTCACCAGGCCCCCATACTTTTCCGGTGCTTGCTGTCAGCCAACCATATTCGCGCATAACCTCAGGAAAGGTTTTGAATTTTGCTGGAAAATTTAACACATGATTAGCAGCTTCCTCCAACTGCCATGAATTTCGTCCGGTTAATACAGAAGATCTGGAAGGCGCACATTTTGCATTTGGTGTATAGGTATTGGTAAATAAGATTCCTTGTTCAGCCAACTTGTCAAATGAAGGTGTTTGACACCAGTCGTACCCATAGGCACTCATGTGCATACCGGCATCGTCCATTATGCAAAACAGGATGTTGGGTTTTTCAATTTCTTGCGGAGTTTGATTTTTACATCCTGCAAATACTGTAAGAATCAGCACAATACATATTCTAAAACTCATAATTCGTAATATTTATAAAATTAAAAAAGGTGATTGTTCACATCTTAGTAAGAGAAAAACTCTTTTGTTATTAAAAAGTTAGTACTGGCAAAACATGGAATCGTCCCGCAACACTGTTCGTTTGCCATTAATTGTCCAGTAAAGCACGAAATCTGCATTTTTCTTCATATTCATTGCATAAATGCGAATAGGATGATAACCTTTCGCCAGATTTAATTCGTAAGAATCAGAGATAGATTTCTGTGTAGGATCATCCAGTTCTATCACAACGTTATCGTGAATCTTAATGACCACTTGTCCTTTTGTTTCAAGGTGCAATATAATTTTACTATCCTCAGGAACCATAAGCAGGCCTTCCGCCTGGTATAGCTTATCGGGAACAAACTTGGGAAGCCGGCCGGGTTTAGTTTTGGATTGCATTGACTCAAAATTGAGTTGTGCCACCCAGGGGCTTGTTCCTTTTTGCTCCTTCCACTGTAGGCCAGTTTTGAGTTTTCCCTGAACCTCAACTGCTGGGATAGCAACATGATCATAAGGCCTGGGAGCAGTCTCATTAGCCACATGTAACTGTAAAACCCTGTCCTTCATGCCTTGGTTGAGCTGTGTAAATGTTGAATTGCTACCTGCTAAATTGTTTCTCTCGGCAGGGTCAATGTTAACATCGTATATTTCGAAATCCTGATCGTGAGACTGGATGTCTGTTCGTACGCCTTTGTATCCATCCAAAAAGATAGCTTGCATTTGATTATGTGGACGATTCCTTTTACTAATATCAAAATCATCATAGTTAACAGTCTTACTTTTATCAGCGAACTCTACATATACAGTGGATGATTCTGACACCTCCTGACCGCTAAGTTGAGGCATTAGGTTTATCCCATCACAAATAGCAGGACGAGGTAAGCCTGCAAGCTCAACAAAGGTTGTAAACCAATCGTGAAACTGACTGTTATTTCTGTCTACATGGCCGCCCGGAATTTCCCCCGGCCACCAGGCAAAAGAAGGTACCCTAATTCCACCTTCCCATATATCACTTTTTATTCCTTCATAGGGACCATACGACTGAAATGATGTCGGTGCATATTCTTCTCCATCTATATAACTTTCTTTATGAGGGCCATTATCGCTGGTAAACACAAGCAATGTGTTTTGATCAATATTCAAATCTCGGAGTAATTGGATCAGATCGCCTACAGCATGGTCAATACGTCTATTCATTGAGGCGAATCGTTGCTCTACATTGGTCCAATCCTTATTTCGGTAATCTGGATGAATGTAAGAATCTATTTCACCGTTAGCCGTATTAATCATCTCTCCTGGTTTTCCCAGCCACTGTATTCCACCAGACAATCCCTTACCTTCAGGGTAGGGGCTTGTTGCAACTTGTAGCGCTGCGTGAGGTGTATCGTAGGTAAGCATCAGCATAAAAGCTTGTTCCGGCTTGGTGTGGCGATGATCAGTAATCCATTTTTTTGCAAAGGCAGTAAATAGGTCTGTGGTATAGCAGCCTTGCAGTTGCCCACTGATCTCCTCCTGTTGATGCCAGAGCTTTTTTGGGGTTCTGTGGTGATCCTTATCCTTATCGCCAATGGGCCAATCATGATATGGATAATGAATATGACCTCCTCTATGATCAGGATATCCGAAAAATTCAGAAAAACCACGCTTTGTCGGATAGGCGGGCCAGTTATCCGGATGATCGCCATCTCCCTGTAATCCATATTTCCCCACCAAAACTGTTCGATAGCCGGCCATTTGCATGACTGAGCCTATTGTTAATTGATTGGGCAATGCCTTGTCGAATTGTTTGTCTCTTATATCGGCATGTCCCTGGTGCTGCCCAAGAAACAAGGATGCTCTTGAAGGAGCACAGATAGGAGCCGGACAATAATGAGACAGCATGCGAACACCTTCCTGACTCAAAGCATCCAACTCGGGTGTGAAATGTTTTTTACCCGTTTTTTCGTTTTGAAAGTTTATACCTAAATCTCCCCAGCCCATATCGTCAACAAGAATAAACACAATATTAGGTTGGGAGGGTTGTGCCGAAGTGTAAAGCGCAAGGAACGCCAACATTATACAAGTTATGGTATATTTCATATGCAGATGAATCAAAAATTTACACATTACTTTTTTTTATACTATCCTTTCTGTTTAACGTCAGCAATATTCGGAGCCCGGGTAGCATAAAATTAAGAGATAGTTTTTCTTGCTCACCGTTTTGGTATTCCAGCCAGCCCAGCTATACACTCCCCAACAATTGTCAGGAAAATACTTACTTGATTGAGCATTAACTGACTCTATTCCTGAGCAAATCAGAAGCATGGTAATTAAAACAGATAAACTATATAAGCTTTTCATGCTAATGTTATTTCAGAATAGTAAGAACTCTTTGTTGTTTAATCGTCGTATCCAAATATTTAATTGATTTATCTTTTCCGCTTGAAGGGAGTGCTTTTGCATCGTTTTTTGGAACAAATGATTTCAGGTATTCTTTCATTTCAAGCACTTCTTCTACTTCTGAATGCGCCAGATTAGTCCATTCCATCGGATCGTTTTTCAGGCCGTATAATTCCTCTATTCCACCATTTCTTGATCTTATTATATAGTGCCAGTCTTCAGACATAACTGAATGGTCGCCCACGCCATCGGTAGTAATTGTAGGATGCCACTTTAAAGTTGGATTGGCAAGTAAAGGACTGATGCTTTCTCCATCGAGACTTGACTTTTCAGGTAAATCGCATAAATCGATTAGTGTTGGATAAAGATCAATTAAATTCACATTTCGATTGCAATATTGCATTTTGTCCATCTTGGGTAAGTGTATGATTAAAGGTAGTTGGGTAGATTCTCTCCATAATTCGGCTTTTCGAAACCGCAGTTTTTCGCCCAAATGCCAGCCATGATCGCCAAAGAGAATTACAATTGTATTGTCGGCATATTTGCTTTTGGATAAAGCATCAAGCACAACACCAACACATTCGTCGGCATAGCTTGTTGATGCCATATAAGCTCTTACTGCTCTTTTAAAAAGGTCTTCGTCCTGCTTTACCCAGAGAAAATCCTGAGATGGGGTGAAAACTGTCTTCCCATTTTTGTCAAGAATATCATCGTAATCATCCATTCGATGCTCAGGAATTTTAAGTGTATCCAATCCATACATATCGAAATACTCCTGTGGCACATACCAGGGTAAATGAGGTTTGGATATTCCAATAGACATGAAAAAGGGCTTATCGTATTTTTGCTGCAACTTTTCGGCGAACCATAAACTTGTACTATAGTCTTTTGTTTCTTCTTTTTTTCCCTCTGTTGGAGCCCATGCAAACTCAGTTCCTCCACCAGTTTTGAATTTTGCATCCGGATTTTTCTTGCCATTTATTATTCCCTTGTTCCTCGAATAGAGTTTATCGCTAATAATCTTTCCTCTTCCCTTTTCCTGTTCCCAAACATCAAAAGCCCAATGCCCATGATCCACACCATTTGGGGTGATGTGCTTGTGAAAAATTTTACCTTTTGAGATGGTTAAATATCCATGTTTTGAAAAATATTCGGGTAGAGTGGCATGCTCCTGAACCAGTTTAGAATTCAGCATATTGTTTGCATTACCATAAATACCTGTAGTATAAGGCATGAATCCGGATAACATTGCCGAACGGGATGGCCCACATACAGGGCCCGGGCAGCTTGCATTCCGGAATACCATTGCATTCTCGGCTAGTCTGTCAATGTTTGGGGTTTTAATTTGCGAGTTGCCATCGTATACACCTATCCAATCATTTAGATCGTCAATAGCTATTAAAACAATATTAGGTTGTTCCTTTTCTTTACAAGTTATTGGTAAACAACTAGCGTCTATATGTATTAGTAGTAGGTTAATCCAGAAAAACACAATTTTTATTTTCATTGCTATTTGCTTTAAAAAGAGGTATTTTCATAGGCTGTCAGCAATTCTTTAACTTTATCAGGATATACTTCTGACAAATTATTTGTTTCAGTAGGGTCTTCAACCATATTGTATAGCTCCCAAACTTCCTCGCTATTTACCCTTACAATTTTCCATTCTCCCATTCTGAACATTCTAAACTTATCCAGCCCTGACATAAAAAACGATGGTTCCTCACGTTGTTTTCCTTCAAATATTGGAAGCAAGGATTGACCATGCAAAGGAAGCGTCTCAAAGCCATTCATTTCTGTAGGATATTCAGTATTGAAAATGTCAAGAAATGTTGGAGCCATATCGACAATATGCCCTACCTGGTCGGTAATGGAATTGGGTTGAATAACCTTGGGCCAATAGGCAATAAAAGGTGTATTGCTACCACCTTCGTGTCCGTATTGTTTAAAATATTTGAATGGTGTGTTGCTCGCATTTGCCCAGGCAGCTCTTAAAGTCCAGAATGAATTTGCAGGGCCGGGCTGAACATCGGGAATATCGTTTGAAGTATATGGACAAGAACCGTTATCACTCAAAAACATGATCAATGTATTTTCAAGTTTTCCGCTTTTCTCCAGCTTTTCGAGTACACGTCCAATATTTTGATCCATATTGTCGATCATCGCTGCAAAAACAGCCATTTCAAGGTCGAGTGAATCTTTCTTTGCTTCACTGATGCTTTCCCAGGGATAATAATCCTTGAATTCGTGAATAAATGGTCCTCTGAATTTATTGATGTTTGAAGTGGGATCGCTCAACTTTGTATTCTCAGTAATAATGCGAATATCCTTCATTCTAGCATAACGTTCTTCTCTTAGTTTGTCCCAGCCTTTCATGTATTTCCCACGATATTTTGCAATGTCTTCGGGACGGGCCTGTAAGGGGTAATGAGGCGCATGCAAGGGTAAGTAAAGGAAAAATGGATCTTCTTTGCCAAATGCTTCATCTAACCAATCCATAGCGTAGTCGGTTATGAAATCAGTCATATAAGCAGGTTCCTTTTTGTGTTTTATTTCGGAAGTTTCCAACTGCTTTCCAGCAAGGAAGAAAGGCCGTTGGAACTGTCCGGATGGAGGAATAAAGTACTCGGTACCTTGCCAAAAAGTAAAGCATTTGTCGAAGGCGTTTTCACCAAAGCAGTATTCTGGCACCCATTTATCGAAATGATCCTTGCCACTCATAATGGTTTGATAACCTGCATTTTTAGCAAGGGTGGCAATATGCACTGCTCCGTTACCGCCAGCATAAAGTCCGGTTAAAAGCGATGGGCGTGTTGGATTGCATTTTGCCATGTTGTAAAAGGTTCGAAAACGAAGACCATCGCTGGCTAAACGGTCGAGGTTTGGAGTTTGGATTTCACTTCCATAACATCCAATATCAGAGTAGCCCAGATCGTCGGCCATAATAATTACAATATTGGGGCGCTCGGGTGTTTTTTGTTCTTTATCCGAACAAGCATTTAAAATTCCTATTAGAAGTAAGGAACTAATTATGATTTTAGAATTTTTTATTTGCATGATTGTATTTTATATCTCAAACATTAGTATTCAGTATCAAGACCATTTCCCATAATCAAATTGGTATTAGTTACTTCGATTGCTCTAATATTTTAATGTTTCTGTACCAAACCTTGTCGCCATGATCCTGCAAAGCAATAACTCCTTTTTTAGGAATATTTGCCCAATCAGGATTCAATCTAGGAAATTTTGAGTCTTTTACCATTGCTTTCCAATCATCGGTCCACAATTCATACTCAACAACGGTTTCCCCATTTTGCCTATGCCAAACACTGCCGTTATTTATTTCTATTTCAACCTGGTTCCATTCACCAACCGGACGAGCATTTTGAGGAGTGGCAGGAATTAGGTCGTACAATGAACCTGCTTTGCGATTTCCGTTTTTCCCCTTACTTGCATCAGGATGTTTTTCATTATCCAAAACCTGCATTTCAGGAGCCGTTTTAGTTATCTTCCAACCTTCCGTTTCTTTTCCTAAATAGAAAATTCCCGAATTACCTCCGGGAGCAATCTTCCATTCCAGTTTTAAACGGAAATTTGAAAATTCTTTTGTAGTTATAATGTCTCCACCATCTCCAGAAGCTGTTTTCCCGGAAAAATGAATTGTACCATCAACAATCTTCCACTTAGTTGGGAAATGAGCTTTGTTGTTGCCTCTCCATCCTTCGCTGGTTTCGCCGTCGAATAGAAGTACCCAACCTTCTGCCTTTTCCTTTTTTGTTAATTGATTTTGCCCGGCTTTCTTTCCAGACATTTGGGAACTTTTACAAGACATTGAAAAGACCAATGCACTTGCCATTACTAAAGTGAATAATTTTCTCACGATTTTTAAATATTACTTAAATATCCTAATTGATTTTTTTACCGGATTTTATCAGACTTATAAACAAAGGCTATTCAATTGTGGCTGAACTAAAAATTATAATATCGTGTATTTATAGAATTTAAATGAAGCCGGGCTTACCATTTTAAATTCGACATAACCATTTTTATCCACTTTATACTTTTTCTTAGTTCCTGTCAATAAATCTTCGATGAGCAGTTTTTTATCCCTAATAAATTTAAGTTGGATGCCTTTTTCTGTTTCCTTATTATCAATTTCACGGAACAAGGTCATGTAACCATATTCCTTGCCGGGGTGATAATTCAGGAAGCCTGTCCAACTCGTATCGTCAGGTATGTCGCCCAGTGCAAATACGTAGCCCTCATAAAGTTCGTCGCGATGAGCCTTGTAAATACTTATAAGTTCCCTGACTGGGGCTCTGTCTTCCGGAGCAAAACGCCACGTTTCCGTGAAGTACAAAGGAGTACACATCATGGCTATAGCAAATGAGTATACATCGCCATATAAATAAGCATTGGAGTATTCATGGTTAACTAAATCAGTGGTTTGTACATTAAACATGATTTGATTCAGATTGAGATATGGAGAAAATAGCCACTGATCTTTTAATATCCTGCGAGGCACATACAGATGAGAAAGAGGATTCGTTTGTCCCTCAAATTCAAGTCTTCTGTTTTGAAGAAATAAATTGCCATACTCTCTATTGTAAAAGTAACCTACACGCAGACCTTTGTGAGTAACATCCCAGTTTATTTTCGCTTTATGTTGGCTATGTTTCAATAATTCCCTTGCATGTGTTGTTAGCTCATATAGCATATCATAGGTACTCCATGAGCCAATGTCAATTTTGTAGTACAAAAATCCGTAATCGCCCAATGTATTGAGGAGATTGTCGTATTGGTTTACATCTTCACCCCTGTTCCAAATGCCTAGCTTTATGTCCTTATCTTTTGCGAGATTCATAATACGGCCAAAACCAATCGGGTAAGCATCTTCAGAAATGGCCCAACCTACATTAGACTTTTCCTTTACAGCCCAACCGGCATCAATCTGTACAACATCTATCCCCAAATCTGCACAACTCTTTATTTCTTTTACAATATTTTCTTCTTTTGCACCGGCACTACGTTGTCCACCTCCCCATACATTAGTTATGATGACTTTATCTTCTTCTGTGACCGGGTATCGCATTCTGTCGAAGATTTTTAAGGCCAGTTGTTTTTCATCTTCATCGCCTGCCCAGCAGATGCGCCAGTTTGCCCAGCAGGGTAAATATTCATCTCTTTTAATATTGGCAAGTGCCAAACCCCAACCCGTTGATTCAATTCCGTTTTCACTACACTTAAAATATCCGGTATTGATACCAACTTTGTTTATCACCTTATGGGATTCTTTAACCAATCCAATTCCTTCCTTTTCATTAAACAAGAATAAAATATTGGCGTCATTATATATCTCGTCATCCAAAATTGGTTTAGAGAAAATGTGCTTGTCAACAAAATCAAGTGTATCAGCATTTCTTCCATCATGATCGTTGTAGAATCCTACTGTTTGACGCGTTAAACCGGCAGTAGATACCGGTAAAAAATCGGTCAGATAATCGTTTGAGCAGGCAATGCCCGGAGCGGCCCATGAATTTATACCTTTTAAAAATAATTGCGTACGAAACCCCTGAGCATCAGGATACGCCCATATTTCAAAACGAAGCCTTAAACCAGACTCACCATATTGTTTTTCTAACATTGCGTAATCCATTTCAGCTACAATCCGAATATGTTCGCTGGTAAAATTATCATCGTTTGAAATATCGGCTGTTAATGAAACTAACTCCGCTTCACCTTTGAATAAGCTTAAATCCCAGTCGGCAAGGAGTTCGGATTGCTGAGTTACCCATTCTTTGTTGGTTTGTAAGTTTTTAAATCCGGTGCTTACAAAACCTTTCCCGGTCCATTGCCATTTACCTTCAGCTTTACCGGTTGATATTGTTAGTTCATTGCCTTGAGTAGAAACTGAGGCATTTTTTAATGCCAGCTCAACAACTGGTATTTCAGCAAAAGCTAAATGTGTAGTAAATAGTATA
>RCND010001730.1_pt1 | contig 12310 bp, 10 predicted proteins | sample 2041351 | NCBI WGS metagenome assembly RCND01 (sample SAMN09708230, study PRJNA481090) | Marine sediment metagenome, whole genome shotgun sequencing project. | biome: marine sediment; feature: ocean; material: sediment; isolation source: Sewage treatment plant 12B marine sediment (STP12B) ...
TAGGGAATGTCCTTGCGATCAGGGCATATAGCTCGATAGAGAAAAATTACCAAGAATTAATGATTCCACAACTTTCTAAAACATAACCAAAAATAATAGCCTAGATAGCAATAAATTAGAGGATTGTTGCTAATTCAACTTGATAGTTTTGAAGCTCATAATCGGCTATTATTCTTATACGCAACGATGATGAAGCATTCGGCACGATAAAGGGACAACGTGTACATTTTTCAGATTTGTAAATTGTTTGAATAAAAAAAATAATAGTTTCAAAATAATTTGATGGTTGCATAAAAAAAGTATCGAATTTATGAGATATCTTCTTCTTTTGACCTTATTATTCCTGTTCGCAATTGGATATGCCCAAAACCTTCCAGGAATAAAATTGAAGATTAAAAAGTCACAGGATGAGATTGTCTTGGATGGGGTCTTGGATGAACAAAGTTGGAAAGATGCTGATGTAGCCAAAGATTGGTATCAGAATTTTCCGGTCGACAGCCTACCTTCACCTTTTCAAACGGAAGCGCGCTTGACCTTCAACGATGAGTTTTTATATGTTTCCTTTGTCTCTTTTGATGATGACACCCCAGATGTTGTCAGCACGCTACGTAGGGATTTCAACTACCCTTTAAATGATAATGTCTCCTTTATATTCGGACCCTACAATGACCGTTTGAACGGATATTTTTTTAATGTTACGGCCGTAGGGGCAAAAAGAGATGGCACAGTGTCGAGCGGGGGCAATGGTGAAAATGCCTTTAATATCTATTGGGACAATAAGTGGTATTCCGAGGTGAAGAGGTACAAGGATCGCTGGATTGTTGAAATGGCCATCCCCTTTAAGAGCTTTAAGTATAAAAGTGATGTGAAAGAATGGAACGTTACGTTTGACAGGCTCGATAAAAAACGAAATATCAAGTCCGCCTGGGTACGTACCCCGCGACAATTCTATACAGGTACTTTTGCCTATGCGGGTCAGCTCGTATGGGAAGATCCGATTCCTAAGGCCAAGACAAATATTTCTGTTATTCCTTATATATCCGGCGGGGGATTTGAAGATAGAGAAGTAGATCCGATTGAATCCTCTACTCAACTTCAGACTGGTTTCGATGCCAAAGTAGGCATAACCCCCTCTATGAATTTAGACCTTACCGTGAACCCAGATTTCTCGCAAATTGAAGTCGATGAGCAAATTCTTAATTTATCTAGATTTGAATTTCAGTTCCCAGAACGAAGACAGTTTTTCTTAGAAAACACGGACCTCTTCGCCAATGCCGGTTTCGAATCCGCTAGACCCTTTTTCTCAAGACGCATCGGGATTGTGCAAGACACGGCAGGTATTTCCCAAATAGTACCCATTTTGTACGGTGCTCGACTTAGCGGAACGTTAAACGAAAAATGGCGTTTGGGGGTCATGAATATGCAAACCAAGGAAATGTTGGAATTGGGACTGCCTGCCCAAAACTATACCGTCGCAACGGTGCAAAGAATGTTCTGGGAACAGTCGAGTATTTCAATGACTTTTGTGAACAAACAAAGTTTGGGGGTTCAAGAAGGTGATTCCCTTAAATACTATCATCCAAGTATTTTTCACAAAGCGACCATGGAAGATCGCCTAAGACCGAACACCTATAATAGGGTCATCGATGCTGATCTTGTGCTTCGAAGCAAAGACAACAAATGGTACCATAGCTCATTTTTGGCACAATCCTTTGATGCTAAAAATAAAGCAAAGACGTTGTCGGGCTCCGCCTTTTTGCAGTATGCAGATCGCAATTTAGATGCAAATTTTGGTACTTTCTTCGTTAATGAAAACTTTAATGCCGAAGTTGGGTTTGTTCCAGGAAGCACCGTATATCCAGGCCAAATTGGTTACTATTCTGAAGTAGGCTATAAAATATACCCTAATAGTAGAAGTGTTCTATCAACAGGTCCACTAATAGGGTTAAACAATATTTTTCTGCCTGATGGAACCTTGGCAGATCGGGAATACACTATTGGGTATGCTCTGGATTTTAAAAATTCCGCGAATTTGACCATCGATTATAAAAATATCTTTCAACAATTGACCTTTGATTTTAGCCCTGTTAATAATCTAGAAAACAGAAAGTTTTTGGAAGGGGAAAAATTTCGATGGAATACAATTTCCGCTACGTATCAAAGTAATACGACCCGAAAATTCAATTTTTTGTTGAACTCTACCTATGGTGGGTTTTACAATGGCACGAATCTGAATTTGGGCGGCGAGTTGAATATGCGCTTTCAACCCTATGTCAATATTACTATGCGATTTGATTACAATAATGTAAAGTTACCCGACGATTATGGAGATGAAGAGCTGTTTCTTCTGGGACCAAAGCTAGACGTAACCTTTACGGACAAAATATTCTTCACAGGTTTTTACCAATACAATAATTTGACCGATAACATGAATTTGAACGCAAGATTACAATGGCGCTACAAACCAGCTTCAGATTTTTTTATCGTGTATACCGAAAACTATTTCCCTGCAAATTTTACCAGTAAGAATCGTGCACTGATCTTTAAACTAACCTATTGGCTCAACCTCTAGATGAAGCCAATCAACCTATTGGGCTTTACAGGCAACACGAGGCAAATAATTAACTGTTCTTAAGCCAACCAATAGGCAAAAGACTTTGAAAATTTTGGAGAACGTAACCATACAATTGATAACACCAATTAGCACCTGTTCGTAATGATGACAATTGAATTAATCATATGAAAACCGGATATTATTACAAGCCTAAATAAGGTTAGAATTGGGAAAATTTAGTACTTTAAAGGATATAACAGAAATTAGATTTATTATGCCTTTTTTTATATGATATATTCATTCTTTAATTACTATTTTCAATAGTGCATCCCTTCAATCAGGTCTTTAAAAAACATAAGATACAATCAAACAGGCTTCGACTAAGCGTTAAAGCAACGCCCGATAATCAGATTGGCCACAACAAATAGGGCTTTAAAGTTACGACTTAATAGCTAATCAACAAGACATGAAAAAAATCAAATTACTCATCCTTCTTCCGTGTCTATTTCTCACAGTTGCATTCGTTCAAGTACGGGTATTTGAGGGTGCAGAGAACGTGGTCAATACCCAAGAAGAGCAATTTTACGGGGTTGAAGATTTCGAGTCCGTTAAAAAGTTTGACATTCATATTCATATTAACACGGAAGAGATTTTTTTTATAGAACAGGCACAGGCTGATAATTTTCAATTTTTAGATATTGTTGATGACCGGCCGTTTGGATTACACATGGATGAGCAGCAAAACATTGCCATGATCCATTTAAAGAATTTTTCAAAGAGTATGGCCGTTTCTACCACCTTTCCGGTCAAAGACTGGGGCAATGATGACTGGAGTGAAAACACAATAAAAGGGTTAAAAAAATCTTTTTCGGATGGTGCGATAGCCGTCAAAATTTGGAAGAACATCGGCATGGACCTGAGGGATGAGAACGGAAAATATGTGATGGTCGACAATATCCAACTTGATTCCATCTTGGATTATCTTGTAACTAATAATATTCCCTTACTAGGCCACAACGGTGAACCGAGAGATTGTTGGTTGCCCCTTGATGAGATGACCTTCGGTCAAGGTTATTATGGCTCTCATCCAGAATATCACATGTATCTGCATCCGGAGTACCCTTCTTATCAGGATCAGATAGATGCCAGAGACCATATGCTTGAGAAGCACCCTGATTTAACTTTTATGGGTGCACACCTGGGCAGTCTGGAATGGAGCCTTGACGAGTTGGCAAAACGGCTGGATAAGTTTCCGAACATGCATGTGGATCTAACGCGTATGTCAAATTTGAAACTTCATACATTTAATAACAGACAAAAGACTAGGGAGTTTTTTATTAAATACCAGGATAGACTTATTTATGGTACTGACAGTCAGATTAATACAGCCACCAATCCTGCAGAATTCAAAAAAAACATTCATGACCGATGGGTACGTGAATGGAAATTCTACGTAACGGATGAGAAGGTCAACTTAGAGAAGTTTGGAGAGTTAAAGGGACTAAAACTGCCAACTGAAGTAGTTGATAAAATCTATGCAAAAAATGCATTGCGGATATTAGGACTTCAAAATTGGTAATCACGAATTAAAAGATATTTAGATGCATAATATGACCAGACGTGAATTTACAAGAAAATCTGTATTAATAGGTGCCGGAGTTGCAGCTTCAAATTTTGTTGCATTTGCAGGAAAGCGGTCTGTTCGCAATGATGAATTGAGTGTGACAATACCAATGCCAATTCAGATAGTTATTGATGATGTAGGCTGGTGGTCGGGAGAAGACGGTAATGAGCGTCAGGAACCATACCGCACCGGCATAAGTCGAAATCATGTTCCTGCGGATTATCAGGCGATCATAGATCTGGGAATAAAATTGGGCGTACGACCACAAGCAGCAACTATTCTTTGTGAGTGGGATAGAGAAAATATTTTGCGAGATGTCCCAACAATTACATGGATGCGTGAGAAATGGGATAACAGCAAATGGGTCGGTCCCTGGTTGGATGAGGCAGCAGATATTATACGAAATAATCAAAATCACTATGAGCTAACAATGCATGGCGTAGGGCATGAGTATTGGCACGATGAAAATATGACCAGGGCAGAATGGGCAGACCCTTCTGGGCAAATGCGCCCCCTGGATCAGGTTGAACTTCACCTTGATTCTTTTGAAAGATTGCTGGATCAAAATCAATTAGGTTCTTTTCCAACTTCTTTTGTGCCCACCGCTTTTTTACATGGTTTTGGTTTGACAGGTAATCATCAAATCAGTATGGCAGAAGTAATAAAGAAACGTGGGATTAATTATATTAATACACCTTTTTATAATATGTATAATGCCGAGGGTGCTCAGTTTGGTTTATTTGGGATTGATTCTGGGGTAATTACCGTTGACCGAGGAGAAGATTTGCTTGATTGGGATGTTTTTGGCGGAAAACCTAGTGGAGTACTAACTGGGCCCACTTGCGGTTTACATTGGCCAAACCTGCTGCATGCAGACCCAAGTCGCAATTCAGAAATCGTAGATGCCTGGGTGAAACTTCTGAAGCCATATAATGACAAATCTGAAACACTATTGGCCAAGAATTCTTCATCATTTAGAAATCAGCTTGTACATTATGTTTGTACAAAAGTGCAGATTCATGAGGATAAAATTGACATTGATTTCCTGGAAACAAATAAACTGAATGATCAACTCAGTAATAATCAGATAACCGTAAAAATCGAATCCAAACGAAAGTTAACATTCAATTCGGATGATTTAAAGATATCTGACTCAAAAATAGCTCAAGAGAAAGATAATTATTTATATACTTTGGTAATCGATAGAATAAAGGGTCACGAAAAAGCTGTGGTGAAATTTGAGGCATCATAAAATTGTATTATTCAAATTATGAAACAATATCCGGCAATAAAATCTTTAAAATAATGTGGAATCAAAAATCAGTCGTAAGCAAATGAGACCTAAAAATTTATTGCTTCTTGGTACTTTACTTCTACTCACGCAATGTGCTGAAAATAAACCAACTGAATATGAGATTGAAGCAATCTTTACCTCCGGATCTCCAATAATTGATGGCATAGAAAATGACTCCATTTGGCAACAGATTATACCGGCAGTGCTAAAAGAAAATAGTTCTGGAAATGAAGCACAAGAATCAGGACTACAGACTCATGTCAAGGCTTGTTATGATGACAGCACCTTGTATTTCTTCTTTGTATGCAATGATCCGGATATCTGGACATCTTTTACACAAAGGGATGAACATTTATGGGAGAACGACGCGGTAGAAATTTTTATCGATGTTGACGATGTACCTGAAACCTATGTAGAAATTGAAGTTTCTCCCGCCAATGTTCTCTTTGACAGTTATATAGTTGATCCTGTAAATATTGATGTCCCCAAAACAGCTCTTTTTAATTTAAAAGGAATCAGAACAGCAGTAGTTGTATCCGGAACGCTCAACGAACGGGATGATAAGGATGAAAATTGGACGGTAGAGATCGCAGTACCTTTTGCAGACCTGGCCAATGAGAATATTAAAGAGGTAACAACCGCAACAGAAATAAGAATTAATTTTTACCGCCTGGATGAAAATCAAGGAAAGGAACGCATGCCTTATGCCTGGTCGCCGACGTTCGCCAGATTTCATGAACCCGCTTATTTTGGTAATTTGACTTTTAAATAGAATTGGCTACAAAAGAAATATCATATTTTAGAGATAGATGAAAAGATGATGATCAAAAATGAAACTGAATCTGTAATAACTAATTATTAGATTACAAATCTATTTTTCATAAAATTAATTATTTATAAAAGGAGGTAATATGACAAACATGAACAGAAGATTAAGCGTACTGATCGTTTATTTGATGACTACTGGAGTACTAATTGCCCAAACTGGCGATTTAAAACTGCTTGATTGGCAACCTGTAAGCCAGATGGTAGTAAAAGAAACTAAAATTGTAAAAGCCAAATTTCCTGTTATTGATATCCACAGTCACCTTGGTAAGTTAGAAAATACTGCAAAGTATTTAGAAGAAATGGATAAAGCAGGAGTGTGGAAATGTGTGAGCTTGGATGGAAAATCAAAAGATGATTTTTATAAGGAGCATCTTAAGGTTTCACAATCGGTATCAAAAGATCGATTTTTAATCTTTTTCCGCCCTGATATTAGCAAAATTAATGAACCGAATTTTGGTATAAATGAAGCGAAAAAATTAGAAGATGCTGTTAAGCTTGGAGCCCGTGGATTGAAGATATGGAAGGATCTTGGCTTGGGTGTTAAAGATAAATCGGGAAAGTTAATAACTGTAGATGACCCCAGAATGGATCCTATATGGGCAAAATGTGGAGATCTTGGAATTCCAGTTGAAATGCACATTGCGGATCCCAGCGCGTTTTTCACACCTCTTGATAAACACAATGAACGCTATGATGAGTTAGGTAGTCATCCAGACTGGTCTTTTTTTGGAGATGATTATCCTTCAAAAGAAGAAGTTCTTGATGCCCGAAACAGAGTCATTAAAAAGCATCCTAACACCATTTTTATCGGAGCCCATTTTGGTGCCCTACCAGAAAACTTGCAGGTAGTGGGAGAGTGGTTAGACACATATCCAAACTTTTATGTGGATATAGATGCTCGTATTAGTGAATTAGGTAGACAACCCTATTCTGCCCGCCGCTTTTTTTTAAAATACCAAGACCGGATTTTATTTGGAACTGATACAGCTTGTAACGCCGAAGCATATCGTCTTTATTTTCGTTTTCTGGAAACAGATGATGAATATATCGATCCAACCCCAGCGCATAAACTTCAGGGTCGGTGGATGATTTATGGACTGTATTTACCTGATGAGGTTTTGGAGAAAGTTTACAATAAAAACGCATTAAAAATATTCGAGATGTATAAAGGGTAGTCATTTTCATTTGAAAAATTGGAGAATAATAAGAGATAATGCCGAGATTGAAATCTTCAACATGGGTGGAAATGAACTAGTGCCCATTTTACTCAAAAGAAACCTAGGAGACTAAAGATGATTTGGCATCAGAAATAGTTGAAAATAACTTTGCTGGGACATTACGGGTTTTTGCCTTTGAAATTTTGAAAAATACGGCCTACTTCTTTTTACAATACGCAATGGAAAATTTGGCAGAAAAAACACCAAAACCTATGCTGAAAAAATTATGATCGTCTGGGAATCGCAAGTGACACCGCTGCATTTCGTTGGTTCAAAACGGAAGATATTATCAATCGGGTTGGTGGAAATTTAGTAATTGTATTAAGTAATTCAGCAGTGAATGAGAAGCTGGCTGATTCACCAGTACATGTCGAAATTGATGGAATTACCCATACCATAAATCAAAATGAGAAAGTAACGCTAGAGCCGGGCGAAAGCATCTGTCTTCCACCCTATTTATATCACACATTTTATGGAGAATCGGGGACCGTTTTGGTAGGTGAGGTATCAAGTGTGAATGATGATGATAAGGATAACCGGTTTTTGGAAAACCTGGTTCGTTTTCCAAAAATTGAAGAGGATGAGCCCTTATTATATTCTATGTGCAACGAGTACTCAGGTTGATATGAATTTATTATATAAAGAACCCCAAGTAGCTTATAAGAAAATTCAAGTGTCTTTGGGCATTAGTTGAGTGTAAATTAAATGAACAAAGATTGAGTTTGAAGCGGATTTATAAAAAGACTTAAAAAATAGAAGGAGGTAAAATATGAAACGCGGATTATTTTTCAGGACATCGCCTTTCAACTTCATTCTTATCCTTTAACTGACCATTTTGCAGTAGTTCCCACAGATGTGGTTAGTTCAAAAGAGTAACAATGAAAAATCCTTCTATCTATTTGATTATCCCATAAAAGGTGAATTATCGAAACTACTAAAAGAGACCTTGTTTGGGACACTCTCCGATAACTTCTATGTATTGAAAAAGTAGTCTTGTAAAATGGTCGTTTTTTGAGACATGTTTTCCCACAGGGATAACCGAAAAGAAGAGTTACGCTTACCCTGAAATATTTTAGGGGTATCTGTATATTTGTAAATGATATGACGAGTTAGCGGCAATTGCAAACAATTAAAAATGGTAAAAAATATTGCGTTTTTATTAGGAATTTTTTTATTGGTATCATGTCTATCTTCCAAAATAGATATTGGCTCTGGCTTGTTAGCCTATTATCCGTTTGATGGGAATACTCAAGATGATATTGGATATAATAATCGCCTGAATGTGGAAGGTTCAATATTAACAACCGACCGGCACGGCAATGAAAAAAGTGCATTTAGTTTGGATGGAAATACATCGTGCTTGTATACAAAAAATATCAATCTGCCTGCAATGGATTCGGCTAAGACCATTTCTTGGTGGTTTTACGCTAAGGCAATGCCAGAATATGACGTAGAATTGGGAGCTGAAAATATGCTTGCATTGGTGGATTCTACAAGTGGAATAGGCATTCAGTTTGGCTTCAGGGCAAAAGAGTATAAAACTAAAGGTTTTGATGTTTGGCAATGGGGTGGTGGCACGTTCTTGGATATGGATTTCCCCAAATTCAACACTTGGCATCATTGCCTATACATCTATGAAGGAACTACACATACCTTTTATCTCGATGGTAAATTATTGAAAACATCAACTGTCAAAGCGAAAAGTGGAACTCCAAATATATTAATGCTTGGTAATTATCCGGGAGGAGATCAGTTTTTTAATGGAAAGATTGATGAGGTTCGTATTTACAAACGTGTTCTATCATCCTCAGAAATAAAAGCACTTGGCAAACTTTAAATATATCGAAAGGCTAGCAATATATAGAACTAATATCCGCCAATCTCCAACTCCATCTTGTATTTTGTAAAACCAACCAACACTACTTCTTTAGCTCTATCTAATGTGGTAGTCTCCCAAAAACATAGTTTTAAGCTAGAAGATAGCCAAATGAATAATTCATTATCTTGTTGAGGAAACCGCCAACCAATACTTCACATGATTAACTTCTTTAGAAAGACCCGTAAAAAACTAACTGATGATGAGAGGTTCTTCAAATGTGCCCGATGTACCGCAGGGGAAAAGTGAAGGTAGTCAATAGGATAATGTTATACTTATTCTGAACAATTGTTAGTGTGAACTAATTAAATATGAAACTTGATTTATAATAAGTACGTTCACATTTTCCCGCCACTAATACCCTAGTTTTATCATCAACAATATGCCGACAAACGAAATGCTATACTTTTTTTAAGATTGAATATTTACAGATTCTTATCGAATGTTCAGTATAATAGAATGATGTCCTCTCATTTTCGAAGTAGATGTATAACTTGCTGTCAGAATATATAATCCTTTAACTTCATTTTGTGGCTTTTGTATTATCCGAAAAGTTCCTTCCAGGCCAGGTAAAATCCAGTTGTTTTTCTTTGCCCCTTGGTTAAGGATAAATGTTGCTATCCGTTCAGTTTCCAGTATTGTTAAATCGGGGTTTGAAGGCATCTCCGCACTACCCCATACCCTTTTGGAACCCTCTAAAATAGAACCCGCAAGTGATTCAATATTACTTGAGGTATTTTCATATCTCTCGGCAATTTCGGAAAACGATGGGCCTGTATGTTTAGTTTTATCAGCATGACAGCCAAAACAGGTTGAGTTTTTCATTAATGACAGTCCTCTATTTTCCAGTTCCTTTTCAGCTATATTAATTTTATCTTTTATTTCTTCTTCTTTTAAATCTTTACCTTCTATAATTGGCAAAAATTCTATTTCTAAAACCACTTCAGTGACATTAATATCACTGTACTTAGAGTCCCCATCTATTGTGTCTGATACATCAATGGCGTAACGCACATACTCATGCCAGGTATAGAATTCTTCATTCTTTTGGGATAGAAGTATTTTTACTTTTGGAGGACGTATTTCCTGTGTTTTGTCAGAAGAAATATTTTTTGACCAAATTACCAGCAAATCCTCTGTTAGATTTGCATTCCCTCTATAACCATAACTTTTGGTAAACTCTAAGTAAAAGGCGTTTTCTATAGATAAATTCATATTATTTGGTCTGCAACCAGCTAATATTATTGAGAAAATGAAAATGTACCTCACAACGTTGTTGATTAACTGGATGGCTAAGCTTTTTCGATCTCCAAGGCTACCCTGATAGCAGAATTCGTAGCTGATTCCATTCCCCAACTTCTATTATCCGTATGGGCACCTCCAAAATGAATTCGGCCATGGGCCGTCATAATATGAGGCCAATATTTTGATAACTCTCCCAACCCTGCAAATCCATGTCGTTCGCAGCCGTGTACGAATTGATCGCTTGACCAATCTTTCACCAAGGTCTGCTCTATGTTAATATTTGATTTGTTGCCGGGGTAGAATTCCTTAAAAGCTTCTAATGTTCGTAAAGGGTTTGTTCCACCAGGTGCAACAGCCATCAGAGAAACCCTTTCAGTAGCTACTTCATCTGCTACTTGCCATATCTTGAGAAGTGCTGGATGATTAAAAGTTAAATTGATACTTATGTTATCCTCCAACCAGAATTTAGACCTTGCCTGAAAGACAATTCTTGCTTTTTGGTCATATGCAACATTATCAATTACAAATTGTTTTTGAGGTGGTAAAGTTGGAGTAATAAGAATTTTTTTAAGCGCAGTGGTACGTAGGCAGCACGCCATAAAATCAGCAGACATCTCCTTTGTTTCTCCGAACTCCTTATATTTCACTTTCACTCCTGTTTCACTATTTTCGATCTCCAAAATTTTACAACCAAGCTTTACTCTTGAACCTAAACGTCGTCCTAATTCATTGGTCAATACTTGATTTCCTCCTTTGAGACGAAAAAGTTTTACTTTCTTATCATATCCGCGCTTATTCATTATATAAGCTTGCCATATACCGTAAAGAGCAGATGTTTTGTCCCCGTCTAAAATGGAAATAGCTGCCTTTGATGCGCCTTCTTTTTTATAGATTTCTGATAGTGAAATATTTTCAAGATGGTCATAACCAATGCCAAAAGGCTTGTATTCATTTATAAATTTATCAAAATAGGGATCTAGGTAAAGTAACTGTACGTCAGATGAAGGGTTGGATGAAAGAAATTGTGTTTCCCTTTTGTTAAACCCTCCTAATTGTTTCACCCTTACGTTGTATGCTTCCTTTTGCTTTTCTTCTGTATGCCAAACGCCGTCTATACGTGTCAATATATTTTCCCGATGAAAATAAGGGAGGACAGAAAGCTTAAACTCGTCAATATACTTCCAGTAATTTTCATAGCCTGGTTTGGTTACATTTTCAGCACCAAAGTCCGCATAGAGGCCATCAGCAAGACCATCATGTACCGAAAGCACGGCACCACCATAGCGTCCTGAAGCTTCCATCACTACAACCTCGTGCCCCTTTTTCATCAATTCATACGCACAGCAAAGCCCGCTAATACCTGCTCCCGCAACAATAACCTTCTTTTTGCGAGTGGTTTCTGTCGATGATTCTGGCGTGGCCTCATCGTATGATACAGCATCTTTGGCCATTAGTTGTGCGGGAATAATTGAAGCACTTAATCCTGAGTAAATCGTATTACGTATGAATATCCTCCTATTAATATTTTTCATAACTGATCATATTTCTTTTAATCATTAGAATTCCCCGATGCTCTGCATCGGAGGTGTTAGAGGAAAGTTTGAAAACGGATAGTTTTCATGAAATGTTAAAACTTTCTTCCGTTGGATACCTCGATGGCTCTGCCTCGGGG
>RCND010001732.1_pt1 | contig 12307 bp, 9 predicted proteins | sample 2041351 | NCBI WGS metagenome assembly RCND01 (sample SAMN09708230, study PRJNA481090) | Marine sediment metagenome, whole genome shotgun sequencing project. | biome: marine sediment; feature: ocean; material: sediment; isolation source: Sewage treatment plant 12B marine sediment (STP12B) ...
ATTAAACCTAAACCTAATATTATAAGAAATATGAGTACCTCGATAAAGGCAATGGCCCCAACATCTTTAAAGACAACTGCCCAAGGAATAAGAAAGGCTACCTCCACATCAAAAATCAAAAATAATATGGCGAATAAATAGTAACCAACTTTAAACTGTACCCAAGTAGGCCCAATGGTGGTCATACCACTTTCATAAGGCTCTCTTTTTTGCGGATTGTCAGATTTGTGGGAGATTAAATTTGATAAAAAATTAGCCCCTGCTATTAAGACAATTCCGGCAATGAGAAATACAATAATTGCTTCTGACCCCATATTTATTACTTATATTTTTTAAAACACATTATAAATGTCACCAGAGAAAAACAGATCATCGGTTTTCCTAAAATTGGAATTTGATTTTACCTGTTCGGTAAGCGCATCTTCCCTTTCTTCTAAAGTGACGTCATCAAAACTTCTTATGATTCCTGTGACCATAGGATATTCTGACCGTACCAACATTTGATGTAATGTAGGATCTTCGTCTTTAGCGTTGTGAACCAAAAGATCTTCTTGTGTAATCCCGTTTTCACCTATGGTAACCACTTCTAACTTCAAGCCATTTAAAACAAGACCTTTGTCACGTTCCTTGCCAAAAATCATGGGTTTGCCATGTTCCACAAAGAGTTGACGATCTTCCCGTACTGCTTTATCGGTATATTTTGTAAAACAGCCATCATTGAAAATAGGGCAGTTTTGCAAGACCTCGATCAATGAGGTGCCCTTGAATTTTTCGGCATCAATGAATAGTTGGGTCATTTCTTTTGGGGTATTCCCTGAAATTCGGGCAAAAAACCGGGCTTGCGCTCCAATTGCCAATTCCCCAGCGGAAAAAGGGGGTTGTGTATTCCCGTAAGGTGATGATTTGGTTTTCTGACCCACTAACGAAGTTGGTGAAAATTGTCCTTTGGTCAAGCCATAGATTTCGTTGTTGAACAGAATAATATTCAAATCCAAGTTTCTTCGTAAAACATGAATAAAATGATTTCCACCGATCGCCATGGAATCTCCATCGCCTGTAATCACCCAAACACTTAGATCCGGATTGGCCAATTTTACGCCAGAAGCAATCGCCGGGGCTCTACCGTGAATACTGTGCATGCCGTAAGTATCCATATAATAAGGGAATCGAGAAGAACACCCAATACCTGAAATAAATACTACATCTTCTTTTTTGACTCCCATTTCTGGCAGCGCCTTTTGCATGGAACGTAAAATAACATAGTCATCACAACCTGGACACCATCTAACTTCTTGATCACTTGCAAAATCCTTATACGTATATTCTTTTACTGCTGCTTCCATAATTATTTTACTAAAGATTTAAATTTTTGGATCAACTCATTGTTTGCAAATGGCAAGCCTTGAACTTTATTCATTTGTAAGAAATCAAATCCATGGAAATTAATTCTCAATACCTGAACGAATTGACCACTATTCAACTCGCAAACAATAATTTTCTTGAATTTCTTCAAAACTTCTTCTGTATTTTTAGGTAGCGGGTTTATGTAGTTGAAATGTGCAAATCCAATATTGGTATATCCTTCATCAGTTATTTGTTTTACCGCTGAATGTAAGCTTCCATAAGTACCACCCCAGCCAACAACCAACAAATCACCTTCTTGGGCAAATTCGGTTTTAATATCGGGGATATAATTTTGTACTCTTTTTACTTTTTCGGCTCGTATTTTTGTCATGTACTCATGATTTTCAGGCACATAGGATACATTTCCTGAAATTCGGTCTTTTTCCAACCCACCAACCCTGTGTTCTAACCCTGCAGTACCGGGAATGGCCCAACCTCTAGCCAAAGTATCTTCGTTGCGATCATAGGGGTGCCAATTTTCCTTGACTTTCTTTACAATATTATTCTTGATTTCTGGCATACTTGCAACAGATTGAATCTTCCAAGGTGCCGAACCATTGGCAATGTAGCCATCGGTCAATAATAGTACAGGAGTCATATGCTCCAATGTAAGCTTTGCTGCCATATAGGCATAATCAAAACAATTGGCAGGCGTACTGGCGGCAATAACGATAATAGGGCTTTCACCGTTTCTACCATACATAGCTTGTAAAAGATCGGATTGTTCCGTTTTTGTTGGGAGACCTGTTGAAGGCCCACCACGCTGTACATTAACAACGACCAAAGGCAATTCTATCATCATGGCTAATCCCAACGCTTCACCTTTTAAGGCCAGCCCTGGTCCCGATGTTGTTGTAATTGCCAAGTCACCTGCAAATGAGGCACCAATGGATGAAGTGATTCCTGCAATTTCATCTTCGGCTTGAAAAGCCTTTACACCAAAATGTTTGTGTTTTACCAATTCATGTAAAATATCGGTAGCCGGCGTAATAGGGTATGATCCAAGGTATAATTCCAAGCCTGATTTTTCGGCCGCCGCTAAGAAGCCCCATGCCGTGGCTGTATTTCCCATGATAATCCTATAAGTTCCTGCTTCCATTTTTGCTGGAGCGATCGTATATGAATTTGGAATCAATTCAAGTGTATTGGCAAAATTATGACCAGCCTTTAGCACCTTGGTATTGGCCTCAATGATCTGAGGTTTATTTTTGAACTTCTTATTAAAAAATTCTATGGTATAATCCGTGGAACGATCGTACATCCAATAGACCATACCTAAGGCAAACATATTCTTAGATCGGGTAATACTCTTATTGTCCAATCCTTCAACATCTTTTAAAGCCGCTTTGGTCATAGAGGTCATCGCAACTTCGATCACCCTATAATTTTCAAGACTTCCATCTTCCAAAGGGTTCGATTCATAAAGGGCCTTTTCCAAATTCTTCTTGGTAAAAGCATCGGTATCAACAATTACGGTATGTCCTGGTTTAAGAGCGTGTAAATTAGTCTTTAGTCCTGCTGGGTTCATAGCGACCAGTAAGTCAACATTGTCACCAGGTGTACTGATTTCTACACTACCTATATGTACTTGGAATCCTGAAACGCCATATAAGCTTCCTTGCGGCGCCCTAATTTCCGCGGGGTAGTTGGGAAAGGTAGCAACGTCGTTACCGAACATTGCCGAAGTATCCGAAAATTGCGTTCCGGTCAATTGCATTCCGTCACCAGAATCACCTACAAATCGGATGATTACTGCTTCTAAAACTTCCTGCTGTTCTTCTTCTTTGACTGCAATCATAATGGGTAATTTTAATTGGTAGTACTAAACGATTTAATTTTGGTATATTTAAGTGTCAAATATAATTTCACTTTTAGCGATGGAATATGACATTTGTCATTAAAAAACAATGTTCTTTACTTTAATTTTGTTCACTATATAAAAATAAGCAAAATGGCTATCATAATCACAGATGAATGTATAAACTGCGATGCTTGTGTTTCCGAGTGTCCCAATAACGCAATTTATGAACCCGATCAAGAATGGTCCTTTTCCGATGAAACTGCTTTAAGCGGCACGGTTACAACCCCTGATGGCAGGGAAGTTGATGCTGATGCGGAAAATGATCCTGTTTCAGACGAATTCTATTTTATTGTCACCGATAAATGTACAGAGTGTAAAGGTTTCCATGATGAGCCTCAATGTGCATCGGTTTGTCCGGTTGACTGTTGTGTCCCAGATGAAGATCATGTTGAGACCGAAGAGACCTTGCTTGGAAAAAAAGCTTGGCTTCACGGGGAATAGACGGTTTATTTTTCTTTCGTAAACTTAATTCAATATTTAGGGTATTCAGCTAGCTTGAATGCCTTAAATATCTTTTTGTCATAATTCAACAATATTCTTACTAATTGTTGCAATTCTTCTGTGGCCAGCATCGCGGATATTTCATCCAAACCCTTTAGTTTTTTAGCACATTAATGCTTTTAAATACCTGATAAATGTCATAGTCTAGGGTATGAACTGTGTGTACTTTTATGGCAATTTAAAAGACGCAATACCACTGTAATTAGTTGAATTACAACATTCTTTAAATTATATCCATCTGATACAAATCGGTGTTGTTTAAAAAGTAAAGTCATAATGAAAGAAAAATCCAAAAAATTAATTTGCGACGCCAATGAAGCGGTAGCCAGAGTGGCGCATAAGACGAATGAGGTTTGTGCCATTTATCCTATTACTCCGGCCTCACCAATGGGCGAACATGTAGATGTGTACAGCTCTAAAGGACAAAAAAATATTTGGGAAAACGTTCCTAGAATTGTTGAAATGCAGAGTGAAGGTGGCGCTGCTGGCGCTGTTCATGGCGCATTACAAGCAGGTGCTTTAACAACTACATTTACAGCATCCCAAGGGTTGTTGTTAATGATTCCTAACATGTATAAAATGGCAGGAGAGTTGTTACCATCGGTTATTCATGTAGCAGCGAGAACAATTGCAACGCATGCATTATCCATATTTGGAGATCATTCCGATGTCATGGCGACAAGACAAACCGGATTCTCCATGTTATTTAGTGGTTCTGTACAAGAAGCGCAAGATATGGCATTGATTTCCCAAGTAGCTACTTTGAAATCAAGGATTCCGTTCATGAATATTTTTGATGGATTTAGAACCTCACATGAGATTTCTAAAATCGATGGTATTACTGATGATGTTATTAAGGATATGATGCCAGAAGATGAAATAATGGCACACAAAAAACGATCATTAGATCCAGATAATCCCGTCATTAGAGGTACATCCCAAAATCCAGATGTATTTTTCCAAGCAAGAGAAGCTGCTAACCTTTATTATGATAAAGTTCCTGGAATTGTTGAGGATACAATGAAGGAGTTCTACAAACACACCGGAAGAAAATATAGCTTATTCTATTATGTAGGTCATCCGGAAGCAGAAAAAGTAATAGTAATTATGGGTTCTGGTCAAGGTCCTGTAATGGAAGCTATTGATACAATGGTTAAAAATGGCGAAAAAGTTGGCGCTATTATAGTCCGTTTATTCAGACCATTCTCTATTAGTCATTTTGTGGATGCTTTACCGGAAACCGTTAAAAAAGTTGCTGTTTTAGACAGAACAAAAGAACCAGGTAGTGTAGGTGAACCTCTTTATCAAGACGTAGTAACAGCCTTTATGGAAAGCGATAGGGCAATGCCAAAAATTATTGGTGGACGTTACGGATTATCATCGAAAGAATTTGATCCAGCAATGGTTAAAGCGGTTTATGATGAGTTGGACAAGGAGCAATCATTAAATCATTTTACAGTTGGTATTAATGATGACGTTTCATTCAGAAGTTTAGAGATTGGAGAACGATTGAATACAGTGAAGACTACATTTAACTGTATGTTCTATGGTTTAGGATCTGATGGCACAGTAGGTGCAAACAAAAACTCAATTAAGATTATTGGTGAGACAACAGATAACTTCGTACAAGGTTATTTCGTTTACGATTCTAAAAAAGCAGGTGCACAAACCGTATCACATTTACGTTTTGGACCTAAACCAATATATTCAACATACTTAATTCATAAAGCAAACTTTATTGCTTGTCATCAATTCAACTTCATTGAAAAATATGACATCTTAAAGAACATTAAAAAAGGCGGAACATTCTTATTAAATTCTCCTTTTGATAAAGATGCTGTTTGGGAAATACTTCCTAAAAAGATGCAAGAGGAAATTGTTGAAAACGAATTGGATTTCTACGTAATTGATGCGACTAAAGTAGCTCAAGAAGCTAATTTAGGTAAGCGTACCAATACTATATTACAAACATGTTTCTTTGCTATATCTGGTGTGCTGCCAAAAGACGAAGCCATCCAGAAAATTAAGGATGCTATTGTAAAATCATATTCTCATAAAGGAGATAAGGTTGTTGAAATGAACTTCAACGCAGTTGATAAATCATTGGAAAATCTTCAACAAGTTGATTATCCTAAGCAAATTACAAGTGACGTAGAATTGAAACCTATGATGACAGGTGATGCAGATCCATTTGTAATAGAAGTTTTAGGTAAGATATTAGCAGGAAAAGGTGATGAGCTTCCAGTAAGTGCATTCCCAGTTGATGGTACGTTCCCAACAGGAACAACTCAATTTGAGAAACGAGGAATTGCTGATAAGGTTCCAGTTTGGGATGGTGAGGATATTTGTACACAATGTAATAAGTGTGTGGTTATTTGTCCTCATGCTGCGATAAGAGCTAAAGTTGTTTCCAACGAAGAAATGGTAGGAGCCCCTTCAACTTTAAAATCGGTTCCAGCGAAAGGTAGACCATTTGATAAAGTAGAAGAATCGTATGTATTGCAAGTATCTCCACAAGATTGTACAGGTTGCGACCTTTGTGTAGCTGTTTGTCCTGCTGTAAGTAAGGAAGACCCAGACTTTAAAGCAATCAATATGCACAGTAAACTTAAAGTTGAAGGTGCAGAAGACCCTAATTGGGATTACTTTATTAATCTTCCAGATTACGACAGAACAGAATTAAATATTACAAATGTAAAAGGATCTCAATTCCTTGAACCATTATTCGAGTTCTCTGGAGCATGTTCTGGTTGTGGCGAAACACCTTATATTAAATTATTAACTCAATTATATGGAGATAGTATTTTAATAGCTAACGCAACAGGTTGTTCTTCTATTTATGGTGGTAACTTACCAACAACTCCTTATAAAACCAATAAATTTGGTAGAGGACCAGCTTGGGCAAATTCACTATTTGAAGACAATGCTGAATACGGTTTAGGTATGAAACTAGCATTAACTAAAAAACAGGAAATTTCCACTAGCCTATTAAAAGGATTAGAGGCTGAAGTTGGTAGCGAATTAGTTGATGCTATTTTGAACAATCCAGAAAAAAACGAAGCAGAAAAAGAAGAAAACTTTGCAAACCTTGATAAGCTTAAAGCTAAGTTAGCGGGTATTGATAATGCTGATGCTAAAAAATTGTCACAATTAACTGAGTACTTACGTAAAAAGTCTGTGTGGATACTTGGTGGTGATGGTTGGGCTTATGATATAGGTTTTGGCGGAGTTGACCATGTATTGGCAACTGGTGAAAACATCAATATTATGGTGCTGGATACAGAGATTTACTCCAATACTGGTGGGCAAATGTCTAAAGCGACACCATTGGGCGCAAGTGCTAAATTCGCTGTTTCCGGTAAGCGTACAGGTAAGAAGAGCTTGGCCTTACAAGCAGTATCTTATGGTAATGTTTATGTAGCCCAAATAGCGGTCGGAGCCAAGGATTTGCAAACGCTTAAAGCAATTGAAGAAGCTGAGGCTTATGACGGCCCTTCATTGATCATTGCTTATTCTCATTGTGGTGATCATGGTTACAATCTTGCGGATGCGGCCATTCATCAAGAGAAAGCTGTTGAAACAGGGTACTGGCCATTATTTAGGTTCGATCCTTCGAAACCAAAAGGCAAGAAGTTTAGATTAGACTCTAAAGCGCCAGCTGCACCTCTTGAAGAGTTCATGTATTTAGAAACTCGTTTCACAAGAGTTGTTAAAGATGATGCTGAAATAGGAGCTAAACTTCTTATACAAGCACAAGAAGAAGTGGATTCTAGATGGGAACGATTAGAGATATATAGGGATATGTAATTTAAATTATAAGGTAGGAATACCTTAACCATTGACTTTGTTTTTTGAAACCATACATTCTGGATCTTAGTTGGTCTGGGATGTATGGGACAAAGTTTATCAGGTTTAACTATAAAATGTGTAATGATGAATGATAGGGCTAAGAAACTGTATGAAGAAGCAGTACAAAAACTAAAGGAGGCCAATGATGAGTTGTGCAGACCCGAGGAAGATGTGGTTGCCCAATTGGTATGCAACAATGCACAAAATGCTATTCTAAATTATCTAAAAGGATTTCTTGTTGAAAATGGAATTGAAACCAATAGCGAGGATTCTATTGATAAGCTTTATGAGCAATGCAAAAGCATCAACAAACACTTTGAGGAAGTACATTTATCCGGATTTGATTGCAACTCCCATAAAGACGAATCCAGATTCTGTAATGAATCTACCAAATTTAGCAGGTGTTTTGATATTGCCGACAGCTTAGATACATTCATGAGGCGTGAAAAAATAATCAGGTAGTTCCCCCATTACCTGCAATACCATAAATTCATTTCCAGGTTTTTTGTAAAAATCGCAAGAAGTTGTTGTGCATTATACCTTCTATGTCTTTCGGGGAATACCCTCTTTGTTGTAGCATTTTAGACACTTTTTGTAAATCGGCAATGGTGTCTAGATCAGACGGACATTGTTCATTGCCAAAGCCACCGTCCAGGTCGGTTCCTACGCCTACATTATCGGTGTTTCCGGCTAATTGACATATATGGTCAATATTATCTATCATTTGTCCTAAGGTAACACCAAGACCTCTAGGGGTCGAAAGGCCTCTTATCCAATTGGGGGTCATCATCCATGCATCCAAGGCAACCCCGATAACAGCATCCCTGCTAATAAGTTCCTTGATCTGTTCGTCGGAGAATTGCCGGTTATGATTAACCAAAGTCCTGCAGTTATTATGACTGGCCCAAATAGGGCCATTAAAGTTATTCATGGTTTCCCAAAAGCTCTCATCGCAAAGATGTGTGGCATCCAATATCAGTCCCAAACGATCAATTTCCTTTAACAGCTCTTTTCCTTTAACACCAATACCACCGGTTGCACCGGTACCTTGTGCATAAGTACCAGGGCCGTAATGGGCAGGACCAATAGCCCTTAGTCCTTGTTCATAGGATTTTTCCAAATAGTCCATGGTAACTATAGAATCTGCTCCTTCCAGACTTAATATATAGCCAATTGGTTTTTTATCATCTTTGGTTTCCCAAAGTTTTAGATGGGTATTGAGTTGTTCGGTATTTCGTATTTGAACCATTTCACCAATGTCCTCCATAGCCTTGTACCACGCTAATTGTCCTTGGGTTTGTGCCCATGCCTGCTGTGGTGATTTCCATCCTGGTAAGGGATTGTTCTTTTTGGTATAACGCGCAATTTGTGTGGCCATACATAGACCTATGTTGCCTTTACGCATGGCTTCAAAAGAAACGGTATTATTTGCCCTGCCGGGCATATCTTTCATGCCCGTTTCACTTTTTCTAATATCGGCAATAGACCAGGTTAGGTCCCTGTTCCATTCCATGGCGTTCATTGCAAGATCTAGGTGGGCATCAAATATGAACATATTAAATCTTTATTTTTTGGTTTCTAGCAGCCACTTTCCAAGCTCCGGTTACCACATTGTTTTCTATGGTCGAAACACTTTCATATTTGGCTACTGTTGGGCAAATGTGCATGGGGATTGCATAAAATACATCACCGACTTCGTGGGCATCTGCATCTTCGCATTTCACGACTAAATGTTCTTCACTTTGTCCTATTTGTTCGCAATTTTCCAATCCGAATATTTTTACTCTTGGAAACTCCATTTCCGGGGCGATTGATTTATGGCCCAAATCAAAACAGAGCAAATCTGCTCCTGGCTTACTTATTATTCGGGTTATTAATACAGCTGATGTAAGAAATTTCATCTCTTTGAATGAAGTACCATAACGTTCATCCCATAGTAATGTTGTACCAGGTGATGATTCTATATTTGATCTTTTGCTATGAATAGGGAATGTGGGGGAGCCACCGGCCACCATTTCGATTGGTCCAAGACCATCATTCTCCAAATCGGCCTTTAATTTCAATACGGGTTCATAGGCAGCATCGCAGATTTTTTTGCGTTCGTTTATATCCTCATTACGAATATGCCCATCATAGGTATGTAAGCCTTTGGCATTGATTTGTTTGTTGGCGTCCATCTTATGGTACAGTGCTTTGGCCTTATCGCCTACTTGGATTCCCGTACGGTTCATGCCATTATCAATATCCATCCAAAGGGCAACCTTGGTGTTCCTGGATTCAGATTCAGCAATGAATTCATTCAGTGTTTTAAGATTATCAACCAAGGTCGAGAATTTAGAATCCGGATAGGTTTCCATCAATCTAAAAAACCGCAGCATATTGGCGCCAACGGCCTGCATTGCCAAAAGAATATCATCAGCGCCACATTGGGCCAATAATTCGGCTTCCGCAATCGTGGCACATTTAAACTTTTTTATGCCATGTTGCATTTGTAGTTGCACAATTTCCGCCATTTTATGTGTCTTGATGTGTGGACGTAAAAATTCAGTGCCTCCGGCCATTTCGACCATTAGCTGAATATTTTTTTCTATCCTATCAGGATACACCAATAGTGAAGGGGAGATTACATTTGTGGTATCTCTTAAACGATACCATTCAAGATTTTGCATATTTATTAGTTAATTAACTCAAGACGAGTTCAATGTAATTCGAACATCGCTTCAATCTCAACAGGAATATTTCCTGGGAGCATCATTCCTACAGCACTACGAACCCCAACTCCGTTATCGATTCCGAAAACATCGGCCATTAATTCACTAAATCCATTAATGACCAAGGGGTGTTGCCCAAAATCAGCTGTGGAATTGACCATGCCCAAAACTTTTACAACCCTTTTAATTTTATCGACCGAACCAAAATGGGTGATAATCGTGGAAAGCATCGTCAAACCGACCTGTTCGGCGGCTAATTTGCCCTGACCCAAATTAAGGTCATCGCCTACACGACCTATCATTAAAGTTCCGTCGGCATTCATGGGTCCTTGCCCAGAAACGTATAGAAAATTATCAACTACCAAAACAGGCTTATATAATCCTGCTGGTGGCGGGGCAGGGGGTAATATCAACCCCAATGCTTTTATTCTTTCTGATGGTAAATTTTCCATTGCTATTGTTTTATATGAATATATCCAAAACGAGTACCCCTAAAAGTCCCATTACGCCTACGGTTGTTTCCATAACAGTCCATGTTCGTAAGGTGTCTTTGACCGAAAGGTTAAAATATTCTTTGTAAAGCCAAAAACCGCCGTCGTTAACATGTGAAAGCATTAAACTTCCAGAACCTATGGCCAAGACCATTAATTCAGGGCTTACCCCTGATGAAGACAGGAGTGGCAGTGCTATACCCGCAGCAGTAAGACCTGCAACGGTTGCCGATCCCACACATACACGTATGACCGTAGCGATTAGCCAGGCTAAAATCAAAGGTGAAATTGTTGAACCTTTGAGTAAATCCCCAATGTACTCACTTACCCCGCTGTCGATTAAAACTTCTTTAAGGCCACCTGCACCTGCAATTATCAATAATACCATAGTAATACCGGCCACCGCATGGGAAACAGAGTCCATTACTTCTTTCATAGTACGGCCGCGATTTAATCCCAACGTATAAACTGCGACCAAAACTGATAACAACATAGCTATTATCGGATTACCTATGATCGACGTGATTTTCGTAATAATATTTTCTTCTGGTAGAAGCACATTTACCAGTGAAGCAAATCCTATTAATATAACAGGGAGTAAGGCCGTAAGAATACTGGTTGCCGTACTCGGCATTTCATCATCTTTCAGCACTTTTGGGTTTACAAATTCCTTAAGCGGGGTTGCTTTAATGTTTTTAATGGTTCTTGAAAATAAAGGGCCTGCAATTACAATGGCAGGGATGGCAACAACAATACCGTATAATAATGTCTTTCCAATATCGGCATTGAACATGACCGCGATACCGGTAGGAGCAGGATGTGGAGGCAAGTATCCATGCGTTACAGAAAGGGATGCGAGCATAGGGAGACCCACGTAAATCAAAGGTAATCCCGTAGTAGCAGCAACGGTAAAGACCAAAGGAATAAGGATTACGAAGCCCACGGTATAAAACATGGGAATACCCACAATAAAGCCAGTGAGTACAACGGCCCATTGAATATTTTTCTTTCCGAATTTATCAACAAGTTTGGTGGTAATACGTTGGGCAGCACCACTATCGGCGACCAATTTTCCCAGCATGGCACCAAAACCCAGGATCATAATCAAACTTCCCAAAGTCTTACCTATACCAGTTTCAATGGAAGCCAATACTTTAAGGAATTCCATGCCTTCGGCAACCCCTACGACTAGAGAAACTATAATAAAGGCTATAAAGGCATTGAGTTTGAATTTTGCGATAAGTAGGAATAACAATACAATTCCAAAAATGACAATGAGTAAGGGCATAGGTTGGTTTTACGGCAAAAATAATTCAGACTAAGATAGTAAAATCAAGGCATTAAAATGAATGGTCTTTTTATCAGCGATTATTGTAGAAACGAATGTGCATCGGCATCCTGAACTTATAGGCGTGAAATTCAAAAAATTGCGCAGTTTTCTTTAACTTGTCAGTTAATTCATTTTTTAAATCCTAAAGGAATTTTTAATT
>RCND010001734.1_pt1 | contig 12303 bp, 11 predicted proteins | sample 2041351 | NCBI WGS metagenome assembly RCND01 (sample SAMN09708230, study PRJNA481090) | Marine sediment metagenome, whole genome shotgun sequencing project. | biome: marine sediment; feature: ocean; material: sediment; isolation source: Sewage treatment plant 12B marine sediment (STP12B) ...
CGACAGATTGTTGAGGCACTCGCGAGAACCCGCTCTCCGCAAGAGGCCCAGTCCTTCATTCAACAGTTCGAAGGCGAGCGTCACTACGCTCAACTACAGGCTTCGATTATTTCCATTGTTGGCAACACTGATATTTTCATGGCGCGGCAACTTGCCGATCAAATCGCAGACGAGAATGCGCGAGACGCGGCATACGCAAGAATTATTTCGCAGCACGCTGAAACAGATCCTGCCGATGCGATGCTCTGGCTAGATAGCATTGGCAACGACGAGTCGCGAGAATCCGTCGCCGGGCAACTCGCGGTGCAATGGGTCAATAGTGATCCGTTTGCGGCAACACGGTGGGCAGCCAATCTACCGTCCGGCCCGACCAAAGATGATGCGATCCTGAACATGTCAACCAGTTGGCGCGAAATGACCGCAGAGAAAGACGCGCTGGTCGTTAGCATGCAGGATCCAGTCAAGCGCGGCAGAGTTACGATTCGGCAGATTCATCATTATTTACAGACGGATCCCGCCAAGGCTCGAAGAATTCTTGCAGATGCGGATATTCCGAGTCACCAGCGTAAGCGGATCGAGAGCATGATGGATCAGGAACGCATGTAGTACTTATTACGATAGAAAAAACACAAGCCACAGAATGACTGTGATTATAGCCGTTGCAATATCGAGTTTTTTTCTTGCGGGCAGTCGGTCACGCAGTTTTTGACACCGCGAAAGAAACCCGCTCCAAATCACAATCGTGACGATGAAGAAAGGTATGAAATAAGCCATGCCGCTCATGTCCTGGCAACTGTATTTTGGCATACAGGCCAGCTTCATGGACGTCATCAAGATCCCGCCGGCGAGAAAAAAGCTCAACAAAACCTCGCCGATCGTGTGCAGCAATCGATGCTGCCATGGTCGTTGCGGTGCCGGCTGTTTATCGTCCATTGCCTGGTTTTCGTCCATTGCATACTCCCCTGGCATTCATTAGTTGAAAAACGGCCCGTCAAACCAGTCGAAAACATCTGCCGCGACATACACAATCGGGTAGATAGTTCCGAATAGGAGTAAGCCGTGAAAATATCTCTTCCAGAAGGCACCGGAGCCGGCCGAGTAGGCAGTAATCGCATAGCCTCCTGCGAGCAGCAGTGGTCCACTAATCAACAGGTAGCGGGCAAACAGATCTGCGGTCGCGACGATGACCACATAGCTAATACCGAGAACTCGCCTGGCCGCTTCCTGCAAGTCACCGACGATCTGCGGCGAATTTCCGAAAAAAGCATCCCAGGTAACCAGTAGCACTGACAGCACAAAAGCTGATGGCAACGCCGCAATAGGACTAAGCACCACGGCACAAATGGCTCCGACAGCGTTGCGCAATCTGGCCGCCGTCAGGAAGCTTGTTTTCTCTCGCGGCGAAGCAGCGTGTTCTGCCAGTTTTCGATCACGCTTTCGGCTGGCGGCTGAACTGGCCGCTGACTTGACCGCCAAGGCGCCATCTCGCAGGGCCCTCGCCGGCCCCGAGAACAGATTCGGCCACTCCTTTCTGCGCTTCGGAGAGAAATAGATCCAGGCCAGTTCTGCGATGCCTATCAACAAAATTACCCAGCCATACCACTCCGGTAACCATCCTATTCCGATAGATACTATGGCCAACGAAATAAACAGCTTGGGAAAAATCCCATAGCGCTCGGGAATCCATTCGATCCAGGCAACACAGAATGCCGTGAGCAACAGGAGCGGTAGAATAATGCCGTTCATTCGCTGATCCTCGCTCCGACTACGGCCATCGCGTGCGCTTTGAGCTCTTTGCGTCCCGGCAAACTTACCGGCGTCTCTGCAATTTTCTTCATCATGGCAAAGCCGTCGTCACCGACATCGCCCAGCTCGGCCAGCCCATCCATCACCGCAATGTAACGACTGATGGGCAAATACCGCACTTCCTCGCCCGACTGCAAAACCTCGATCAGTGCTGGGCGAGCAGGCTCACCCAGTGCGACCATTCTCGATACGATTGGCGGATACGCGGCTTCATGATCGGACTGCAGCAACCTGACCAGCCATGGCAAATCCTCGGGCCTGTAGGAAATGTCGGGCGCCACTCTGGAATAGCCGTGATGCGGTTTTACGGACCATGATTCCATTGTCGCAAATAAAAGGTCATCGAATTCACGATACGTCGACGGCCATCGCTGGTAGTCGTTTGTATAGAGTCGATACTGAATGGGAACAGCATTGTCGCGCGAATAAGACAAGGTCACGTTACCTTCCTCGCGATGACTGTTTGCATAGAACTGCTCGCGGTTTTCATACATTGACTCGAGGAGGGATTCGAACGCCCGCCATTCTGCGCGGCTGATTTTACCGGTCTCGAATCGCTTGGGCATCGGAGAGTCGTACGGATCGCCAACGCCATGCACAATCTGGCCGTAGACTGCAGAGACATATTTTCGATCGGCGAAGAGACGGACAACATAGGTATGTCGCTTCTCGTTGACGAAGAACCACTCGGCAACCGGTTGTGATCCTTTCGCGAGCCGCCATTCGGCAACTGTTTGGTCACCGGCGTTCGCTACCGCTTTTTCGTGCCAGCTTTCTTCGCGCTGACTCTGCTGGTAAACGTAGACACCACCAATCGCGAAATAGAGTACGGCGATCACGCCGAGAATCAACGCCACTATGCGAATGCTGCGCTTCAGGTTCATGGTGTCACTCCCACGTCGTCCAGCGCACTTTTTAGTTCGTACCAGATATCCCGGACTCGGTTGCCGACGTCAGGATCTTCAGCAACGGCCAGCAATTCATCGAGCTGCACATCCGTCAATACGCCCAGGTAGCCAAGCGATTGCAGCGCCAGGTGTTTCGCTTCCTGATCATGCGTCGCGCTAAAGCCATACTGCTGCAAGTTGATGATCAGCCGACCGACCACTACGTCGTAAAGCGGCCCGTTGAGCACGCGTGTTTCGCGGTGCTCGAGCAAGTACTGCAACATTTCGCGGTCGCCTGTTTCCGCCATCTTGACAGCGATTTCCTGGCGGTTAAATGAATCTGTCGCTGCCTCGAAGGCGGCTATCAATTCGGGGTCCGCCAGCGGCGCAGACTTCAGCTGCGGTGGTCCTAATTTGCGCTGAATCTCCTCTACGAGACTCCTGACCTGCGGTTGCTCGTGTTCGAGCAGTGGCTCGACCTGCGGCAGAATCTCGGGCCCCATGGCGACGAGCCCGTCGACGACCGCATAGTAAAAACCAAAGCGTGGGTCCGTGAGCAACTCGAGTAATGCGTCGACGCGCTCTGCGGAGAACTCGCTGGTGTTGGCGATCATGGCGACCAACTTTTCTTTGTCCTCGATGTCCTGGGTCTGCCGCGCCATCTCAAGCAAGTTGGGTACCAGTTGATCGGGAACCCAGCCGAGAGCTGCAAAGTACTCTGCGACGTTCTTCCTGATTTCGTAAGTTCGCGCAACATCTTCAATGAACAACGTGGTTCTTGGCGCGAGTTCATAACCTTCAGCAAGCGCGTCCGTCACCGCGCTATCAGTCAATGCCAGACTAGCGAGGCCCAGCCCTGCTGCCACGCGAACGTGCGCGTCATTGTCGGCAAGGGCCCTGCGCAATCCGGATTCTGCTCCCTGGCTAAGCGCGCTGATAGCACCAAGCGCCTCTGCACTGCTTTCACGAACCCCGGCATCGTTGTGATTGAGCAAGGCAATCAAGCGCGCTTCTATATCTGCACTGTATGCGGCAGGACCAATTCGCGAAAATGCTCTGGCAGCACTCGCCAGCAATTTGGGATCGTCTTCGTCCAGCAGCCCGGCGAGTTCCTCGCTGGCCGTCGCAGCGGGCGGGCCGATATCGCCGAGAGCTCTGGCAATGTAGATCTTGATGGCGATGTTGTATTCGCTCTGCAGTGCGCGGCGTAACTCCCAGACCGCGCCGGCGTGTCGCTCATAGAGCTGCAGGTTCGACAGTGCAAACGCAGCTTCGAGCCTCAGCCTTTCGTTCTTTTGGCCAACCGCCATTTTCAGGACGTTCAACGCCGTGTAAAGATCGGTGTTATCGGCAGTGGCTATGCGGACGTCGGCACCGATTCGTCCGTAGCTGACGGACAGGCCGCTACTTAAGTACGACTTCTTGCGTTCGAGCGCGATTGCGGCGAGTGCTTCCACGGCATCGACTCGGGCCGACATCGATGGCTCGCGACTGGCCAGCGTTTCGACGGCCGTATTGATTGTCGTCTGAGTGGCTTCGCTGGACGACGCTTCGCGTTCCAGATGCACGCTCAACAATTCGGGGATGATCTGCGTTGGCCCGCCAAGCTTCTCAACGAAACGCCAGCCCATTACCGCCAGCACGAGCAGCGACAGCAACATCGTAACGCGTAGTGCGAACCACAAATTGTATCGGCTCTTCGCCATGGAGACATAATATCCATGCGGTCCGGCGAAGGCTGGGAGCGTGTCACAAATGCTGATGTCCAACCTAGCCGTAACAAACAAGACACAGTTCCAAGGTTTGTATTGCCCCAAGAGCTAGAATGATCTTTCCGATCAGAATAGCGGCACACCTATGCATCGAGTGGTAACAATTCTGCTCATACTGGCAACGCCGATGATCACCGGCGCCGCCGATATCAACTCTGCGTTCACAGACCTGCGCAACGAGATGTCTGCAGCCGAAGCGCTGCCGGAGCAGCGCGCAATTGTTGAGCGTATGCGCGAGGCATTGCGAGACGGGGCCGTGCCTGCAGGACAGGTAAGCGTGATGATCTATGGGTTATCGCAGAAACCCGTGCTCAATGAAGCGGCGACGATTGCGTTTCTGCAAGAGTTGATCGCAACACCCGACACCGCAGAAGTTACCACCACCGCAATTGCGGCCCATTTAGGCAGCAATAATTTCAGCGAAGCTGCGAGTAAAAACTTTGCCGAAGATCTGCAGACCTACCATTTGCAACAAGGCTTGTCGGACGCCGCCATCAATAGTCTGCAGAGAGCGCTCACCCTGGCTACGCCACAGGCGAACCGCGAATACGCATTGGCTATTCTCAAGCTCAGGCCGCCGCATGGCGACAAGCACAGCCTATTTTTGACAGCCGTATCGAATCTGCTGGATGCGGAGATGTCGATTGGCGAAAAATGGGCTGCAATAGAAATATTCGTTGAGGCCGCGGAAGCCGGCCCTCTTCCAAGGCAGGCAATGCAGGCAATCTACAAGGCCGCCACCGCGGACTCAAATGCAGCTTTTCGTGTGGCTGTCTGGCCATTGGTCATGCAGGACAAACTCGAACTGAGAGAGAGCCAACGCGCTGTACACGACTCTCTTGGTTCGAGTCTGAACAAACAACTGATCGCACCAGTCACGGCTTCGACGCCCTCGTTCATCGATGCCGACGAGGAGATTCGTGAGCAGGCGATCACGTTGCTCAACGGCTATTGGCACCCGGAATATCCTTCGGAGTACATCGATATACTCGTAAAGCTCGTCGGTATGCATGCGTCACCGGCCAGTATAGAAAAGCTCCTGGAGCTGCGGCGGATAGACGCATTAAACGACGATCAATTGACGGCGCTCACCAAGATCGCCGCTCAAGACCCGGCGATAGCGCGGTCCGTCAAGACCATCATCATCCCGAATCTTGGGGCGGGCTCCCTTATAGGCCCTTTGACTGTAATAGCCAATTCAAAGGATTCAAGCGAATGGGCGCGGGCCACGGAACAACTGCTGGCGCGGTATCCGGACGGGACTGTGCCAACGTCCGTTGCAGAAGCGGCATACACCGTGATGGCTCGCCCCGGTGAGTATGATGTCGCTGCCGTCGCATTGTTTACACGCGGCGACATGCCATTTGCTGTAAGAGAGGCAAAAGCACTCGAGCTGGTCAATCGTTCACCTCGCTATGCCGACCAAATTGTCGAAGCTCTGCAACATCTGCACGGCGATGTCGGTCTCGACTTCCTCGTACGTCGCTACGCCAACGACGAATCAATCGAAGAGACATTTCGCGGAACCTTGCTCAGCATGTTACATGTTGAAGTGCGCGAGTCCGGTCAAATGAATGCTGAAACAACAGCGGCCATCATCGACTTCGCGCGCTCGGCGGATAGCTACATCATTGTCTCAACTGCCAGTAAAATCTTGGAAGCGTCAGGCACAAATGTGCCCTGGTCAATTCGCATAAAACAACAAGAGTTTCAGTGGATACTTTTGAACGTCGTGGGATTGTTGTCACTGGCCGTCGGCGTTGCAGCCGGACTCTATGTGCTGGTGTTGGTAGCATTGCCCGGGCGAATGTCCAGGCTACGCGGTGCACAGCGGGCAACCGGCTTCATCCTGTGGCTGATACTCAGCGCGCTTTTCATCGGCGCGGTACTCCTGTCACTGCTGCATTCGCTCGGCCACAGCTCGATACCACCACCCGACCGGGCCTTCCCGTATTACGCAGCTAGCTTGGTCACCTCCATCTGCCTGTTAATCCTTGCCATTGCGCTGCGCCGGCGGCGGTCGCCGGACACGGACCTGTATCGCAATCATCATTGACAACGTAAATCGATAGTCAGAGTTGGCAGCCAACTAAGTAGTATCCACGACGCAGTTCGACCTGCTATTTCATAGAATGAGTTAGAACAAAAACCCATTGATAAACCGTCAAATGGAGTTGCTACTCATGCAGAGATCGCAATTTGTAACACTGCTCGGTGCCGTCGCTTGTCTTTTCGCTTCGGACGGAGCATTTGCTCAACAAACTGTTGAAGACGCTATGAAGGCTCAAAACTCGGGCCTGCAAACGAGCGTCGACGTGCAGGAACGCATCAGCATGTTGGACGACCAGACTCAAGATCTTCTAAACGATTTTCGCTCGACGATGACTCAGGTTGAAGACCTGACCGCGTACAACGACCAACTCGATCAGCTTGTTGCCACGCAACGCGTCGAGGTTGCTGACTACGAACGTCAGTTTCAGGAAATTGAAGTGACCAAGCGTCGAATCCTGCCGCTGATCGTGCGCATGATTGAAGTTTTGGAAGAGTTCGTCGCCGTCGATATCCCCTACCTCGAAACTGAACGCTCAATGCGCATTGCAGAACTCAGGAAACTTATGGCGCGACCTGAGGTTCCGACATCCGAGAAATATCGGCGCGTCACTGAGGCCTATCAGATCGAACTGGAGTACGGCCATACGATTGAATCCTACGAAGGCGAAATGACCTTCAACGAAGAGACGCGCACCGTCGCATTTCTCCGTTTCGGTCGACTTGGACTGTATTACATGACGCTCGACGGACTGGAGATTGGCGTTTGGGACAACACACGCGACGACTGGGTCGTGCTCGATGACGAATATCGTCAATCGCTTGATCGTGGCATTCGTATAGCACGCAAGCAGTTGCCACCTGACCTGATACGACTTCCCATACCTGCACCGGAGGATCGCACATGAGAAACATAACGATCCTCATTTTATCGTTGTTATTGCCATGCCTTGCTTGGTCGGATACCCGCGATGTCGATGCCCTGGTCGAATCTGTACGGCAGGAAGTCCTGAAAGAAGCGGAACATGACGAACAACGCATTGACCGCTTCCTCGCTGACCAGCAACAACAGCAGGAATTGCTCGCCGATGCCAAAGCAAAACTGGCAGCCGCAACCCAGCGCGCGGATCGCCTACGCAATGCCTATGAGGAAAACGAGCAAACGCTCACCGAGTATGAAGCGACGCTCGAAGAACGCGCGGGCGATTTGAACGACCTGTTCGCGATCGTTCGACAAACAGCCCTAAGTGCTGACAACGTCCTTGAATCTTCGCTGGTTGCAGCTGAACAAAAAGAACGCTCAAGCTTCTTGCAGGACATGGGCAAAGGCGACGCGACACCATCAATTGACAACATCAAGCGCCTTTGGACAACGGTCTTCACGGAGATCAGCGAATCGGGCAAGGTCGTTCGTTTCAACGCGACGCTCATTAAGCCGCAGGGCGATGAGCTGCAGCAAGTTGTAACACGCGCCGGTGTTTTCACCTCGGTTAGTAATGGCGCGTTCCTTCGCTACCTCCCTGACAGCGGCAAGCTTGTTGAGCTGAGCCGTCAGCCAGCGATGCGCTTTCAGCGCATGGCGAAGAAACTGCAAGAGGCGAACTCGGGGATGGTCGCCATGGCGCTCGACCCGTCAAAGGGTGCCATTCTCAGTCTCATGGTGCAGTCACCCGACGTCAAAGAGAGAATAAGACAAGGCGGCAGTATCGGTTACCTGATTCTAATTCTCGGTGCGGTTGGTTTGATCATTGTCATTCGGCGTGCTTTCTCGCTGTTATTCGCACGTCGTCGCATGGACAAGCAGGCAATCACTAAAGAGGTCAACGACAATAATGCGCTTGGACGCCTAAAACTGATTGCCGCGGCCAAAGACGAAGAGAGTATGACGTCACTCGGTATTCGTCTGGACGAGGCGATGGCAGAGGAGTCATCGTACCTCAACCGTGGCCTTTCCACCGTTGCAGTACTCGCAGCCGTCAGCCCACTGCTCGGCCTCCTGGGCACGGTGACCGGCATGATCGAAACTTTCCAGTCCATCACATTGTTCGGCACAGGTGATCCTAAGTTGATGTCCGGTGGTATCTCACAGGCCCTTATTACGACTCAACTCGGACTCTCCGTCGCCATTCCATTGGTGCTGTTCCACAGCCTGCTCACAGGCCGCGCCAATCGACTCATCGAACGTCTTGGCAAGTACAGCAGTGACTTGTTGACGAACAATGAATTGGACTGAATACAAAGATGGCTTTGCGTCCCTGTTCGAACAGGGTGGCCCGACACTTTGGGCGATTCTTTTCGCGTCGATGTTGTTGTGGTTACTGATTATCGAGCGTTACTGGTTCCACTGGCGACAGATGGGTGACATACGTGAGCACTTGCGCGCGGAATGGCAAGATACGCCCACGAGCTTGACGGAGGAAATGCGTTTTCGTCGCGTGCGTGCGATCGTCGCTGAGCTAACCGCTGAGTCCAATCGAAACCTGCAGGCGCTACAGGCCTTGACCGGCATTTTGCCGCTGCTCGGACTGCTGGGGACGGTAACCGGAATGATCAAAGTATTCGACGTCATCACGATATTCGGTACTGGCAACACACGCGGAATGGCTTCAGGCATATCGGAGGCTCTCGTTACGACGATGGCCGGACTGTTTACGGCTTTATCCGGCTTGTACTTCGTTGCAGATCTGGAGAGCCGCTCGGAGAAGCTCGCGCTGCGCTTTGAAACTGAACTTGTGGAGGGAGACTAGATGGCAACTCGAGACCATTTAAAATCGGAGGCCGGCCCTTCAGCGATGAACATTACACCGCTGATCGACATGGTCTTTATCTTGCTGATATTTTTTGCAGTCAATGCCTCCTTCGTTAAGGAGTCGGGCGTCGAGATCGAGAGGCCCAACGCACGCACAGCAGAGATTCAACAGAAAGCCAATATCATGATTGCAGTTACTGCAAACGACGAAGTCTGGATCGACAGAAAGCGCGTCGATCCGCGCAGCGTGCGAGGCCATGTTGAGCGACTGCATGCCGAAAACCCCGAAGGTGCCGTTGTCATACTGGCTGATGACCAATCAAAGACAGGCCTGGTCATCGAAGTTCTTGACCAGACCCGTCTCGCAGGCGTCGAAAACGTCGCTGTGGCAGCTACCCCGGACAGCATGTAATGCAGCTGGACTGGGCCCGCATTCCGGTCATCATCGTTTCGGCGATTGTCATCAATATTTTGATGTTCACAGCCATCGAGATGATGATCGGCATGGAGCGGATGCGGCTTACTGACGCAAATAACATCGACATTGCCAACTTCATTCGCATGCAAGAGCAATCACGAGACGTACGGTCACGTCGTGACCCGAAGGCTCCGGATAAACCTCAACAGGATATGCAGGAAGACCTGCGCCGACTGAACGCCGCGAACAACTCAGGTCTAACGGGCATGTCAATTGACATACCGGATATCGAAATTGACATAGGCATCGGCGGCGGCATCGCAATCGCCCGCGAACTTACGCCGTTAGTCCGCGTACCAGCGGAATACCCGATGTCCGCCCTCTCCCGCGGCGTCGAGGGATTCGTTCTCCTCCGGTTCACGGTAACTGAATCGGGCTCGGTCGAAGATCCGGAAGTTCTACGGGCAGAGCCACCGGGTCTTTTTGATCGTGCGGCGATCCGTGCCGTCAGCAGATTTAAATACCAGCCGCAATTTGTCGACGGCAAGCCCACTAGAGTCAAGACCTATACCAAGCTCACGTTCATCATGGAGAAATAGAAGATGCGAAGAACGTTAGTCTGTGTCTTCTGCGTAATGCTTCTGGTGTTGTCAAACTCGGCGCCGTTCGCCGCGCAGGATAGAGCGTCCAATAGAACCTATCTGAAGATGATGGACGTTCAGGAACTGTGGAATGAGGAAAGTTATGACGAGGCGCTTGATGAGCTGAAGACTTACAAGCAAAGAGTAAGCGGCGACACCTACGATGAGGCTGTCGTGCTGCAGTATATGGCGCACACGTATGTGTTTATGGATCAAATAGACGGGGCACGACAAGCACTGCAAAGCGCACTGCAGCTTCCCGAGATCGGCATTCCGCTAACGGCCGAGCTGAAACTTGTCTACGGCCAGATCATGCTGGGTGACGACGAGTTCGAGGAAGCACGCGACGCGCTCGAATACTGGTACGCGAATACCGATACTGATAGGAACCCAAGCCAGATTTTCACTCTTGGCTATGCAAATTTCTTGACGGATCGCATGGAACGCGCGGAAGAGTTGCTGGCGATCGCCATTGCCACGGAATTCACTCCTCGAGACTCCTGGTATCGGATCTACTATCAGGTTCTTTTCGAGCTAAAAAAGTACGCTCAGGCCGAAGAAGTGGTACTCGGCATGATAGATCGTGATCCTTACGAGAACGTCAACTGGCGGCTGCTGGCTAATCATCACATTCAGCTTGAAGATAGCCAAAGTGCGCTTGCCGCAGTAACGATTGCCTACAATGAAGGCTTACTTGAGGGCGCCGATGACCTGAAGCGCATGATCGCGCTTTACAGTTCAATTGAAGTGCCCGAAAAAGCTGCGAGACTACTCGAACTTCACCTTGCTGATGAAACGCTGGAAACGGATGGGGACACCCTCAAGCGGCTCGCCAACTTATGGCTCCTGTCCAGAGAGCATGATCAGGCGAAAATCGTATTGCAACAGGCTGCTGAGGCTTCACCGGATGGTCGCACCTACGAGATGCTGGGCAATATTTTTTTCCAGGAAGAGGACTGGCCCCACGCGCACGAGTCGTACTTGAGAGCGATCGATCTCGGCGGACTCAAAGAGCCCGAACGAGTTTATCTGCTAGCCGGAATCAGCGCCGAAGAGGGCGGCATGAAGGATGCGGCGCGCGACGCGTTCATGGAAGCGCGTAAATCCGACGATTTGAGAAAACAAGCGGATGCATTGCTAAAGCGCCTGGACAAAAGCTAGCCACTTACGATGTAAACGTATGCTGCTCGAGAAACGCTTCGGCGGCGGCAAAAATACGCGTCCGTCGCTCGCCGTCCAGTCGGTCAAGCGCCCTCGGCATCAACGCAAGGCGCGGATTGCCACTGAAAAAATCGCGATGCTTGTCGATGAAGCGCCAGTAGAGACCGTCGACAATTTCGCACCACGGACCCTTTTTATAGTCGCTCATTTTGAGCAGATAATTCGATCCGCAGATATAGGGTTTTGTCGCGAAGAGTCCGCCGTCGCTGAAGAGGCCCATACCGTAGACGTTTGGACCCATAACCCATTCTGAAGAATCAATGAACATCTCCATAAACCAGAGATGTGCACTGGACGGTCGAATTTCGCAAAGTGTCATCAGGTTAGCGAGGACCATCAGGCGCGGTATGTGATGCGTCCAGCCGAGCCGTTGTGCCGTGTGGATTGCGTCGTCAAGCGGCACAATGCCTGTCGTCCCCTCGTGCCAACCGGGTGACATTTCGCGTTCGTGTAACCAGAAATTGGTGGCATCCTGCTGTTCGCTGTAATTGCGGTAGATGCCGCGGACGAACTCGCGCCAGCCGATTACCTGACGAACAAATCCTTCGAGGCTTTGCAGCGGCACGTCGTCGACGCGGACCAGAGCGGCATCGATAACCTCACGCGGAGTCAGCAGACCCAGGTTGAGGCAAGGACTCAGCGCGCTGTGGAAAACAGTCACGGAGCGCGAACTCATGGCATCTTCGTAAGGTCCGAAGTCATGCAATCGATTGGTGACAAAGTCATCCAGCCATTCGCGCGCCTGGCTACGCGTGGTCGG
>RCND010001735.1_pt1 | contig 12297 bp, 14 predicted proteins | sample 2041351 | NCBI WGS metagenome assembly RCND01 (sample SAMN09708230, study PRJNA481090) | Marine sediment metagenome, whole genome shotgun sequencing project. | biome: marine sediment; feature: ocean; material: sediment; isolation source: Sewage treatment plant 12B marine sediment (STP12B) ...
GTGATTTTTTCTCGCAAAGTCGCTGCGTATTATCTGAGTTATATATTTGTGAGAATTAGTGAAATTCGTGTTAGCTTTATCTCGCTTTGGATCTCCGTGAAATCTTTGTGAATCTCTGTGTGATTTTTCTCGCAAAGTCGCAAAGCCGCTGCGCATTAACTGAGGTGTACATTTGTAAAAATTAGTACAAATTTATATAAACACTTTTCAGAACTGTTCCATCTAAGATCTACTCTTCCTCATCAGATGCATCAATATCATCATATTTAGTGAACAAAATATCCTGCTTCTTAACTTTTATTTGAATGCTAGAAAGTTTTGCGTTTTCCAAATTTTTAACATCCTCCTCATCAATTTCAAAATCAATTTTTGTAATACTTCGCCCTTTAATATCAGAACTTTCAGATTCAAATTCTGGCATATCCGAATTAAGTTTTAATTCAAAATGGTCACCTTTAAATAAAAGTGAAGCTCCAGTTTTTGATTTCACATTGAGTTGACCTACGATAACAGTTTGAAAAAAGTAATAACCGCCCAATTCATTTAACCCAGCATATAGAACATTACTTTGTGCAACTCCAAAAGGATTGTTCTCCACATCCCTAATAATAGCTTCTATAGTATCATTAGATGCTGATTTAGTGTTAGAGGTTTTATTACTAAAAAGTTTAGATAAGGAAAATGCCATGTATTTTTTTTTCAAAGCTAGTGAAAAAAATAAATTCTAGAATCAAAAAGAATAATTCCAATGGATTAATCTTCAGTCTTTGTTCTTCTTTCGTTAACAAATAACTTCATGCTTCGCACTTCCAACTAACTTTCTTATCTTTGCAGCCTTAAACAAAATAAAACACAATGCAAGACGGTTTATACGCAAAATTTAACACCTCTAAAGGTGAGATATTAGTGAATTTAGAGTTCGAGAAAACTCCAGGAACAGTAGGTAATTTTGTGGCTTTAGCAGAAGGAAATTTAGAAAATTCGGTTAAACCACAAGGCACTCCTTATTATAATGGATTAAAATTCCATAGAGTCATTCCAGATTTTATGATACAAGGTGGTTGTCCTCAAGGTAGTGGTACTGGAAATCCTGGTTATAAGTTTGATGATGAATTTCATCCAGATTTAAAACACGATGGTCCTGGTGTATTAGCCATGGCGAACTCTGGTCCTGGAACAAACGGAAGTCAGTTTTATATCACACATATTGCAACCGACTGGTTAGATGGTAAGCATACTGTTTTTGGTAAAGTAATCGAAGGACAGGATATTGTAGATGCTGTTGCCCAAGATGATACGCTTGAAAGTTTAGAAATTGTAAGAGTAGGTGATGCTGCTACTAATTTTAATGCTATTGAGGCTTTTAGAACTTTTGAAGGTTCTCGAGAAAAGCGCGTCGCTGCAGAACGCGAAGCAGCAAGTGCTGAGTTAGATAAATTATCTGCTGGTTTTAAAGAAACGGAATCTGGTTTACGTTACCAAATCCTACAAAAAGGTGAAGGTAAAAAAGCAGAAAAAGGAAATACGGTTTCTGTACATTACAAAGGTCAATTGGCTGATGGAACTGTATTTGATTCATCTTATAAAAGAAATGCGCCTTTAGATTTTCAAGTTGGAGTAGGACAAGTGATTGCTGGTTGGGATGAAGGGATTTGTCTTTTAAATGTTGGCGATAAGGCACGTTTGGTAATACCAAGTGACTTAGGTTATGGTTCTGCTGGAGCAGGAGGAGTCATTCCACCAGATGCCGTATTGGTATTTGATGTAGAATTAATGGGTGTTAAATAAGCAGGATTCCAATTTTAACAAGTTAGCGCAGTTAAAAGTTTGAATATTGCTTATGCTGAGCATAGACTCAGTATCTCAGGATTCTAATTTTAATAAGTTAGCGCAGTTAAAAGTTTGTATGTCGCTTACCCCAAATTTATTTTGGGATCTATAAAACGTAACAAAATTCAAGAAAAATCGTCTCACTATTAGTGAGACTTTTTTTTGTGCTCATAATAAAACGAATCAAACCAATCAAACGAATCAAACGAATCAAACGAATCAAAAATGAAAACTAAATTTATACAACTTCTGCTAGTGTTAGCTATTATAGTATCTAGTTGTTCAAAAAGCATTGAATATACACAAGCTTTTAAAGACGAAACTTCAGGAAAGTATTTATTCAATCAAGATGATGTGATTGAAGTATTTTATGAAAATAACAATCTGTTTCTAAAATGGAGGGGCGCCTCTAAAATTGAGCCTGTCGTTTTAGGTGAGAATGAATTTTTTATGGTAGATATGTATAAAAAACTACATTTTGTGCAGCAGCCTGAAACAAAAGCGCGCTATTTGTCTATTATACAAGACGGTAATGAAAATGCCATTACTTATGATTATTTAAAAGTACCTAATGATTATAAGACTCCAAGTATGTATTTGAAGGCAAAGAATTATGAAAAGGCATTGGAGGGATTTCTCGTTATAAAGGAAAAGGATTCAACGAGTGATTTTATTAATGAGAGGGACTTTAATAACCGAGGATACAGTTTTATTCGAGACAAGCAATATGAAGACGCTATTGAAATATTTAAAATTAATGTGGCTTTACATCCAACTAGTGATAATGTCTATGATAGTTTAGGCGATGGTTATGTATTCGTAAAGGATAGCTTAAAGGCTTATACAAATTATAAAAAGGCTTTAGATTTGAATAACAGAAACAAAAGAGCCCAAGACTTTATCAAAAGCTTTGAGGCTAAAAAGGAATAAGGACTTGTCATACATAAAAACCTAAAAAAGCACCATATGATGGTGCTTTTTTAGTTCTAAAATTTAGATCTAATTAGGCAGTCTAGATTTTACTAACATCTCGAATTAAATCATTACTGATCCTATTTTTTAGATGAACCTAATGAGTTCCTCTGCTTTGTTTTTATAATTCTTTTTTCTTGTAAACCCGTATCCAGTCTATATGCATATACTGAGGAAAAGTAGTAGTGTCGTCTGGTCGTCCGGCGAAGCTACCTCCAACAGCGACATTAAGCAGTATAAAAAAGTCCTTATGAAACGCAGCGAATTCCTCAGGTGTAATTGACTGTGATGCGAATTTTTGACCATCCACTAACCATGTGATACTATTGCTATCCCATTCCAATTCAAACGTATGGAAGTCGTCCGCAAATTTGCCTTTGTCTAATTTGTACGCTTCAGCCCCCATCATAGTATATTCATCAGATGTGTTGGCATAATGTAAATTACCCTCTACAACAGCATCATCTTTAAAGCCAAATAGTTCCATAATATCAATTTCACCAGATTGTGGCCAAGGCGTATCACCACCATTTTCCTCGATATTCGTTCCTAGCATCCAAAATGCAGGCCAGATCCCTTCTCCATAGGGAAGTTTCATGCGCGCTACTATTTTTCCATAGGTCCAGGTCTGTTTATTAGCGGTATTTAATCGTGCTGAGGTGTATTGATTTTTGCCATGTGTATCACTCTCATGTATGGCTTTAATAACAAGACAATTATCTTCTATATAGGCATTTTCATTGCTGTTTGTATAGCGTTGCCATTCGTCGTTGAAGCTTCCTGCTTCCTCAACTTGGAAATTCCAATTATTGGAGTTAATCGTGTCACCTTCAAATTCGTCTGCCCAATCTAGGGTCCAATCAGATCCTGGTTGATAGCTATTATCATTATTAGCGATTTCAATGGCGTCCTTTGCGTTTTCATGGGTGCTAATATTTTGTTTTTTGTCGTTGTTCATACAAGAAAGTAATGTGGTTGCTAAAATAAGAGCAGTTGTTAATCTATTAAAATAAGGTTTCATATCGGTCTATTTATTGGTTTGAAATCTGACTAAGCACTTATATGGGGTAAGAATATCGATCTACTTCTTAAGTGTTAAACTCAACTGTTTACCAAAAACAGCAGCAATACCAGCGGCCAAACCACCAACAACACCAGTGACTAACATTAATACGTAAGGATTTCCTCCTAAAGGTAGTAATATGGCAATGCGTTTGGCTAAAGTATAATCATTACCGCTACTTAATATAAAACTATAAGTTGCCCAAAACAAAAGAATAGCCAAAAACGGTACAAAAAATACGGCAGCTTTTTTTAAGGGCACAAATAATGCAGTCGCTAGGGCCGCAGTCATTACCGACCACCATGGAAGGACTAAAGATAAAAGAACGGCTAAAACAAGTGTTGCTATAAAGTTGATGATATTTTTAGTCATTAGTAGATGGGATTAAAGTTTGAGTCCCGATGATTGCGTCCGTTGCGACATCGCTTTGTAAAAAATTAAGACTATGGTATTTACCGGCAGCCCAGTCGTCTATAAAATTATCATAGTATTTACTACCCGGATTACCAGATTGTCCTCCAGGATAAATACCAAATGCTGTTGGAGGTGAGGTCATTTCTACAATCATTCTCCAAGATGGTCCGTGATCTACATCTGCGGCATTAACCGTATTTCTGTCGCCTCCTATTGGAATATCGAATCTAGAAAATGCAGGAAGGGCTTGAATTAAATGACCAATATAAGCACCTTTGTAATGTCTCCAAGCATAGTCTCCATTTATAGTTTTCCATTCATCTAGCTCTTTTGCAGCGGCTTTAAATGAAATTGTAAATAAATCCGTAGCTGTCTCTGTTTTGGGTGTACCAATAATATCCATAAAAGGGTCGTTAGGCTTGTTTTTTAAAAGATAAATAGTTTGATACATAAAACGTGCTTTTATTGTTTTGTTTTCAGAATCAAATTCGTCCCAAGTCAATTTATAAAGGTGGTCAAACCAAGAGGTCCAAATACTTGGAGCAATGTTGTCTAGACTATTATTGTAATCCCAATTCTTCATAGAATTGAGTAATAGTTGTTCGCTCTCGTTAAAGTCTGATACTGTCATTTTTTCTAACATAAAAGGCACAAGTTCCTTCGCTTTTAAATTGAAGTTATTATTTTGAAGCGCTTTAAAATCTTGAATATTTATGTTATTCCTATTTCTAAAAAAGTCGTTAATGACTCTGTTTCTATAGGTTTCATAACCATCATTAAATACATAAAACGGATAAGACTCGTCAACTGGATGTTGGTTTGCAGAACTGATAAATCCGCGTTCAGGATTTTTAGTATGTGCATTAAATTTTTGTGGGATATAAGCCTGCCAATCGTGTTCTGGGTTACTACCATCTAGTAAAAATTTCCCTTGACCTTCCCATTTATTTGGAAACTGACCTTGAACCCATAATGCTATATCACCTTCTGTTGAAGCAAAAGCAAAGTTTTGAGCTGGCGCAATATGACTAGAAATGGCATCCAAATAGTCCTCGTAATTTTTACCTTTGTTAAGCTTTAAGAATAGTTTTGTAAAGTTATGTCCGGTATGACCAGCCCATTTCATTGCATAACCTTTTTTCTTATCGTTACTTTTATAAGTATGATCGTAACTAACAGGTCCATGATGCGTATATATAACTGAGTCAATGTATGTTTCTTTATTTCTTATTTTGATTTCTTCGAGCCTTATGGACGTTTTTTTCCAAGCATTATCATATTTATAGGTTTGTCTGCTTTGGTCTTGGAATTGAATCTTATACCAATCTTTCACATCACGTGTTGCATTGGTAACTCCCCAAGAAATGTCTTCATTAAAACCTATAATAATTCCCAAAGCACCGGGGAGTGTTGCGCCAAATACATTTTGATTCGGTGAATGGAGTTGCATCACAAACCAAATAGATGGTAGTTTTAGTCCTAAATGAGGATCATTAGCTAAAATGGCATTACCAGAATATGACTTTTTTGGACCAATAGCCCAATTATTGCTACCATTATTTGCGTGTGGTTTTTCGATAGTTTCTGAAATGGAATCTAAAGACATTTCGCCCAGTGGTGTTTCAGTTATTTTTGTATCTATAAAACTCCAGTCTGTTTCTTTTGGAATCACAGGATCGGTGATATCAAAAAAGTCTGGAAATAATAAATCGAAACGTGCTTTACCAAATTGTCTTAACATATTGGTGTACTCTAAATCCGAGTCTCTACCACAAAGCATATCTGTCATATACATTAATAAATGCATCGTTTTGTCAATAGACCAGGGTTCGGGTGTATAATCTAAAAGCTTATATTCTACAGGGTAATCCTTAGGTTTTAACTGATTAATATAGGCATTTACACCTGCGCTGTAAGCTTCGAGATATTTTAAAGATTCAGGATCTTTTTTTATGATTTCAAGACTGTTTTCTGCTCCAAATAACATCCCTTTGCGACGCTGGGTTCTATCAAATTCAAGAGCTTTCTCACCAATAATTTCAGATACTCTGCCTGCTGCGGCAAAGGTTTGGAATTCCATTTGCCAAAATCTATGCTTTGCTGTGATATACCCTTGTGCTTTGAATAAATCCGTATCATTTTCCGCAAATACATGCGGAATTAATTGCGCATCATAATGTACCGTAACTTTATCTTTTAGTCCTGAAATTGAGAGTTCACCTGTAATAGATTCGTCAGTTTCATTTTGCCACACCCCAGTATATGGATTGAGAAATTTTCCTATTGGAGGAATGGATCCGAATTTGGTATTGAGTGCGTAAAATATACCTATGACGAATACAAAGGATAGGATCAGTTTAAAATACTTCATGAATTGAAATTAGAGGACTTAAAAGTACCAAATTTTATGATAAGGCTTATCAATTCAAATAAATTTCGGAAACATTAATGCTTGAAATGAGCCGTTATAAAAAAATGAAAATTGATAAAATTGTAGATCTCAAATCTTTATTTAGTGAACCTTCAGATTTGAAAGTTTATTCTAAAGAAATAGAGTCTATACGAAGCTTAAAGGTTTCTTCTTTTTTATTACCTATTAAAAACGCAATCTCTTCTAATTGGTCTCCTTCAAAATTTGGAATGTCTAGACGGCGCCCTCTAAATGTGGCATACATTTCTGAAAATGGAATTTCAACAACTTGCCAATCTTCGGTGGTATTAAATTTGAAAATATAAGAATAGCGATGGTTACGTTTGTCTTTTAATCTGAATTGATACGATTTGCCATCCCCTTTTATTCTTAAGATGATTTTTGAATAGTCCTCTGTATTTATGGATTTAAAATTGTGGCGCAATGATGAAAATCCACCATTGTTCTCTAAAGAGACTTTACCGGTGTATTCGCCATGACCTTCAGAGTTAACTTTAAAAGCACCGTCTGAACGTCCGCCCATTACGACATCATCTAGTACGCTCCAGTTAGAAATGTCACTATTTGAGGTAAAGTTAAAAATCGTCATGCTTTGAAAAATTAAAAGGATTAGTAGGGTTCTAATGATTGTCATATATAAAGATACAACAGACTCAAAACAGCCTAAAATGTTTTTTGAAAACTTTATAATTTAAAGATCTAGCGAAGTACTAATTTTTTGATGACCTCCTTACCGATTGCTTCATTGAGCATTTTTATGATTTTATCGGTACCATAGCTCAATTCTTCTCGCAGTACACTGCTACTTAATTGTACATAGAGTGTTTCGTACTTTAATTCTATAGCAGTCGTATAATTATTCACGCCATTTCCCATTAGATTCGCCCATGCTTCGCGCACATTAACCTTGTCTAAACCAGATTGTAAATTGTTGGATTTTACAAACTCTTTTAAAATATCTTGAATAGGTTGGTTATCGTTATTGCGTTTTGCCATCGTTGAATTTATTGTTCTAAATTTAGTGTGATCGGTGTGTAACGTTTATATAAATATACAGTTTTAGTATCGTTTATGACGCGTAAATTTTCAGGAGTTGCTTCTAAAATCGTTTCTTTCCAAGTATTGTATGGTGTAGAATAATAAATGTTTAAACTATCATTTTCAATTTTTACCACTAAACCTTCGGCATCTTCGGATGTGAAATAGGTATCGTTAATACCTGGTTTTAATTTTTTTCTAAAACCATGTAAACTGTCATTAACACTTATGTAATCTATGGTTTCGTTATATTTATATTCTTTTTTGTTTCCATTCGGGAAGGTCACTTCTGTAATTTCCCAATACCCTTCTATATGCTGAATATAGGTTTCAGGGTTTTTAGAACAGCTTAAAAGAAGAAAAATGATGACGATACTAAGTTTGTTGCTAAAAAGTGACAGATAGGTAAAGCAGTTACTAAATGTCTTCTTGGCATTGCCGATATGGTTTTTATGATCTTTCATCTCTTAAATTTTAAAAACAAATTTTTGTTACTTTAATTAGTGTTAGAGCCTCTACTTTATGTGCCAAATACCCAATATGGATTTTTATAATTTAAACATTTTATACGATTGATGTGTTTGTTTTATAACATCTTCTGTGCGCTCTGCATGCGTATCACTAATAAAAATCTGACCAAAATGCTCGTCATCTACTAAACTAATAATTTGAGCCACTCGGTTTTCATCTAATTTGTCAAAAATATCATCTAGTAATAATATAGGAGACACACCGCTTTGCTGTTTTGTAAAATCGAATTGAGCCAATTTCAGGGCAATTAAAAATGATTTTTGTTGCCCTTGACTTCCGAATTTTTTAATAGGAAAGCCGTCAATTAAAAACACTAAATCATCTTTATGTGTGCCGACACTCGTGTAATGTAGCGCCTTATCTTTATTAATGTTTCTATTTAGTAAATCACTTAATTTATCATCAAATAAATCACTTTTGTATTGTAAGTCTATGACTTCTTTACTTTGGCTAATGGCTTGGTAGCGGTCTTTGAAAATTGGAATAAAAGTCTTTAAAAAAGCATCTCGTTTTTCAAATATTGTGGTTCCATACCCATTTAGCTGTTCATTATAAATAGAAAGGGTATCGGCATTAAAGGTATTATTCAATGCGAAATATTTTAAGAGTGCATTACGTTGAGTTAAAACCTTGTTATAGTTAATCAATTCAGCTAAATAACTTTTGTCATTTTGAGAAATAACACTGTCTATAAACTTTCTGCGTGTGTCACTCCCTTCAATGATTAAATCGCGATCTGCTGGAGAAATAATAACAAGCGGAATAAACCCAATATGTTCGCTAAACTTTTCATAGGCTTTAGCATTGCGTTTAATAATTTTCTTGTGACCCCGTTTTAAAGAGACCATAATCTTTTCGGTACGCTCATTTTTGGTAAAATGACCATCCACCATAAAAAATTCTGCATGGTGGTTGATATTCTGAACGGCAATAGGATTGAAGTAACTTTTACCAAACGCTAAGTGATAAATGGCGTCTAATGCATTTGTTTTTCCAATACCATTGGCACCTACAAAACAATTGATTTTGACGTCGAAATCGAAAACCTGACTTTCAAAATTTTTGTAATTAACTAAAGAGAGTGTGTTTAGATTCATAAAATTTTCATGGTTTGCCTAATTTTAGTGATGTCGCAAAGCATTTTTATTGGTCAAAAATTATTCAAAAATAACAAATAAATAGGCTTTTAAATCCCAATAAAAATTTTATTTTTGCGCACGCACAAAATGACAAATTATGGCAACGTATAAGAAAAGAGGCTACAAACCAAAAACGAAAAAAGAGAAGGAAGATGTTGTTGAAGAATCTTCAACTACAGCAGAGGTCTTTAATACTTTAGATGAAGGGGCTTCTAAGGCAGAAGAGTGGGTCGTTAAAAACCAAAAATATATTGTTGGTTTAATTGGAGCGGTTGCTTTAGTTGTTTTAGCATTTTTAGGTTACAATAAATTTATCGCAGAGCCTCAGCAGAAGGACGCCATGAATGAAATGTATTTTGCTAAAAAGTATTTTGACGATGCCGCTAGTGGTATGTCATCAGATTCACTTTACAAAATGTCGTTAACAGGTGGTGAAGGCAAGTATGGTATGGTAGATATTGCAAGCAAATATAGTGGTTCGCCTGCAGCAAATTTAGCCACTTACTATGCTGGTATGGCTTACTTAAATCTAAAGGATTATCAAAACGCGATAGAATATTTAGGTGATTTTTCTAGTGATGATAAAATGTTAGGTCCAATTGCTAAAGGTGGTATTGGTGATGCGTTTGTACAATTAGATCAATTATCTGAAGGTTTAGAGTATTACGAAAAAGCTTTTAAAGCTAACGTTAATGATTTTACAACTCCATTATACTTAATGAAAGCCGCACGTGTTGCCATCGATTTAGAGCAAAACGCTAAAGCATTAAAATACTTAAACCGTATTAAGTCTGAATTCTCAACGTCGACTGAAGCGAGTCAAGCAGATGTTTTAATTGGTAAAGCAGAAGCAAGCTTATAAGGTATGGCTACTGTAAATCATAATTTATCTCAGTACGATAAAACAACAATCCCAAATGCGAAAGACTTTCGATTTGGGATTGTTGTTTCAGAATGGAACGATAGAATAACAGACGGTTTATGGCAAGGTGCTTTTGATGCCCTTATAGACTGTGGTGCAATTAAAGAAAATATTGTGCGTTGGAATGTGCCTGGTGCTTTTGAACTCACCTATGGTGCTGCCCTAATGAGTAAAAGTATCTATGCAGATTCTGATATGTTAGATGCCATAATTGTGATAGGTTGTGTTATCCAAGGCGAAACAAAGCATTTTGATTTTGTTTGCGAAGGAGTAACTCAAGGCATTAAAGACCTTAATCTTCAAGGTGATATCCCTGTCATTTTCTGTGTCCTTACCGATAATAACATGCAACAGTCCATAGACCGTTCTGGTGGTAAGCACGGGAACAAGGGCACTGAAGCAGCAATTGCGGCTATAAAAATGGCAAATCTTAGATTTCAAAGTAAATAGTCATTAGCAGTTAGGTGCTCCTATTTGGTTTTCGTGTTTTTAATGAAAACTGTACAATATATTTTATTGGTGTAAATTAATTTCTTATCACCTAAGTCCTAAAATCGGCATCTTTTTTGTTAATAATTTTAAGGAATCCTTAAGTAATATTTCCTTGTATTTTCAGTACTTTTGAGATTAAATCAAGTATAATATATAGACCACTTGTTTAATCAAAGAAAGAATAAACGTTTCACCTACAAGCATCGCGATCAGGATTCTGATGAATTAAAGTCGAAAGACGATTTTGATACTAAATGGAATGAAGTTAAAGGTAGTACCAAACGACGCGAGAATGTATTAACGTCGTTACCAGCTTTAATCATACTGTTAGTGTCGCTTTTTGTTTTAATTTATATCCTTGAAGGATATATAAATTAAGGATATTATGGGACTAATGAAATTAAAAAAGAATAAGAAATTTAATTATAAGCCACGTTATTATAAAGGTGACGGTAGTCCTTATGAGCTTAAGCATAAGTTTGATGAGCATCGTTCAACTGTAGATCCTGCAAAAGGAATTAAAAGTAAACTGAATGCTGCTTTAGACGATTATAAGCATAATCCAGATGACAATGTAAATAGACGGGTGCTGATTATTATTGGTGTTTTAATTTTATTATTTTTATTCATAATTGGTTTCGATTTATCTATTTTCTTCCCATAAAGCTAATGACAGATATTATTCAACTTTTACCAGATCATGTTGCTAATCAAATAGCGGCAGGTGAAGTGGTGCAACGTCCAGCCTCTGTAGTTAAAGAATTATTGGAAAATGCTATTGATGCTGACGCTACCGAGATAAAACTTATTATTAAAAATGCTGGCAAAGTATTAGTGCAAGTTATTGATAATGGTAAAGGAATGAGTTTAACTGATGCAAGACTTAGTTTTGAGCGTCATGCAACTTCAAAGATAAAAACTGCAGAAGATTTATTTCAACTCAATACGAAAGGGTTTCGAGGGGAAGCTCTAGCAAGTATTGCCGCAATTGCTCATGTAGAGCTAAAAACAAAGCGACCAGAAGATGAATTAGGAACTGCTATAGAAATTGAAGGCAGTACTGTAAAGTCTCAAGAGGTTTCAGTAACACCGACAGGGACTTCGGTTGCTGTTAAGAATTTGTTTTTTAATATTCCTGCGCGTCGTAACTTTTTAAAGTCTGATACTGTAGAGCTAAGACATATTACAGACGAATTTCATCGTGTCGCCTTAGCGCATCCAGCGATAGGATTTGTATTTTATCATAATGGCAGTCAGATGTTTAATGTGCCACAAGAAAACTACAGGCAGCGTGTGGTGCATGTTTTTGGAACTAAAACGAATGAAAAACTAGTACCTGTAGAAGAAGAAACAGAAGTGCTAAAAATTTCTGGGTTTGTTGGCAAGCCTGAATTCTCTAAAAAGACAAAATCAGAACAATTCTTTTTTGTCAATCACCGGTTTATAAAGAGTCCTTATCTCAATC
>RCND010001738.1_pt1 | contig 12266 bp, 13 predicted proteins | sample 2041351 | NCBI WGS metagenome assembly RCND01 (sample SAMN09708230, study PRJNA481090) | Marine sediment metagenome, whole genome shotgun sequencing project. | biome: marine sediment; feature: ocean; material: sediment; isolation source: Sewage treatment plant 12B marine sediment (STP12B) ...
ATAGAAAAGTGTACCCTCTCTTTACTCTCGATATTGATCAAACCAAACCACAATTTGTTTACAGGTACGATCGATATACTCTGTAAAGTATCGACCATTTCTGTTTCACTGCTTTCATCTACAAGACTTTCTACTAAAGCAGAAACATTATTGGGAGCAATCTCTTCTTCTTTCTCTTTTTTACTGACAGGTACTACTTCATCATCTTCTACAATTACGTTTGCGATGCTCAACTCTGCAGCTGTCTCAGCCGTTTTAACTTCTTTACTATTTACAAAATTTTCAATGGTCTCTTCATCAATAAAAGGAATCAATCCACTTAAGTTCTTTTTGTCAAACTGCGTTAAAAAATACCATGATGCATAGACAAGAAGTCCAAAAACCACAATGATAAGTAGTTTTGATTTTCCTTTTTTCTCTTCATCAAGATAAAGTCTGGTACTATATGTGCTGGTTGGTCTATTGACACTATAATACTCTGAAGCCTCTTCTCTCAATGTGCTCAGGTCTGCATGATATTCACGTTCAATAATAGCAATAAACCCAAATACTTTGGTTTTTTGTAAATCATCAAATTTTCCTGCAAAGATAGCTTCCAAATTGTCTTCTAATATTTTTGTCTTCTGACTGATCGTTTTAATACTGTTCTCTTCAAGTACTTCATTTAACTGCATAACCCATCCTATGTATTAAAATCGCTGCAGCTGCACTCACATTCAGTGAATCAAATGCATGCTTCATTTCTATAGAGATCATCTGGTCTATCTTTCCAGATACTTTCCCAGACAAACCTTTGCCTTCACTCCCTAGCACAAGTACACGTTTAGGAGAAAAAGTCACATTCTGTACATTTTCACCTTCCATCGACGCACCATAAATACTAAAACCTAACTGTCCTAGCTCATTAAAATTATCTAAAATATTTGGTGTAATCATTAAAGGCATGTCAAGGAGTGCACCTGAACTGCTTCTGGCGATCGCTGCCATATTCAGCTGTCGTACACCAGAAACTATAATGGCATCGGCACCTAAGGCATAAGCAGAACGTACAACTGCTCCTATATTCCCCACATCTGTCAAGCCATCAAGTACAACTATAAAATCATTTTTCTTGATTTTAGAAAATGTTGTTTCCTCGAACTCTTCCATCTCTACAAGTAAACCTTGATGGTTCCCACCGCTAGACATGGACTGTGCCCATTTCTCTTCTAAGAACTTTATCTTGTCATGGTACTGATTAAAAAGGTCCTTTGGTAAAGCCCCTTTAGAGTTCTTACCCTTTTGTGCCACATAAACTGTTTTTATTTTCTTTTCGTGATGCTCTAATGCGTGCAAACACACTTGTTTTCCATATATAATCATAAGAAAGATTTTATCTAACTTTTACTAATTAACTCTTGATACCACTCTTTAACACTCTTATCACTCAGCTGTGCAAGAAGTTTAGCTTTAGGTTTAGGAGGAAGATCCAGGCTCAAAACGTCTGTAAAAGTAAGCGATTTTTCCACTGATTTTTGCGCAGATATAATCACTACCCACTCACCACGTATGGTAAGCTCTTTAAACTCTTGCTGTAGTGATACAGCTGTACCTCTGTAGTAGTTTTGATATTTTTTACTGATCTCTTTGGCTAAAAAAAGCTCTCTGTCCCCATCTAAAGAAGCCACTTCATCTAAAAGCTTTTCTAAACGATGTGGGGACTCATAAAGCACGGTATTGTATCCGTTGCTCATCGCTGCACTCAATGCTGAGGATCTTTCTTTACCTTTGTGTGGTAAAAAAGCATAAAAAAGAAACTTTCCCTCTTCGAAACCGGATGCTGCGTAGGCCGCAGTGACTGCAGACGCACCTGGCAGAACATCATATTTGATGGCATGGACTTGTGCATACTCCACTAAAAGTTGTCCAGGGTCTGAAATAACAGGCATTCCTGCATCACTCACATACACTACCTCTTTATCGGCTAACACCGTGCCAAATTTATCCAGTCTCTCTTGTCCGTTATGTTCATTGAATGAATAAAATTCTGCATCAGGATACGTCATATCAAACCGCTCTTCAAGCAACTTTAAAAGCCGTTTGGTCTGACGTGTATCTTCACATAAAAAAAGTGTAGCCTTTTCAAAGGTTCTCATAGCACGAATGGTAATATCTTGGGGGTTTCCTATGGGAGTGGGAACGAAAGTGATCATTGGTTAGCCTTAGGACTAAATATGTATAGTTACAGGAGTAAAACTCCTGTAAAACCTGTTAAAGGTTGAATTTTTTCTTAAATTTATCTACTCTACCGGCAGCATCAAGAATTTTCTCAGAACCTGTAAAGAATGGGTGACATTCATTACAAATATCGATACTCATTGTTGCTCTGTCTGATTTGATCTCAAACTTGTTTCCACAAGCACATTCTACAGCACATGCTTTGTAATCTGGGTGTATTTCTTTTCTCATTGTATGACCTTTAGTTTATTTTGTGTGTCAGGTAACTGGCCTGTTCTAGTCTGTGACTCTTCCTTTTATACAAAAAGGGTTATTGCAACGCTCTTTGACGAGACAATAGTGGGCGAAATTATATCTAAAATTATTTAAAGCATTATAAAAGTATTTTCGCTGCCACAGCACACACTGCACTTTCTGACTTCAAAACCAAAGGTGTATCAAACCCAACGATGTTCTCTTCTTTAAAAAGTGCTACTTCATCTTCAGGGAAACCACCTTCACAGCCTACGACAATGGTTTTTACTTCTGTCGTACCTATAAAACTATCTTCTGAAAAATTCAGCATCTTACTTTCCGGATATTCATGTAGAAAACTTATCAGATCATCTGCCCTTTCAAGCTGCATCATTTGAGATCTTCCCGACTGTTGGGAAGAATTTAAAAGTATCTTCTCTAAACGTTTAAAATCCAATGTAAAACTTTTTTGTGAACGTTTACAGTAAATAAAAGTTATCTTTTCTACACCCATTTCATTAAGTGACGGCAGTACTTTTTCAACACTTTTAGGGTCGATAACACACCATGCTATATGCAATGACTGTTTGGCTTTGATATCAAGCGATGTACTCTCTTGAAGCTCAAGTATGACAGAACGTTTATCAAGATGTGTAATGTAATAACGATGGAGAAGTCCATCTTCGAGATTACGCAGATAGAGAGTGTCTTCTACTTTATGTCTGCGTACTTTAAATATATAACGGTGATCATCACCCGTTAGTGTAAGTTGAGATGCCCCGGCATCTGTATTATATAGATATAACACCCTTAGCCTTTAAGACCATAAGTACTACCATGATAACAACCAATAAAAGCTGTATGATAGAGATTTTATAAAACGCGCCTTTAAGAAGTTTGTGCGTATCAGGATTATCTATATTTGCCATTTTTATCAATTTATATTTCTTTATCTCAATATACATCATCACTGCCCACATTGCGACCATAATATAGATACTCACTGTCATAGGGAGATCAGCCATGAACATAGCAACGACACCTACAAACGCGATCATCGTAGCGATTCCCTGGAACGTGAACGTATAGATAAGACTTGCTTTTTTAAATCCCAATGGATTTTTTGCTGTCAATACAGGGATGAGAAGTCCTCCCACCAAAAAGCCTAACAACACTTTAACTAAAATGCTATGTGAAGATAAAACGGTTTCTAACATATAAATTCCTTTAATTTAAAACTGGATTATACCCTAATTCGTTATAATCATTCTAATTAAATTTTAAAGGATTTTCATGGCTATTTCCATTACTGAAGCACTCGATATTATAGATACAAACATTGCTCCGCTTGATGCTGAGATCATTCCTATTGAGTTGGCTGTAGACCGTGTTGTAGTACAAGATTACATTGCCTCCTTTAATCTTCCGAGATTTAATAATTCAGCTATGGATGGTTATGCCGTAAAAGTCTCAGATGCTTCCTCTGAAGTGAGTTGTTTAGAAGTCATCTATGCAGGGGACAACCCACAAATGAAACTTGAAAAAGGCAAGGCGATCAAGATCATGACAGGTGCTCCAATACCTGAAGGATGTGAAGCCATTGTTCCTATAGAAAATGTGACTGTAAAACATGACCTCATCACCCTGCCTTCAGACATTCAACTCGATGGCTTTATACGCATGGCAGGTGAAGATATCATGAAGGGTAGAGTATTCCTTCATAAAGGTGATGTTATCAATGCATATACCATCGCATCACTTGCTTCTCAAGGTATCACACATGTCACAGTGACAAGGATCATTAAGGTGGCTATTTTTGGAACTGGAGATGAACTGCGTCCTCACTTTGAAAAGGTAGAAGCACACCAACTCTACAACTCTAACTCACCTATGTTCCTGACACGTGCTCAGTCTTTAGGCTGTGATGCAAGATTTATTCGCTCTTCAGAAGATACATTTGAAGCACTACAACGTTCCATATCCTCTACACTTGATGCAGATATCATTATTACTTCAGGTGGTGTAAGCGTAGGAGATAAAGACTTTACAAAGGAAGCATTTATCAACATTGGTATGGAAGTACTTATAGATAAGATCAACATTAAACCCGGGCCTCATACCATTCTTGGGAAGATAGGTAAAACCGTTGTGCTGAATTTACCGGGGAATCCACTTGCTTCCATGGTAAACTATGAACTCTTTTTTCGTGCGGTCATACGTAAAATGTCTGGTCGTACAGATGCCTACCATGGTAGAGTAAAAACAAAAATGAAAGAAGATTATTCTGTAAAAGGCGGGAAACACACAATAGTGCTTGGAAAATTTGACGGAGAACATTTTGAAGCACTTAAACCTCAAAGGCCCGGAATGGTCTCACCGATGCAAGAAGTGGATGGATATATCCTTATCTCACCTGAGGTCAAGATACTTACAAAAGGCAGTTTGGTAAATATGTTACCTATAAAATGGGAATGTACTAGTGCCGAAAAAGTAGATCTTTATTCAAACTAAACTTTTATAGGGTTCTCCAAAGGTGTGCCTTTCAAAAGTTTTTCCCATAATGCAACATCACTCCATTCAGACTGTACCTGTTTAGAAAAGTGTATCTCTTTGAGATCTATCTTCCCCATAAGTTCACTATGTGCATCTTCTTTAAATCCCTGTGCATACCCTGTATCTGTTTCATGCACTATGATACTGTGGAGTTTAACTTCTCTTTCACCATTTTTCATCACCGTACACGCCAATACTTTCTCCACTATAAGGTATATCACACGGGAAAACTGTTCCGCAGAAGGAGATACTGGGAGTTCTACCCATCTGTTACTATATTTTTTCATTGCATTTATATAATCACTATCATCTTTTGACCACAGAGTAATGGCATGATCAAAAGAGTCTATAAGTTCCTTGATGTAACGTTTAGTCAACCCGAAGTCATACACCATCTGTCCGTCATCCAAATAATTGGACTCTAAAAGTACTTCGATTTTATAGGAGTGCCCATGAATGTTTTCAGAACAACGTTGTGTTGTACAGTCACGGACGATATGTGCATTTTCAAATTTAAAAAGTTTTCGTATTATCATAAAACGATTTTAGCGTATTAAAATTAACTATACACCTTGTGTAGTATCAAAAACCCGTATATGTAGTCTATCACTGTAACGGAAATTATGTTTCATACAAAACTCAAAGACAGCTTTGTCATTTTCCCAAATGGTATCTCTACTCTCACCTACTGGCATACAGTACACATCAAGGTGTGGCAATATCTCTTTTATAGTATTAATTTCATCTATCGCTGTGGTTTTTACCAGATCAGCATCGATCGTAAATTTTAGAAATGCTTCTTTTACATGCATCTGAACATTTTTAAGTGCCCCGTAAACAATACGTTTCTGTACAGGTTCACCGGAGTTAGCCAACTTTAAAGAGAGTGCAAAGATACACTCTTTATAGGCAGGGTATGTATCAAAATCTATCTCTATGGTGCCATTCGTCTCAAAGGTGACATGAACGCCCTCTGAGATCAACCACTCCAGCACGGTATAAAATGTCTGGTCGGTATGGTACATCAATGGCTCACCACCCGTGATGACCATATGTGGCTTGTAACCTATATCTTCAAACTCTTTTTTAAGTGTATCAATGAGTATTTGAGCATCTTCTACTTTTATCCAAGACTTTGCATAGCTGCTATCAACTGCAAAATAGGTATCACATCCTAAACGTACTTCACCATCTACTTCATATTTTGCCCCAAAGCCCGGACAATTCAAGTTACATCCACCTGTACGTAAAAAGTATGAAGGAACACCTGCATACTTCCCTTCACCCTGAATGGAAAAAAATTGTTCAGTAAGGTAGAACATCAGCCACCGGTCTCATAAAATGCACGTTTTGAGATCTCTCTGCCTTCAAGTTCTTCTTCGCTCCAACGGTTCTCTTTTGGTTTATCTTTAAGTACCTGAGCCAAGACATCTGCTGCACCTTGAATATCACCTTTTTTTACTGATTCAGCAATGCTCAACGCTTCATCAAAATAAAGACAAGGAATGAGATTTCCCTCAGCAGTTAAACGAATACGATTACAGTTTTCACAGAAGTCATGTTTATGCGGGTCAATGAGTCCAAACTCGTATCCTGTCTCTTCTATGAGATAATTAAAGGAAGGACTGGCACCCTCTCGCCCTAAGGCTTTTATCGTATATTTTTCTTTGACTTTACTAAGGATCTCTTTACCATGCATCCCTTTGAGTGTCTGATCTGCATGTGCATTTTCCATATACTCTATGAAACGTACTTTCATATCACGTTCTCTACAGTACTCCATGATATCAAGAATTTCGCCATCATTGATACCTTTGAGTGGTACCATATTGATCTTGACTTTTAAACCAATTTCTAAGGCTTTATCTATACCTTTAAGTACTTCTTTTAAAACATTTTTGCCGGCTATTTTCGCAACCACATCTTCTTTAAGTGAATCTAATGAAATGTTGAGACGTTTAAGCCCTGCGTCTTTCAGTCTTTGTGCCGCTTGAGGTAATAAAAATGCATTGGTTGTTAACGCCAGATCCAGCCCAGGCTTGTACTCATTGATCATCTTGATAAAACGGTCAAGGTCCACACGTAAAAGTGGTTCACCTCCCGTAAGACGTATCTTTGTTACACCACCATCTATGGCAACTTTAACAAATAAAAAGAGTTCTTCAAAAGTAAGTAAGTTCTCTTTGGGTACCCATGAAAAGGGTTTCTCTGGCATACAGTACTGACATCTGAAGTTACAACGTTCAGTGACTGAGATACGTAAATAATTGACTGCACGTCCGTGACCATCTATAAGCATATTTTTTCCATATTATAATTTATTTAAATAATTTTCTTAGAGTATCGAAATGTAGATAAAAGAAGCATGATGTGTATCAAAGAAATGAAGATATTAATATTTGTGTGTTTTTAAGTTTGTATCATACACTGGTTACTTAACAAAAGCAACCAGTTACGAGAGCTGTCTGATGAAGACAGCTAAATGCGGAGGGCTTTGCCCTGGGCATTTAATTAATGGTGACCTCTCCACATTGCTTTCTTCCATAAGAACGCAAGTATCGAGAAGATAATAAAGAAACCAATGACCCATGGCCCAAGTTCTTCTCTAGCTTTTTTACTAGGATCACCTGCTTCAGTAAGGTACTCTTTTACTTTCTCATATCCTTCATGATTCAAACCTACTCTTGGCATAGATGTACCAGCAAGTTGTCCCTGAGGATTCTCTACGAACGTTTCTAAAAAGTGTTCAGATCTAGCTCTGATCATCATTGAAAGATCTGGTGGTAGATTACCCATATATGCTTTTACCATATCTTGTTCTTCTATCACTTTGATCTTATGTGCCAATGCATCTTTTTCATACTTGAACTTAGGTACATCACCCAGTTGTGTCGTTTGTGTATAACGTACCGCGTGACATCTTACACAGGCTTCAGTAAACGCCTCTTTAGGTGTTACTTCTCCTGCTTTTTTCTCTAACATATAGGCTACAACATCTGCGATCTGCTGATTGTCAGAAACTGTATACTTGATAGAACCCATTGGATGCATAGAAGTGTCTGCATATTTATGATCTACATTAGATGCCATCGCAGGGTCTTTAATAAGTGCAATAAGATAATTTTTATCATAGATCGCACCTGAATGATCAAGGTTTGGTGGGATCACACCACCCATGTTGATGTTTGCACCATTGTGACAAGTGGTACAGTTAGCAAATACGGTTTCACCTGCTGCTGCATTTCCTGTCATTTTAGATACTGTTACCACATCTGACCAAAATGCTTTTTTCTTCGTTACAAGTGCAGCATCACCTTTACGCTCTGCTTCAGCTATGTCATCTGTACCATCATAAGTAAAGCCATGGCTTTCAATTTTAATTTCATTACCTTCTGCATCCATTTTCATGTGCATGGCATGATGTGCATAAGGCTCAACCAAATAATATGTGAGTGATGAAAAGAATACAACAACTGCTAATATTTTTAATTCTCTCATGTTATGCTCCTTTCTCTAGTTTTTTCTCAAAGAGTGTAATAATAAACAACGCTGGTCCCATGAATAAGAATAATATCGCTGATACCAATCCAATAAATGCAAATGTCGGATCTGTCGGAGGCAATTTACCCATGGCAGTCAGTACTATCATATCTATAAGCAGTACCCAGAACCAAATCTTAAACAGACCTCTTTTATGTGCCGGTGCTACATTTGGACTTCTATCAATAAATGGTAAGAAGACAAATGCAATCTGTGCGATAGCAAAGGCGATCAATCCAACATCTTTAGAGAATGGACGTAATATCTCATATGACCACAAGAAATACCACTCAGGATAAATGTGTGCAGGGGTTTTAAGTCCATCTGCCGGGTCAAAGTTTACAGGATCCATAGAAAAGTTAAAGTTATAAAATACCAAATAGAAGAAGAGTACAAAATAGACTCCCATAACAAAAACATCTTTACTCAAAAATACCGGAGAAAATGGAATCACTTTTGATTCTTTTACTTTTCCTGCTTTATAAAGTTCTGCTGCCTCTTCAAAGTCAATATCTGCACCTTCTTGATTATTTACATGTGGTAATCTCAATGCACCAAAGTGTAAAACGATCAAACCAATGATCGCTAAAGGTATCAACAATACATGTAACATGAAGAAACGTGTCAAGTATGCATCACCAGGAACATAGTCCCCACGGATCCATTCAACTAAACCATATGCTTCAAGTGAACCACCAGAGAAAAGGTTAGTAATAACCATACCAGCCCAGTAACTCATCTGTCCCCAAGGGAGCATATATCCAGAGAATGCTTCTGCTGAGAATGCAACAAAAAGTCCCATACCAGAAAGCCAGATAATCTCTCTACCTCTTTTATATGAACCATAGTAGATACCCGTAAACATATGGATATAAATGATAAGGAATACAATCGATGCACCTACACCGTGAATATGTCTCCATAACCAACCATAACCTACTTCAGACATGATCGTGTAGTTTACAGAATCAAATGCCAAGTTTGTATCTGGCTTGTAGTACATAAGCAAGAAGATACCTGAGACAAGAAGTATTCCAAATGTAGCTGCAAGTACCATACCCATTGCCCATAAGAAGTTAATATCTTTTGGGATCCAGTATTCAGTTTGCATTACTTTTTTAAGGGTATTGATCCCTATACGCTGGTCCAGCCATTCATTTAAACTGTTTGCTTTTTTAAAATCTGCCATTTCTCTCCCCTTAAACTGTTAGACCGGCGTCTAACATTTGTTTGTACTCAGGACCTTCTTCACCTAAAGTGAGTGTATTACCCGCTAGCTTAAATGGTGGTATCTCAAGAGGACTTGGTGGTGGAAGCCCAGGCTCGTTTACACCTGATGCATCAAACACTCCCCCATGACATGCACAGAAGAATGTTTTAGAATCTTTTTTGTATGCAGGGATACAACCCAGGTGCGTACAAAGTCCTATAGACATATGAAACCGGGCAGAACCTACAACGAGATCTCTGTCATTTGGTGCCATTTCTGCTGTTTTTTTCAAAATAAAGATTGGTTTACCTCTCCATTTTTCAACAATTAATACATTTTCTTGTGCAGTACTCAAGTCAATTGTAGTAAATCCTGCCGCCTTCACTGATGGCAACGGATCCCATGAGCGTTTCATAGCATAGAGTGCACCTATACTACCTGCAGCAGTAAATAGACCCAAGCCTAAGCCCATAAAGTCTCTACGTCCCTTTTGTTCATTTCCCATATTGTTCCTTTTTCAATAATACTAACTATAATTACATATTATACAAATATGAAATATAATGTCATATTATAGGAAAGTTAAAGTTAGTTATGGGTAAAAAGATGTAAAAAAGTGCTTAAAATTCTGCATTTTATGAGGAATTTCCCATCAATAAATTAAGACAAATATAGTCTTAATTTATAATTGTGATGATTTAATGTTTTAAGTCTATCTTTTTATCATCATATTTTTCCATCAGTTTATCACTACCTGATAAATCACTTGTCAAATACATTTTTAATTTTTCACTGTCAAAACCATCAACAATTACAATGCCGTATAATGACAAGAGGGACATTGGATAAAGTGGCTGACCCATGATATTTAAAAAGATCACTTTAGTACCATTTGCTCTTGCTTCAACTGCTGCCTGTGCAGAGGCTGTGACAAGTGTTGTACTGTTTTCTATTAAATCCCTATACTCTTCTGGTTCATGTAATATAGTGAACAATTTTGCCAAATCATCTTCATATTTTACAAAAAAGTAATTACCTAAAAGAATTTCCATTTCAAAATCTTCAAAAAATGATGCATTGTTCAGTATAACTTTATCATAGTCAGCATCACCTAAAAAGAAGAGTGTACGTTCTTCTTTTTCTACAGTATTGTAATATCTGTCATCTATGATCATGGCCTCAAGACATTCATCACTGTCACACCCTGCTTTAAAAAGTTTTTCCCCGTGGATCGAGCAATCTTCCTCACCATGTGCAAAACGAAAAACATATCTAAAGTCAGCACAGTACTTCACAAGTCTACCATGGTCATCTTCTGTTGAATCAATAATAATACTATCAAGTCCGGTAGCAATCGCATCAATATCCTGTACACTCTCTACCGTAACATAATCTTTAAGTCCTAATCCCTTGGCAATAAGTCCTGCACGGAAATCATTCACAAGATACATCACTTCCTCACCTCTTTGCTCCAACTTTTTGAGTAGTGCGACACCTCTTCTAAGACGTTCAAGTCCTATTTTATGTCCTGTATTCGCGTAATAATACAGCACTTATATTTTTCCTTTTTGTGCCATTTTTATATGTACATGAATGATCTCTAACGCTGCAGGTGTCACACCAGATATTTGTGACGCAGCAAAAAGTGTTGGAGGTGTAGCCACACCAAGTTTTTCTACTATTTCATTACTGAGTCCCGCGATATTTTTATAGACAAAACCTTGCGGTATTTTGATCTTTAACATATCATCCATTTTAAGAATCTGCGCTTGTTGTTTCTCTATATAACGACTGTATTTTGCCTCAACAAGTATTTGGTCCATCACTGCATCATCATATTTGTCAAAGTCAGGCAGAAGTGTGATCAATTTTTCTCTGTTAAAGTCTCCACGTCCTATAACATCTATCCAATAGGTTCTGTCATTGATCTTCACCGCACCTATAGATTCTAATTTAGCTAAGAATTCTTTTGTTGGGGTTACATGGTTTACTCTCATAAAATCCAAAGCTTCATCAAAATCTCTTTTTTTTGCTTCAAACTTTTGCATATACGCTTCGTCAAGCAGGCCAAATTCTTGTCCGTAACGTGAAAGTCTCATATCTGCATTGTCTTCACGTAAAAGCAGTCTATATTCTGCCCTACTTGTAAACATGCGGTAAGGTTCTTTGGTTCCCTTGGTTACAAGGTCATCGATAAGTACACCGATATACGCTTCGTCACGTCTTAATACGAACGGTTCTTTACCCTGCACATCTAAGGCAGCATTGATCCCTGCCATCAGTCCTTGTGCCGCAGCTTCTTCATACCCTGTGGTACCGTTTATCTGTCCAGCACAAAAAAGACCTTTTACTATCTTTGTCTCCAAGGTATGTTTGAGATCTGTTGGTTGTACATAGTCATACTCTATCGCGTAACCGTAACGTACAATCTTTGCATTTTCCATTCCTGCAATAGACTGCAGCATCTCAATCTGTACATCTGTAGGCAGAGAGGTACTCATCCCGTTGATGT
>RCND010001739.1_pt1 | contig 12259 bp, 10 predicted proteins | sample 2041351 | NCBI WGS metagenome assembly RCND01 (sample SAMN09708230, study PRJNA481090) | Marine sediment metagenome, whole genome shotgun sequencing project. | biome: marine sediment; feature: ocean; material: sediment; isolation source: Sewage treatment plant 12B marine sediment (STP12B) ...
TCTGGCCGGGACTTGCAAGACGATTCCAGTTTTCTGGCCATTGGACACTTCAGGTAAAAACGATTCTGGGCTTTGTGCTCTTGGCCGGCGCGCTATTTTTTGGCCAGGCCTTTATCGCCCCCAAGTGGCGGCCTCTGCTTTGGATGGTTGAATTGGCTCTTTTTTGCGGATGGGCTATTTTCCAATTACGCTTTAATACCAAATGGAGCGACCGCTGGATTCCAATTACCGGCATGGTCGTCAGCCTTGGATTGATGACTGCTGCGGTGTTACCCGCGCACCATCTGGCCTGGCAGCTATTTTCAGATACGAGGTTGCAATTATCCCTGAAAGAGAATCAACCGGTTCTGATTGAGTTTACAGCAGAGTGGTGCCTGAACTGCGAAGTTTTGGAAAAGACCACCTATACGAATAAGAATGTGATCCATGCCGCTCAAACATCCGGACTCGTCCCTTTGCGAGTAGATATGACAGACTTTAACGCGGGGCATAAAGCTTTGTTGACCCGGTATGGCGGAACCGCGCTTCCTTTTGCCGTCCTATTGACGTCGGACGGGAAAATCGCCCACACCTTTTCAGGGCTGTTTTCGGCCAATTCCTTGGTGGAAGCGATTCAACAGCTATCAAACCCATAAGCCCGAAAAGAGATGGCTGGTCCCTCTCTACCCCGTCTGCCCGCGCTGGCTCAGATAGACGCCTAACAGCACCAACGCCGACGCCAGGTATTGCTGCAGGGTAAAAGTTTCGCCCAAAATGACCCATCCCCAAAAGACCGCGCAGACCGGGATTAGGTTGATAAAAATAGAAGCCTGGCTGGCCGTAACCCGGCTAACCCCAAAATTGTAAAAACCGTAAGCCCATACCGTCACAACGCCGCCCAGATAGATAATAGCCCAAGTCGGTGTCGACTCTGTTTTATCCGGCCATGGGACGTTGACTACTTCCATGAGAAGCAGAAAAAAGAGGGCGCCCGCAAAGGCCTGAAACGCTGTTAAAAAAAAGACTCCATACTTTTTGCTGAGCTGTTTTACAGACAGAATATAGCCGCTGGCACACAGCATGGCCAAAACTTCCAATAAATTCCCCAACAGTGGATTGGGAGCTTGTAGCGCATCTTTTACACCGCCGTAGCTGAGCCAGATAACGCCGCCAAAAGAGAGGATAAAGCCGCAAAGGGTCAACCGGGTCAATTTCTCCTGAAAGAAAAAACGGGCTCCCACCGCTACCATGAGCGGCAGCACGGCCGTTACCATTCCCGCCTGGGATGCCGTGGTATAAATCAATGCATTGATTTCGAACAAAAAGTATAAACAGGGTTCACAAAAGGCCATTAAGAGCAGTAACCCTGTGTCCCGTAAATCTACCCGCTGTTTGCGCAGCACATTAATTCCGCAGACAAAGAAGAGGCTGGCCACCAGCATCCGCCCCGTCATGACCACCATTGGGTCATAGAATCGCAACGCGATTTTTGCGGCTACAAAGGAGCTGGACCAGATCAGAACAGCGGCCATCAAACTCATTAGTGAAATGGTGTGGGGGTTTAATCTGTAGGATCGAATCACTTTAGGGTTTGTTACCTTGCTTGGTTTGGCGTAAAAGGAAATCGGTTTACTCAAATATAAATCGTCGGGAACTGATATTAAGTATCAATCCAACAGCAATCATAATGGTCAATACCGAGGAGCCGCCATAACTGATAAATGGCAGCGGCATACCCACCACTGGCAAGAGCCCCATCACCATCCCCATATTGATAGCGCCTTCCCAGAATAAAAGCGCAACCAAACCCACAATAAGGAGTGTTCCGAAGGCATCGCGGCAATTATAGGCAATCTTTAAACAGTAGAGCAAAAAGCCCAAAAAAAGCAGGATCAACGAACCTGCTCCCATAAATCCCCACTCTTCGGCTAAGACACAAAAAATAAAATCTGTGTGTTGTTCGGGTAAAAAAGCCAATGCATTTTGGGTCCCTTCCAAAAATCCCTTGCCGGAAAATTGACCGGACCCAATGGCAATTTTGGATTGGATAATATGATAGCCCGCACCCAAAGGATCACGATCAGGATTCAGAAAGGTTAAGATCCGTTGGCGCTGATACTCCTTAATTGCAAGCCAGCCAATGGGGATGGCCGCAATCCCAAAGGTCATTAAGGCCAATAATGTTCGGCGCTCAATCTTGATAAACAGGGTCATGGTTCCGGCGATAAGAACCAGCAACAGGGCAGTTCCCAGATCGGGTTGCCGAACGATCAATAGCGCCGGGAGCAACACAATAAACATCGGCATCAAAAGATCCGCAAGCACCAACCCTGTTTTTTTCAGTGTTCGAGAATAGTGACGTGCCAGCATGAGGATCACGGCGATTTTGACCAATTCGGAAGGCTGCAACGTTAAGTGCCCAAGGCCCAACCACCGCCTGGAACCACCGCCCATTTTCCCGACCAACAGTACGGCCACCAATAAAAGTAAACAAGCAATATAAATGGCAATCGCATAACGGTCCAGGCGCTTATAGCTGAACATAATTATAACCAGCATCACCAGCACACTAATACCGTACCAATAACCTTGTTTGACATGAAAAATTTGAGGTTGGCCAGTAAATCCCGCATTGGCGGCGCTATAAATCATTGCCACCCCGATACCGGCCAGAACTGCGGTATAAAAAAGTAAGCCCCATTCAAAATTGAGGACCAATCGACGATCAAACATTTGTGTCTACTTTATATAAGTTTATAAATTAACTCAAAATAGAACAATTTCCACACTTACCTTTCTAGCATTTATTCATTTTTTTTAGCCGAATCAGGTTCCAATGAGATTCCCAAGTGTGCCGCAATCACCTTTTTGGCAATCGGAGCAGCCACACTGGACCCGTGGGCGCCGTGCTCTACCAATACAGCCACGGCAATTTGTGCTTTTTGGGCTGGGGCGTAAGCCACAAACCAGGCATGGGATCTTAGCGATTTCGCCAAATCTTCTTCCTTTAAGTCTGACTGGGTTTTACGGGTAAAGACTTGGGCGGTGCCGGTTTTTCCACATACTTCAATACCCGGTATTTTCGCCCTTCTTGCCGTCCCCCGTTTGCCATTGACTACTTCCCACAACCCATCCTGGACTAACTTTAAATTTCGTTGACTAACCGGAAATCGCCCCTTGAGACGATCTTCCCGGATTCCAGCTTTCGGATAAACCGCTGTATTATTTTTTATAAGTGTCGGTCGATAGAGGATTCCTCCATTGGCAACCCCAGCAGTAAAAACCGCCATCTGGAGGGGGGTAGTCAAATTAAAACCTTGGCCAATCGCTATCGAAAGGGTTTCTCCCCGTTGCCAACTCACACCGGTGCGATTTTTCTTCCAGGCCGCAGTTGGAATTAAACCGCTGTTCTCGTTGGCCAACTCGATTCCCGTGGGCTTGCCTAAGCCGAAAGCGTTAGCATATTTTGCCAATTTATCTACGCCGAGCTTTAACCCGACCTGGTAAAAATAGACATCACATGATTCCGCCACTGCCTTTTTTAGACTGACCTGACCGTGCCCGCCCCTCCGCCAACAGCGAAAAGTCCGTTTGCCAAATTGAAAATGACCCGGACAAAAAAAGGTGGTATTCGCATCGATGACCTTTTCTTCCAAGCCAGCCAATGCTGTAACAATTTTATAGGTTGATCCGGGTGGGTAACCCCCCTGAATTGCCTTGTTATTCATGGGTTTCTGAGGGTTGTGAATCAACGACTGCCATTTTTGAGTGGTCAACCCACTGATAAAATCATTTTGATTAAATGCCGGGGAACTGGCCAGCGCCAGCACTTCTCCATTATTGGGGTTAATGGCTACAACCGCTCCGGCATCATTCCCCAACGCTGCTTCGGCAATCTGCTGAAGTTTTAAATCAATGGTCAGGTCAAGGTCTTTCCCCGGAAATGGGGCAACTGTTTCCAGCGTTCGAACAACCTGCCCACTGGAACTGACTTCAACTTGACGTCCACCCCGCTCACCTGCCAACAAAGATTCAAATCTACGCTCAACCCCAAACTTTCCAATATATTCGCCCATCTTTAAATGAGGGAATCGGTCGCTATCCAACTCTTTTGAGCTAATTTCCCCCAAATACCCCAATAGATGTGCAGCGAGTTTCGGAAAAAGATAATGCCTTACCGGCTGAACTGCTACGGAAACACCCGGAAGCGCGTAGCGGCGAGCTTCCACCACCGCTAAAAGATCTCGGCCGATATCCTGTTTGAGTAAGATTGGTTTAAACGATGGTGCGTTACGGGATGCCTCCCACTTGTCTTGCAGCACTTCTGGAGGGAGGACACTATAGTTTGACAGGCGTGTTAAAACGGCTTTTACATCACCTGCATCCTTGGGCGTGATGGTGAGGTTGAAAGCCGGACGGTTATCCACCAGCAACCGTCCGTTGCGATCATAGATAACCCCTCTAGGCGCTGGAATATCCTGAAGACGAATGCTGTTGATGGAAGAGAGACGATTGTATTCCTCCCCGTCAATCAGCTGCAGAATCATCAGCCGACCCAAAAGAACCACAAAAACTGCCGATATGACACACATCATTGGCAGCAAACGTTTTTTCAACCATTCGAGGTCAATGGTATTGTCTAAGAAGGGCGCGCCCATTTAAGGTCAGTTTGCCGGCATCATTTTATACGCAAGTCGCTGCAGTTGTTTATTCCAATATTGCGCAATCACAACCAATAAGGGGCCAATAAAGATTGTCCATAAAATCTGCCAGAAAAGCACCTCAGCTTGAACCATATCAGAAAAATTTCGGACAAAGAGGATTCCTGACAGATATTCCAACGAAACCCCTACAATAATGATAAGTAATAGGGTTAGTTGCCGGCTTATTTGAATAAACATTCTCAAACCATGAATCCCAATAAAAAACCAGCCATACAAGGTGATATAAAATCCAAACGGCGCAACGCTAAGGCAATCAGCCCAAAAACCGATCAAAAGAACTGCCGGCAAGCGATATTTTACAGAGCCTGAAATACCCAGGGCCACAATCAGCGGTATATTCAGATCAAAGACCTGTCCACTTGCGTCACCCAAATTGAGGGACAATGTTGATCGTACTACCGTCAAAAATAGACCCAATAGCCCATATGCAATTATGGTCATAACCCGCTGCCCCCATCCGGGATGGTCAAAGGATCCAAAATAACCAACGCCTCTTCAAGTTTTTCAAAATCCACAAACGGCAATACGGCCACGCTTTGAAACATTCCCGCCGCATCCTGATCAATGGCCACCACTCGGCCGATAGGAAGTCCTTTTGGATAAACCCCATCACGCCCAGAGGAGACAATCACATCTTCTATTTGAATCCCCTCATTGCGCATAACATACTCAAAGACGGTTAACCCACCAGGTCCTCCCTTAATAATCCCTCTGGTTCGGGTCCGCCGAACCAAACCATCTACCGAACTATTATGATCTGTGATGAGGATAACCTTGGCGGTATGGGCCGCTGTTTCCACAACCTGACCAACGATACCCTGGGGCATAACCACTGGTAGCCCCGGAGAGAGGCCGTCCACAGTCCCTTTATCAATTAATACCGATTTAAACCACGGATTAGGGTCTTTCCCAATCACCTCAACAGCAACCATGGCATGATGAATATGGGCTTTAAAGGATAAAAGCGCCCGAAATCGTTTGTTACTCAACTCGAGTTCATTGAGCCGATTCAACTGTGCCCTGGCATCGGCCAACTGTTGTTTCAATATTTTATTTTCGCGAGAAGCCAAGACCAGATTGAAGTAGTTTTGCCAAACATCTCGGATCGAGCGGTACAGGTTTGTCACAACCATTTGAACAGGACCAACGATTCGAAGAGCCATTCGTTCAGCTAAATTGGAAACACGAACAGAATAGGTCCCGGAGGAGTTTAACAGCACAACATTAGCGGCTAAAAATAACAAAACAAGTACCACAATAAAAATGCGTTTGTCGAACATGTTTACTCGACAACCACCTGTCTGAGAATATCGATATTATCCAGTGCTTTACCGGAACCCAAAGCAACCGTTGAGAGTGGATCTTCGGCAATTGTAATGGGCAGAGAACTCTCCTTAACAAGAAGCTTATCAATGTTTTTCAACAGCGCCCCTCCACCGGTCAGTACAATTCCACTGTCAACAATATCGGCGGCCAATTCAGGCGGGGTTTGCTCCAATGCGATTTTGACTGTTTCAACAATCGCATCCAGTTGCTCGGAAATCGCCGCACGGACTTCATCCGAATCAATGTTCAGGATCTTGGGAATCCCGGATACCAGATCACGCCCTTTGACTTCGATACTATCAACGCTGTCCTCACTGGGATAGGCGTTACCAATGGTCATTTTGATGATCTCAGCCGTGCGCTCGCCAATAAGCAGGTTATACTTACGTTTGATGTGCTGCAAAATGGCTGCATCCATTTTATCACCGGCAACCCTTAAAGAGTGACTGTAAACAATACCCGCCAGGGAAATAACCGCCACTTCAGTGGTGCCACCGCCAATATCAACAATCATATTACAGATTGGTTCTGTGATGGGAAGCCCAGCCCCAATGGCCGCCGCCATAGGCTCTTCAATTAAGAATACTTCTCTGGCGCCCGCTGATTCAGCCGATTCCCGCACCGCCCGTTTTTCAACTTGGGTGATTCCGGAAGGTACCGCAATGATTATCCGCGGCCGCACAAAACTTCGCCGGTTATGAACTTTCCGAATAAAGTGCCGCAACATTGCCTCGGTCACCTCAAAATCTGCAATCACTCCATCACGCATGGGGCGAATAGCCACAATATTTCCAGGGGTACGACCCAACATCCTTTTGGCCTCTTGACCCACAGCCAACACTCTATTTTTTAACCGGTGATCAGTGCGTACCGCAACCACAGACGGTTCACTCAGGACAATACCCTTACCTTTTACATAAACGAGTGTATTGGCTGTACCCAAGTCAATGGCCAAGTCAGTTGAAAATGTACCCAACAATTTATCCAAAAAGCCCATAACGCCCCACTTTAATTCGTTTTTTTTACAGTTGCCAAGTGTTTAATATCCGCACAAAGGCATCTGCCTTTTCACAATTCTCATCAATTCAATGCAAATAAAATTAAGTATCAAATAACCATGCATGGAACAAGAAAAATATCCAGAAAGCTTAAAAAGTTTCACCTTAATAGCTTATTTGGAATCACCTGAAACGGTATGGGCCGAAAGAGACAAGCTTTGCATGGCACAATCATGCAGCTGTGGCCGAAAGGCTTTGATCGCTTCATTTTCACGGCTGGGATGGACTCGGTTGGTCAATAGAATAAATATCAGCTCCCTTTCTAAATCCATCCAAAATGATGTCCCGGTAAACCCGAGATGCCCGATGGTTCTTTTTGAAAAAAAGAGCCCACTGGCGCTGTCAACAACGGCTGGTGTGTCAAACCCCTTTACACGGCCGCCTGTTTCGCAAGGGGTTAAAAATTGACGCACTATCGCAGTGGATATCCCCGCCATTGGCCCTAAACCTTCATACGTTTGCAACAACTTCCACAAAAGCAGATATACCGAATGTGCGTCACCAAACAGCCCTGCATGACCCAAGAGACCTTTAACGCAACTGGCGTTATCATCATGTACCGTCCCCACCAGTGTCTGTTTACGCCAGGGGCAAGTTTCCGTAGCCGCAAATTTGATATCGTGCGGCGCAGGTTGACAGTCAGGGAAAAAAAGTTTTTTCAGCCCCAATGGTTGATAAATCTTCTCTTTGGCAACGATGGGTAGCGGTTTCAAGCAAACGGCTTCAATGAGCCAGGCTAAAACCATGAAACCAAGATCACTGTAGCACATACGAACGCCTGGTTCTGAAAGCAATGGTTCCTTAGTTAAAAGCCCTCTCAACTGACTCAAGCGATCATTAAATGGCACTTCATTTATTATTTTAAAATAAGGTTGATAGGCTGGAAAACCTGATGTATGACATAAAAGCTGTTCAATGGTGACCTTTTTCTTATCAGAGTCTTCAAAACCGGGTAAAATATCTGCAATCCGGGTCGTTAAAGTCAATTGACCCTTTTGCACCAGATGCATCAACACCAATGTGGTAGCCAAAGGCTTTGTGAGTGATGCCAGATCGTAAACCGTCTCCTTGGTCACCGATTGGCCAGTCAATAAATGGGTCTGGCCGAATGCCTTAAAAAAAAGAATTTCATCAGCCCGGGCCACCAAAAAAACCGCTCCGGGAAAAACCTTTGCTGACACCCCTTCTTGCAATAATTGATCAATTTTCATCACGCTGAACTTGTCATAAACGGGTCATCATAACAAAGAAAACCCGACCGGGTATCCAACGTTGCCCTAAGCCCCAAGGGAACGGTCCGATTGACCGGCCCGTGACCAACTTCCAACCCACCAACAATGGGAATGGCTCTTTTTTGAAAAGCATCGATAATAAGTTCCCAAGTTTTTTCGGCGGGACCACAACCGGTAAAGTCGCCCAATAAAAAGCCGGCAATATCATCAAGACACCCTGTCAGCATCAGATGGGTCAACTTACGGTCGATTCGATACGGCTCTTCGTTACAATCTTCCAATAGTACCAGCGCCCCGGTAAGATCAGGGCAATAGGTCGTTCCCGCCAAGTTTGAAAGCATAGTCAGATTCCCGCCTTTGACTGGAGCAGTGACAGACCCATGGGAAATGACCGTTTCAATGGAAAAAGGAATCCGGTAGTGTTTATTTCCAGTCAACACCTGATGCAGCGCTTCAACTGTGCCAGAATTGTTTTGTGCCAACGAGGTGACCACTGGGCCGTGGAAGGTCACCATTTGACACCGATCACAAATAGCATTGAGTAGAACCGTGATATCACTAAACCCGATAAACGGTTTGGGATTTGCCTTAATGAGATCAAAATCGAGCAGAGGTAACAGCCGCATGGCACCAAACCCGCCACGGGCGCAGATAATGGCGTCGATGGACGGATCTGCGAACATCCGGTGCATCTGTGCTGCCCGATGGGCGTCATTGCCCGCGAGATAGCCTTTCTTTTCCCAGATGGTATCCGGCACAACCGGTGTCCAACCCAAATTCGAAATTACCGCCAGCCCGGCCTCAAAAAGGTCCGGATCAAACGGGCTGGCCGGTGCAATGATACCGATTCGGCCGCCGTCCGGGATTCGAGGCAAAATAGGTTCCGTCAGATCTTTTCCCCTAATATCGTTCAATCTCTGTTTTCCATCGCCACTATTTAAGTCTATCCACGGTTTACGTTAAAATTACGTTGCCATTTTTTTATCATTCATCTCACGCCCCCTTTCCCTTGACACCCCTTACAATCTGGTGCTAAAAAGGCGCTCTGTGATGTCGGGGCGTAGCGCAGTCTGGTAGCGCACTTGGATGGGGTCCAAGGGGTCGGAGGTTCAAATCCTCTCGCCCCGACCAAACTATTTATTGATCAGTGGGATTTAGTAGCCACCTCTAAATCCCATTTTTCGATATTTTCATTGAAATACTGTCTATATATAACCCACTTTTTTTACAAGTGTAAACCCTTGATATTATTGGGCGCAAATTTATATGCATCCAGCACTCATTGCGCTTTGGTTGAAATTTTACAATCGCCTCAATAGGCCCTAATTGCTTCCCCCATACAAGCCCGGGATCCCTACTGTTACAGACCTGCGACCTGACCTGCCTTCGCCACGTCGCTTCGTTCGTAGAAAATAGCAGGATTGGCTCATTCATCCACGGTTAAACCCATGGTATTCTGTCTTCGACCGCATAAAAATCCGGCATGATAATCAATAACCTTTTCATGGATTATCCGCTTAAACCGTTCACAAGGGGCGATTTCTCTCGGCCTCTTGCACCTTAGACTCATCATAAAAGACGTGCTATGAATATTATAGGGTTGATTGATAAATATAAATCCTTTGAAAGGTGAAAACATGAAAGATATCGTCATTGTTTCGGCCTGCAGGACAGCAATCGGCGAATTCGGTGGCACCTTGAAAAATTTAAACGGCGCCACCATCGCCAGTGTCACCATGAAAGAAGCCGTCAAAAAAGCCGGGATTGATCCCACCCTGATCGATGATGTCCGCTACGGTACCTGTATTGAACATCACGATTCGCTGAATACTGCCCGCGTGGCGGCGTTGATGGCAGGCATACCGGACACGGTTCCAGCGGTAACGATTAACCGTGTCTGCATCTCGGGAATGGAAGCGACCCTTTCCGGAGCCGCCATGATCCAGGCAGGAATGGCCGATGTGATCCTTGCGGGGGGTGTGGAGCATATGTCCGGGGTGCCCTATACCGTACCAAAGGCCAGATGGGGATGCCAGCTACAGGACCAGCAATTCGTGGACGCCCTGATACATACCCTCCACTGTGGCTCCTACCTACAACCTCTTGATGAGACCACACCACTAGATACCCAGGAAGCGCCTGCAAGTTACTTTTTGGGAAAACCCTATATCATGGGGCATACCGCTGAATTTGTCGCCCAACACCTCGATATCAGCCGGGAAGAGATGGATGAAGTGGCCCTGAGAAGCCACAATAATGCCGAGCGGGCCACCCAGGACGGCTCTTTTAAGGAAGAGATCGTGCCGATTCATGTGCCACAACACAAGAAAGATCCACTTCTGTTTGACAAAGACGAGCACTTCAGACCGGGTATGACCATGGAGAAACTGGCAAGTCTGCCGCCGGTCTTTATTCCCAAGACAGGTAAGGTCACCGCTGGAAACAGTAGCGGTATCAATGACGGGGCCAGCGGCATGATTGTTATGTCGGCTGAAAAAGCAAAAGAATTAGGCGTAACACCGATTGCCAGAATTAAAGCTTCGGGCATGGGTGCCTGTCACCCGACCGTCATGGGCATCTCGCCGGTACCGGCCGTGAAAAACCTGATGGAAAGAAGCGGCCTTACCATCGATGACTTCGATCTTATAGAAATTAACGAGGCCTTTGCCGCGCAATATCTCGGATGCGAAAAAGAACTGGGTCTCAACCGGGAGATCACCAATGTGAACGGTTCCGGCATCGGTCTTGGGCATCCTGTGGGCTCTACCGGCGCACGGCTTATCGTCACTTTGATATACGCCATGAAAAAGAGAGGTGACAGCCTCGGATTGGCAACTCTGTGTGGTGGTGGCGGAGTGGCCATGGCCTGTGCTATAGAAATGATTTAACGGTTCAGTTAACAACTTGCTGAAAACAAGTACGCTGATGAATAGGGCTGGCAGTTATACTCTAAATTTGGAGAAACCATGGTAAAGAAAAAGAACGTAACCCCCACTGGCAAACGGATCCGGCGTGCCCGGCTAAGAATAAAAATGACCCTGGATGCCATGGCCAATGAAACCGGTTTTTCCAAGGAGATAATTAAGAAAATCGAATCAGGGGAGAAAATCCCTTCTGTGGGAACACTGATTCAACTATCCAGGGCCCTTGGCCTTGATTCCGGTGACCTGCTGAGTGACAATGAAGAATCAGTAGCAAAGCGATCAGAGGCCTATACCAAACGGACGGACAATTACGCCTACACTTCCCTGACACCCAAAGGGGAAAATAAACATTTAAAAGCATTTCGAATTTTGATCGAGGCGCAGAAAAGCCACGACGGGGTCGGCTTTCAACATGAAGGCGAAGAGTTTGTGGTTGTCCTAAAGGGTCGGGTTGAGATCCAGGTCGGTGACAATATTAACAAACTCAAAAAAGGGGATTCACTGCATTTTAATTCAAGTATCAAGCATGACTTGAGAAATGTGGGAAAATCTGATGCAGAACTGATCGTCGTCGTCTACACACCGTAATTTAAAGAGAGAACAGATGCAAATCAATCTGACTGCTGAACAAAGAATGATCCAGAATATGGTCAGGGAATTTTCACGGAAGGTTGTTGCTGCAACCGCCGCTGAAAGAGACAAGACCAAGGCCTTCCCCAAAGAGAACTTTGAACAGATGGGCGAACTCGGCTTGATGGGAATGATGATACCCGAAGCCTATGGCGGCGAGGCTGCAGACACCGTCTCCTATGCTCTAGCCTTATCAGAAATCGCCTACTCCTGCGCATCAACATCAGTTGTGATGTCGGTTCAAAATTCGATTGTCTGCGAAAGCCTTCTGAAATTTGGATCTGAAGAACAGAAACAAAATTTCCTCATCCCCCTGGCATCCGGTGATATCATCGGGGCCTTTGCCCTAACCGAACCGGAAGCAGGTTCCGACCCAGTCAGCCAAT
>RCND010001740.1_pt1 | contig 12258 bp, 10 predicted proteins | sample 2041351 | NCBI WGS metagenome assembly RCND01 (sample SAMN09708230, study PRJNA481090) | Marine sediment metagenome, whole genome shotgun sequencing project. | biome: marine sediment; feature: ocean; material: sediment; isolation source: Sewage treatment plant 12B marine sediment (STP12B) ...
TTAATTCATGAATGCACTGAACTTATTTTTGAGTGTATTGGCTTTCTTAATTGCGGGCCTTATTGTTTATTTTCAGTATTATCACAAACAAAAAATCAATTTAGACACAAAACTGCTATCCCTGTTGCGGTTTTTAAGTTTGTTTTGCATACTCATCTTATTAATAAATCCAAAGTTTGAGCAAAACTATTCGGAAATCCATAAACCTAGTTTGTTACTGGGCATTGATAATTCATCTTCTATAGCTCATTTAGAAAGGGAAGAAGTGCTCAGTGAAATAAGGCAATTCTTTCTTAAGGATAAAGACCTAAACGACCGATTTGATATTGAATTTTATAAATTCGGTGCTGGAATATCGACTGATACCCTTTTAAGTTTTGAGGAAGCGCAAACAGATATCTATAAACTTGTAGACGGATTAAATGCCTTGGCACCAGAACAAGCTTCACCCATTGTTTTGTTGACTGATGGTAATCAAACTTACGGAAGAAATTATGCTTTTATGGCTTCTAAGAATCCAGTATTTCCAATTGTAATTGGGGATACCTTGGTTCCAAAGGATATAGGAATTAGTAGGGTTAACGTCAATGCTTATGCTTCTTTAGATAATAATTTTGAAGTCGAGTTGTTTTTGAATTCTAATGTAAAGGAAAACATAAATTCAAAGTTAGTCGTTGAAAGAAACGGAACAAACATATATACTACGAATATATCTTTTACTGAGCTTAGGCAATCTGTTTTGGTGAATTTTTTCTTAAGTGCTGACACAGTTGGGATGCAATTGTACAAGGCTAGATTGATTCCATTTAAAGGTGAGAAAAATGTACAGAACAACAACTACAATTTTGGTGTTGAAATACTAGATGAACAATCTGAAGTTGTCATCGTTTATAATGTGCTACATCCAGACCTTGGAATGCTCAAAAGAAGCATAGAGACAAACAAACAAAGAAAAGCCAGTTTAATTGCCGTTAATGATTTTGACTCCAAGAAGCATGGTGATGCTATTGTTATTTTGTACCAACCCGATCTGAGTTTTACGACAGTAATGGACTTGCTTGAGCAGGATAATGGAAACTATTTAATCATCACAGGTCGTCGAACTGATTGGGACGTTTTGAATACAAGTCAAAATGATTTTTATAAAAAAACAACAGGTCTTGTTGAAAGTGTTTTTCCCATTTACAAAAATGATTTTAGTACATTTTATACCGAAGATTTAGGATACCAAAATTTTCCGCCATTACTCAGTTCGTTTGGTGATATTGAATTTAATACCGATCATGAAGTACTTCTTTCTCAAAAAATTAACGACCTGAACACAAGCATTCCTCTTCTAGTAGCTTACGGCGATAATAATGCTAAAAGAATCGTGCTGTTCGGGGAAGGTATTTGGAAATGGAGGGCGGAGAGTTTTAGAGCTGAAACCTCGTTTGATAAGTTTGATTTGTTCTTTAATAGCCTGATTCAATATCTGCAATTAAAGGATCGAAAGCAAAATATGGATTTGTTTTATGATCCTGTATATAATGCAAATGAATCCATAAGAATTCAAGTTAAAAATTATGATCGCAACCTTAATCTTGAATTAGATTCTCAATTGGTTTTAAGAATTGGTGATCGTAATGAGGTAATTCCTTTTTATGTTAGAAATAATCTTTATGAAGTTCAAGTATCTAATTTAGAGGCAGGAACGCATAAATTTGAAATTGAAGAACTTGGATCTGATAAGAAACAAGCTGGTTCTTTTATTGTGGTGCCATTTTCTTCAGAGCAAGAATCTCAAGGCCCTAATGTTAAAGACCTCCGTCAGTTGGCGAGACAATCAGGTGGCATTGAGTTTTTTGAGAATCAGGTTGAAGATTTAAAATTAGAATTACTACAGAATCAATCTTTTAAAGCCGTTCAAAAGCAGCGTAATAATTTGATTTCTTTGATTGATTGGAAGTGGCTTTTAGGTCTAATTGTACTATCTTTGAGCCTGGAATGGTTGCTTCGAAAATATCGAGGTATGATTTAGAATTTATTCCGTTAATTAATTTAATATAAATATTTGAAAATGGCACAAGCACCGCAATTACAATTCCCAAAAGGAATTTTGCCCATAGTTTTTATTGGAATCATCCTATTGATTTTTATTTCAAAGTCTACCGTAACCCTTGAAGCGGGTGAAGCTGGAGTTCTTTGGAAAAGATTTGCTGGAGGAGTTGTTACTGATCAACCGCCTTTAGGGGAAGGTTTTCATTTGGTTGCTCCTTGGAATAAAGTAATCGTTTATGAAACAAGGCAACAAGAATTAACTGAAAAAATGAAAGTCCTTTCTTCAAATGGACTGGATATTCAATTGGAAGCAACAGCTTGGTATCAGCCGGTAACTGCAGAATTAGGATTGTTGCATCAAACCAAAGGTACCAATTATTTAGACAGGGTATTGAAACCAGCTATGCGTTCAGCCACGAGAAGTGTGGTAGGGAGGTATACTCCTGAACAAATCTATTCGTCTAAAAGAGATGCGATTCAAGAAGAGATTTTTGATGAAACAAAAAAGATTGTACAAGGCCAATATATTCAATTGAATGATGTACTGGTAAGGGACGTTACCCTGCCTGTAGCTATAAAAGATGCGATTGAAAGAAAACTAAGCCAGGAACAAACATCTTTGGAATATAAGTTCAAATTGGAAATCGCACAAAAAGAGGCTGAAAAACAACGTATTGAGGCGCAAGGTAAGGCCGATGCGAACAGAATTCTTAGTGCTTCACTTAATGACTGGATCTTAAAAGATAAAGGAATCGAGGCAACCCTGAAGCTTTCTCAATCTACTAATACCAAGGTAGTTGTTGTTGGAGGTGGAGGAGATGGTCTTCCATTAATCTTGGGCAATAACTAATTTTCACAGCATATATAAAAATTAAAAGGCCGGTATTTACCGGCCTTTTTTAATATGCATCCTTGATGCGAATCATTTCTTTTTTAACTTGGCCTTTCTGCAAGGCTCTGTAGTTTTCATAGCACTCAATAACCGCTTCTATAATTTGTAAGTCACTGGCTTTATTAATAAATCGACTTGAATAATTACATTCAGATAAAAGATCATTTAATTCCTTACGGCTCATGTCAAGATAGTCCATCATGATTTCCCTTGAATATTTCTGTTCCATCATGTTTCTCATCTGATCACCTTCCTTCAACTTCCTCAAACGATCCATTTCTTTAGGCTTCTTTCCAAATTTGTTATACCAGAAATCAACAGGATTGAAAATAGCACCCAAACCACTGTTATAATAATTATTATAAGTACTTCCGCTCTCATACGCTTGAGGTAATCCATTGATGTGGATACGGCTATATGAATCTTTAGGTACATTTTTAGCATCTACTACCAATACACCAATTAGCTTATGAGATTTTACAGTGACTTCCTCAATATTAACAACTTTCTCATGAATTGCAATTTCAAGTTCATTTCCTTTAAGCAGGTCATTTGTGATTTTCAATTTTATTGATTGATATCCTATATACGAAATGAACACGGTGTCATTCACAACAGCAGGTACTTGAAACTGACCATTAGTATTGGTTATTGTACCTTCAACTGAGTTGAGATTCACAACATGCGCACTTTGCAGCGGCTTTTTATCAACGATACTAATAATTCTACCTTTAAGGAAATGCAAATTGGTATGAAGCTCCTTTATCAGCGTATCCTGTTTGATACTATCTGTTGGCATATCAGTAATTACTTGCGAAGTCGCAGTAAAGCCTAGACAGATCAATAATAATGTGCATACAATTTTTTGCATGGGCAATGATACTAAATATTGCGTTAATTATTTAATAAAAAAATGTGAAAATACACAAGGCTTGGAACACTTAAGCCTCAGAAAAATGAATATAATTCAACAGGAGTTTCATTTATTGGTCCTTCTTTAGTTTCTGTAAATAGATACACAATCTTTTTTAAAGTTTAAAACTAACGATGCCACAATCTAATTCAATGACCTGACCCGTCATTTTCTTGCTTTTATCGGATAATAGGAATTCAGCCAAGTGAGTCACATCTTCTGGTTGTAAAATACTTTTTAAGGGATGTCTGTCAATCATTTTTTCTTTCATTACATCGTTTCGTAATAGCTTTTCCGCTAATCTGGTTTCAGTGAGGGTAGGTGCTATTGCATTAAATCGTATATAAGGAGCAAGTTCAGCACCCAATGTTTTTACAAGAGCTTCGACTCCTGCCTTTGATACGGCGATACTTGCATGATAGGGCATACCTAATTTCACAGCTACAGAACTAAAAAGGACAACTGAAGGGTTAATTCCTGATTTTAAGGCTTTTAAATAAAATTGTATGACTCTAACTGCTCCTAAAACATTTATTTCAAAATCATTTTTAAAATCTGTTTCTGACAACCTGTTTATAGGTTTTAAATTGATGCTTCCAGGACAATAAATTAATCCATCTAAGGAATCGATAATAGGAAGTTCCTCTTTAAGAACATCACAAGAATAATGCTCAATATGTGTTATGTCATAATCTGGAATTGTCCTACTTATATTGATTATTTTGTAAGTACTTTGCATCTCAGCTATGAGTGCTTTCCCTATACCATGACTTCCTCCTATGACCAAAATTGTTTTCATGAATCGATTTAATTTATTGTTTATAAGTATGTTGCTTTATTTAGCATTGATAAAATTTTGTAATTCAATGATTTTTTCATGATTCTGAAATTTACCACCATAAAAAGAGGTGACAGTGGCAGAGGTGTCATCTTTAATACCTCTTGAAGAAACACACAGATGTTTAGCATCAATGATAACGGCAACATCTTCTGTTTCCAATACTTTTTGCAATTCTTTTGCAATTTGATTGGTTAACCTTTCTTGGACTTGAGGTCTTTTTGCATAATACTGGACTGCACGATTAAGTTTAGAGAGTCCAATGACCTTGCCGGAAGAGATATAAGCGATATGAGCTTTACCAATGATGGGTACAAAATGATGCTCGCAATTTGAGTAAAACGATATATTTTTCTCTACCAACATTTGGTTGTATTGATATTTGTTATCAAAAAGAGCCATTTTTGGTTTGTTTTTTGGATCCAATCCAGAAAATATTTCTTCGATATACATTTTTGCAACTCGCTCTGGAGTACCTTTTAATGAATCATCATTTAAATCGAGCCCTAAGGCATCCATGATTTCAGTAAAATGAAAGGCGATACGTTTCTTTTTCTCTTGATCGCTAATCTTAAATGCATTCGATTTCATAGGAGTCTCCAACGAAGTCAGCATATGGTTGTCACCTATGTCTTCATGATTCGGTAAGGAATCAGTGTTGATTTGATCTCTTAAAATAACTATCTCTTTAGTTTTCATAATTGTCTTTTTTTAATGCTGTCTTTGTCGCAAAGCATTGGTTAAAATAATAATTAGGCTACAGTTTGGTTTATTTTACCAAAACCAACAACTTTTTTTGGTCTTTGGTATGGCAATCTTGTATTCATTTTAGGAACTGTATATCCATCCAATCCATTGATAGCAATTACATTGGCGGCACTTAGGTTAATAAAACCATCATTTTCGATCAATTCATCATTTACATATAAGCCAATGATTTCACCGATAACCATTATCGTATTGTTAATTTTCAAATGATGTTCTTCCTTGAATTTCATAAGAATTTGTACAGGGGCATCCTTTACAAACGGAATAGCGCAATTGGGTCTATATGTCTCCTTTAAATCCGTCTGATTAAATTCTGAAACAGATGCATCATATTTAGCAGAACAGTGGTGTGCGTCTTCAATGATATCTTCAAAGACGTGGTTTATGGTATAGTATCCAGTTTCGAGTATATTTTCATAAGTATTTCTCGACACCGTTGTTGGTCTCGTAATAAAAGCCAACAACGCTGGGTCTGATCCCAGATGGATAACTGAGCTAAAAATAGCAACATTACTAATTCCATTTTTATTTTTGGAAGCTATCAGATTTGCCGACTTAAAACCTGAACAAGAATTAATCAAGTTAATGCGGTAAAGTTTATCTAAATTACTCAATGCCTCTAAATCAAAATGTCTCATTATAGCTTGGTAAAATTATTGATATTGACCTTCTTTGATTTAAGATCGAACATCAGGTTATAGAGCCCGAAAAAAGTACGATTCATATAAATAAAATGCTTAGAACCTCTATTGCCATTCATTTTTCTTAAAGCGGTATTCTTACTGTATTTCTCACCAAGATTACTAATTTTTGAGAAAAAAGTTTGATCTGAGAAGTCAAATACTTCGTTTTGAAAAGGCGCCGTAAATAAGCTTAACAGTTCATGGAACATCTCAGTGAAAAAGGCAATCTCTTCATCTGTATCATCTTTTACAAGAATTTCTAATTCGTATAATTTTTGCTTGAACAAAATGGGGTTTTTCAGATTATCTTTTTTCGCTAACTCAAAATAGGGGATATAGAAACTGTCGGGTATCTCCTTCATACAGCCAAAATCAAGTGCGATTAACTCGTTATTAGATGAGACTAAAAAGTTGCCAGGATGAGGATCTGCATGAACTTTCTTCAAAATATGAATTTGATACATGTAAAAATCCCAAAGGGCCTGACCTAATTTGTCTAAATCATTTTGATCATTGGTATGAGCAGTATATTCTGATAAATGCTCCCCTTGCATCCAATCCATAGTGAGTATCTTATCTGAAGACAAGTCTGGGTAATAATTAGGAAACTTCAAGTTAGGTATGTGTTTACAAGCCTGAGCGATTTCCAAAGATTGTTCTATTTCTAAATGGTAATTGGTCTCTTCAAGTAATTTGTTTTCAACTTCCTTAAAATACTTATCGGAATCCTTACCTCTAATATTGAACATTTTAATTGCAATAGGCTTTACAATAGCCAAATCTGACCCAATACTATTTGCAACGCCAGGGTACTGAATTTTTACCGCAAGTGCCTTTTTATTTTTAACAGCTTTGTGAACTTGACCAATACTTGCTGCATTCACCGATTGTGCGTCAAAATGATCAAAAACCTCATGAGGAGATTTGCCAAAGTACTTTTTAAACGTTCGAAGAACAAGGGCAGGAGATAAGGGGGGTACCGAAAACTGAGAAAGTGAAAATTTATCTACATACGCCTGGGGCATGATGCTTTTTTCCATACTGAGCATTTGGGCAACTTTCAGGGCACTCCCTTTAAGCTTTTTTAACCCGTCATAAATATCATCTGCGTTATCTTGGTTTAATTTCGTTCTTGCTTCCTTTTCAGAAGATGTAAGTTTTTTACCATAATATTTTAAATAGTTTACACCAACTTTTGCTCCAGTTTGAACCATGTTTGATGCTCTTTCAACTTTCGATATAGGAATTCTGTCAATGCTGTTCATCAGTTCATATTTATTTTTTCATGAAAAAGAAATTTACCTAAGTCTAATACACTTTTTAGAGGTTGTACATTTAGTAAATCAAAACCTGTATTGATTGATTTTTCTATAAATATATCTGTCTTTTCCAAAGAGGCCGAATCGTCTTCTATCCAGAACTTAAGGCACAGTAGCAATTGAACCCAAAAAGTTTCTTCCATAGATTTATTCATGATTTTTTCTACTCCAGATTCTTTTAAATTCAGTTTTTCTATATCTAGTTCTTTTATAAAATCGATATATTTGGGTTTAATTGCAGAAATAGTTTTTAGCAGCTTAGAATTTTTCTTATCTCTTTCAAGGATGATCTTCACAAAGCTTCTATTTGCCGTTAGTATTTCAAAAAAAGTGTAATAAAACGTCAGAAGTTTGTTACGTGCATCAAAACTTTGATATTCTTCACTTTCTTGAATTAGATCAATAGTTTGAACTATAAATGATTTAAATATAGATTTTTCGATTCCTCCTAAACTACCAAAGAATTCATAAAATTGTTTTTCATCAAAATTATTCAATTTGGAAAGCTGATAAACAGAAGCAGGCGGTTCTGAATTTTCTAAATAGTACTCCATATAAAAGGTATATATATCCTTTTCATTTATTTTTTTCTTTCTTGCCATGATAATATTTTTGTCAAATATACGAAATGTTTAACTTTAATCATTAAAAGTTGAACAAAAAATTAAATAAAGGCATGTCTAATATTAAAAAGTAAGTGTTAAGTATCTTAAATAAAGTAGATTAAGTGATTTTGTGCACCAAAAATGTATGCATAAAAACCAATATTAAATTTGAAAATAAAATGATCGATTAATTCACCACTTATAAACTAACAATAATTAATTTAGTGGAAGATTTGTGATGTAGCTTTTTAGAATGGCATCCTGATAATATTAACTTTCTGTTATAGTTTATAATTTCAGTGCGTTCATTGTTGCGTAAAAAATATCGGTAGCGAATATTATTTTTTGTGGATAGTAATTTAAATTTTATTGCTTTTCAATTAGCAGTTTATATCCATTAAATTGAAAGGACAGAAGTATAATTTATTGATGTATGAAAGAAATTAAAACTATTTTAGAACTCGTCGCTGCTAAGGAAACATCTAGTGAAAAATATGCAATTGCTCAGGTCGTAAAAGTTGATGGATCCTCTTACAGAAGAGAGGGCGCGAGGATGATTGTTTTCGAATCAGGTATTTTTGAAGGAGGTATTAGTGGAGGCTGCCTAGAAGGGGATACGCTAAAGCGTTCCCAGTTGGCAATTTTAAAACAGCAGCCATCCTTGATAACTTATGACACATCTAAAGAACACGAGATTGGAATAGGTTTAGGTTGTAATGGAATTATTGACGTTCTAATGACACCACTAAGCCCTGAATCTAGTACTTTAAAAATATTGAAGAAGTGTTTGTCGGATAGAAAATCACATATTATTGCTACAATTACTTCTGTTACTTCTGGGCATGATTCATTAAAATTGGGCAGCTGTTTTTATTATGATACCGAGAGTGGAGAACTGGGGGGTATGTCCTCCTCAAATATTAAAACGTTTCTAGTTGATCAGATTAAAGAGGTTATTGAGAAAAATAAATCCGGTAGCTACCATTTCTCATCGAATGAATTCGAGGCGAGTATTTTTATTGAAATCATACCAGCTCAATTGCATTTAGCCATCTTTGGAGACAACTATGATGTTTACCCTATGATAGAACTTGCCAAAGTATTGGATTGGGAAATTAGTCTGGTTGGAAATATGCAAAAACTGAAAAAGGAAAAAATCCAATCAGTTACAAACATTTATCACAAGGATTTTATAGAACGTCCTCATATTGATAATCGAACTGCAGTAATTTTAATGGCGCATGATTTTAAAACGGATAGTGAAAATCTAAAAGAGGCCTTAAAAAGTACTTCCCCTTATATTGCTTCCTTAGGACCTAAAAAGCGATATGTCAAAATGCTTGATTCATTTGAAAATCAAGGACTTGATTTATCTAAAAAGGATAAGGAACGTATACATGCCCCAAGTGGATTGGAGATAGGGGCAGATACTCCTGAAGAAATCGCATTGAGTATTTTTTCAGAAATACGATGTGTTTTTGCCGGTAAAAAAGGAGGGATGCTTAAATTTAAAAAAGGTCCAATTTACGATAGGAATTGAGTTTGATAACAATAATTATACTTTTCTACGTTCCCAAAGAATATTAGTTTCCCGTTGTAAATTCACCTCTCTGCGCACAATTTTAATGGCTTTATTAATATCATCTTCAGAGGTGTATTTCCCCAAACTAAATCGAAGTGATGAAAAAGCTAAATCAGGGCCTATTTGCATAGCAGTTAACACATGAGAAGGGTTTTCAGATGACGCATTACAGGCTGAACCGTTTGAAATCGCCAGGTCCTTGCTTAAGCCACGTAATAAACCAGCTCCGTTTACAAAGGCAAAGGAAATATTACAAGTATTTGGTAATCTTGGTGCCGAATAACCATTTGAAAATGATAATTCAATATCGAGTAAGCCCTCTTCCAATAGGTCCCTTAATCGTTCTAATCTATTATTTTTATCAAGTAGCTCATGTTGGCTCAATTCAACGGATTTAGCAAAACCTACTATTCCGGGAGTGTTAATTGTACCTCCTCGAAATGCTTTTTGCTGACCGCCACCTTGAATCAGGCTCCTAAGTACATTCATGGCCTCAATATTTTTACAATAAAGCATTCCCATTCCTTTAGGGCCATAAACTTTATGTGCTGAAAAACAGGTAAAATCAGCTGATTCAAAAATTTGATCCAGGGGTATCTTTCCAAGTGCCTGAGTAGCATCTGAAAAAAGGAAAATCTTTTTATTTTTAATAATTCTGGCAATGTCCTTCAAGGGTTGAATAACTCCAGTCTCGTTATTCGCATACATAATTGATACCAAAATTGTTTCCGGACGGATGGCTGCCTCTAATTCATCTAGATTGATCAGACCAGAAGTATCAACATCCAAATAGCTAACAGTAACGCCTTCATATTTTTCCATAAATGCACTAGTGTCTAATACCGCTTTGTGCTCCGTTTTACAGGTTATAATATGACTACCATTTGGTTTGTATTTCTGACAAAAGCTTTTTAGAACCATATTAATGGCCTCGGTTGATCCAGACGTATAGGTAATGTTATCTACAGAAATGCCGAAAGCTTGGGCTATTTTATGTGTAGATGATTCTACAGCTTCCTTGGCAATCCATCCAAATGGATGATGGATGCTTGAAGGGTTCCCAAAATTATCACTCAAATAAGGCATCATTGCATCTACAACCTTTGGGTCACAAGGTGTAGTTGCATTATAATCCAGATAAAGTTTTTTTTCCATTTAAGTATACAAATCAATATGGCAGGATAAAAATAAAATAATTTAGTCAATAATTTCTACTCATTTTAAGCAATGATTGAATTCTATTAGGGGAGATGACCTTCTTTCAGTTGTTGATCCTGGTTTTTGTGAAGTAGATAAAAATAAAAATTCTTTCATAATGCCGAGGCATTAGTATTATTTTTTATTGTTAAAAGGAGTTTTCACTTTTATGTTAATTGAATATTACTTTTAAACCTAATCCATTACTCACTGAATAACTCAGCTAGTTAAATGATTAATTAATTCTTAAAACAGGCTTTTGCTGCAGCTAAATCTGGATTAGTATATGCTGAAAATTATGTATCGTTTTTAAGTTGATTTATTTTGAATTTTAACCCAGTTATTTTTTTGGCACAATTGTACTTCATCTTAGAACATTTTTATTATTTCAGGATAAAAGATACAGGTTGATATGCCTTAATGAGAAACTGAAATGAATTGTTTGAAATTTCAATCCCCTTTTCATCAATTATTTCTCCTCTTAGATTACAGAGATATGCTCTTTTATAATTACTGTTTTTTATTAAGCTAATTTCACATACCTCACTATTACCGGCCTGTTCCCATAAACGGAGTAATTTATTTTCACCTTCATTTTTAAATGTTGTTACCAATATTCCTTTTCTATTTAAGGATATCCCTTGTTGCACTAAGGGACTTTTCCCTTTTGCTCCTTCATAAAAAACACCTTTTAAGGGTACTCTGGTTTCTTCAGAAGGTGTAATAAAGCTTGCTTCAGAATTGTATTGATTGTAGCTCCATAGATACATTTTTGAATAAAACGAACCCTCAATCCATTCCGTAAAGTTGGTTCCCCATTGTGTATTATATAAATTCACAAATACTTTCCCTGTCGTAAGCTCCTTCTTTTTTGAGAATTGGAATAGCCCCGGATTATCAATACTTACTCCGGGTGATGTTGGGCAATTTAATCCAACTCCCTTACCTGAATTTTCAAACATTGTCATAGATGTATTAAGAAAATAAAAATCCTGATTTGTTCTTTCAATAAACTCCTTTTGTGGGTCAACAATTCCCCCTATCCTATAAAGTCGATATTCGGGTTTATCTACATTAAATGGGAATGAAAGCCAGCCTGCTTCAGGTAATGAGTTTGGTTTCTTTCCATCTACGCCCCATACTATTTCGACGTAAGGTTGACCTTCATATAATGTATATGTTATCAAATAGCTTTGTGAGTCTTTATCGTTCAATTTACCAAATACAGTTGCTCGTATGGCATTACCCATATTTGAATACACAATATTTTCACAAGTTCCCTTATAAACCACGCTTTCCTGATTTGGTATTGATGGCCGTATCATTTCATTGTTCGCCCAGTTTTCTGAACCAGGTTTTACATATGCTTTATTGTAAGCATCAATTTTTTTCTGTCCGGGCTTTTCTAATATGTATTCTCC
>RCND010001741.1_pt1 | contig 12257 bp, 23 predicted proteins | sample 2041351 | NCBI WGS metagenome assembly RCND01 (sample SAMN09708230, study PRJNA481090) | Marine sediment metagenome, whole genome shotgun sequencing project. | biome: marine sediment; feature: ocean; material: sediment; isolation source: Sewage treatment plant 12B marine sediment (STP12B) ...
ATTGCGATGGAAGAAGGTCTGCGTTTCGCGATTCGCGAAGGTGGCCGTACGGTAGGTGCTGGCGTAGTTGCCAAGATCTTCGAATAAGACGATATAGATTAATTTAGGTAAAGCGAGCTAAAGAAATGGCTGATCAAAGAATTCGTATCCGGTTAAAAGCATTCGATCATCGACTGATCGATCGCTCCGCCAGTGAAATCGTGGAAACTGCGAAACGGACCGGCGCACAAGTGCGTGGCCCGATTCCGCTGCCCACTCGCATTGAGCGTTTTACCGTGTTGACGTCTCCGCATGTAAATAAAGATGCGCGGGATCAGTATGAGACACGTACGCACAAGCGCCTGATGGATATCATGGATCCCAATGACAAGACTGTTGATGCGTTGATGAAGCTGGATCTTGCAGCAGGCGTAGACGTACAGATCAAGTTGTACTGATCGGTTAGAAGAGAATTAGGACAATAGGCAGAACAATGACGATTGGATTAATAGGCCGTAAACGCGGCATGACCCGGGTGTTTACCGAACAGGGTGACAGTGTTCCTGTAACGGTTATCGAGGTTAGCCCGAACCGTGTGACGCAGGTGAAAACTGTAGAAGCGGATGGGTACAGCGCATTGCAGGTAACCATGGGCACAAAACGCAACAGCCTGGTGACAAAACCGCAAGCCGGACATTTCAGCAAGGCTGAAGTAGAGGCTGGAGAAGGTTTATGGGAGCTTCGACTGGATGGCGATGAAGGCGCAGACCTGGAAACAGGTGCTGAGCTTAATGTTGGTCAGTTCGAAACCGGTCAGATGGTAGATGTGACAGGAACCAGTAAAGGTAAAGGTTTTGCGGGTGGTGTTAAGCGTCACAATTTTGCGATGCAGGATGCCACTCACGGTAATTCACTGGCGCATCGTGCGCCTGGATCAATCGGCCAGTGCCAGACCCCGGGACGTGTGTTCAAGGGTAAGAAAATGGCCGGTCACATGGGTGATGAGCGTGTAACCACTCAGAACCTTGAAGTGATCAAGATTGATGCGGAACGCAACCTTTTATTAATCAAGGGCGCGGTACCGGGTGCTAAGAATGGCCAGGTAGCAGTGCGTCCTTCCGTGAAGTTGCACTGAGGAGAATGACAATGGAACTCACAGTTGCAGGCGGAAACGCAATTAATGTATCTGAAGCTACTTTTGGACGTGACTTTTCCGAGGCACTGGTTCACCAGGTCGTGACTGCCTATCTGGCAGGCGGACGTGCGGGTACCAAGGCACAGAAAAACCGTTCGGATGTACGTGGTGGTGGTAAGAAACCCTGGCGTCAAAAAGGTACGGGTAGAGCTCGTGCAGGTACCATCCGCAGCCCAATATGGCGTGGTGGTGGCCAGACGTTTGCCGCACGTCCCCAGGATCACTCACAAAAGGTAAACCGCAAAATGTACCGTGGTGCATTGCAGGCCATCCTTTCAGAGTTGGTTCGTCAGGATCGTCTGATCGTACTGGATTCATTTGAACTCAGTACGCCAAAGACCAGCGAGTTACTGGCAAAGTTAGCAGATCTTGGTTTTGACAAAGGTCTGATTATTACACCGGAAGTTGAAGGGGACCTGTTCCTGGCAACACGTAACATTCCCGGTGTATATGCGCTGGATGTTGCAGGACTGGATCCGGTCAGCCTGGTGGCTGCTGAGAAAGTAATAATGACTGTTGATTCGGTCAAGAAGATTGAGGAGTGGCTGGGATGAGCAATGAGCGCTTGTACAAGGTTTTGCTTGCTCCTCGGATGACTGAAAAGTCAACCAGGGTCGGTGAAAGCAGTAATCAATATGTATTTAAGGTAACCACCGACTCCACTAAGAAAGAGATCAAGGACGCTGTTGAAAAGTTGTTCGAGGTCAATGTTGAGTCTGTAAGCACTGTTAATGTTAAAGGCAAGAGCAAGGCATTCAAGCTCCGCGCCGGAAAGCGTAACGACTGGAAAAAAGCATACGTTCGCGTACAGGAAGGTCAGGTAATTGACTTCTTGGGCGGGGAATCAGTTTAAGGATATTTGGTTATGGCAATTGTTAAGGCAAAACCAACTTCACCAGGACGCCGTGGTGTTGTGCAGGTCAAACATGATCACCTGCACAAAGGTGGACCACATGAGGCGCTGCTGGAGAAGAAATCACGCACAGGCGGACGGAATAATACCGGTCGCATAACGACACGTCATCGTGGTGGTGGTCATAAAAAACACTATCGCGTAATTGACTTCAAGCGTGATAAAGATGGTATTGATGGTCGTGTTGAGCGTATTGAGCATGATCCGAACCGCACTGCGCATATCGCATTGGTTCTGTACTCAGACGGTGAGCGTCGCTACATCATCGCACCTAAAGGTCTGCGTTCCGGTGATCCGGTAAAGAGCGGACGTGATGCGGCAATCAAACCAGGTAACTGCTTGCCTTTGCGCAATATACCGGTAGGTACTGTTGTGCATTGCATAGAAATGAAACCGGGTAAGGGTGCACAGATTGCACGTAGCGCGGGTGCAGCGGTTCAGTTGGTCGCACGTGAAGGCCAGTATGCAACCCTGAGGTTGCGTTCGGGTGAGATGCGTAAGATTCCAACACGCTGTCGTGCAACCATCGGTGAAGTATCTAACTCCGAGCACAACCTGGAAAAACTGGGTAAAGCCGGTGCCAAACGCTGGCGTGGTGTCCGACCGACCGTTCGTGGTGTAGCCATGAACCCGGTAGATCACCCCCATGGTGGTGGTGAAGGTCGTACATCAGGTGGCCGTCATCCGGTATCACCATGGGGTGTTCCGACCAAGGGATACAAGACTCGCAGCAACAAGCGTACGGACAAATATATCGTCCGTCGGTCTGGAAAATAACGGATAGCGAACATGGCAAGATCGATTAAAAAAGGACCTTTCATTGACCATCATCTGGCAAAGAAAGTGGCAGATTCAGTTGAGACCAACAACAAGCGTCCGATCAAGACGTGGTCACGACGTTCAATGATTCTGCCGGAGATGGTTGGTTTAACCATTGCCGTACATAACGGACGGCAGCACGTACCGATCCTGATCAATGATCAGATGATTGGACATAAACTCGGTGAATTTGCGCAGACGAGGACCTTCAGGGGTCATTCCGGCGACCGCAAGTCCAAGTAGGGTATAGCCATGAATGCAACAGCAAAATTAAGAGGCGCAAGAATTTCTGCGCAAAAGGTTCGCCTTGTAGCAAACCAGGTACGTGGCATGCAGGTTGAAAAGGCTGAGCAATTGCTGGCTTTTAGTACCAAGAAAGCGGCACGTATCATGAAGAAGGTACTGCTTTCAGCCATTGCTAACGCCGAACACAACGACGGTGCCGATATTGATGAGCTGAGTATCTCAGCGATCATGGTCGACGAGGGTCCCACATTGAAGCGGGGCAGGGCACGCGCAAAAGGGCGTGGCACACAGATTTTGAAACGGACCAGTCACATTACGTTGACTGTGGCCGATAGCGAATAGACCAGGACAAATATTATGGGTCAAAAGGTACATCCAATCGGCATCCGTCTGGGAATATCCAAGGACTGGAACTCAACTTGGTACGCCGAACGTGGCGATTATGCAGAAATGCTGAATTCTGATCTTGCGGTCAGAGCATATTTGCAAAAGCGTTTACAACAGGCTGCGGTGAGTCGTATCCAGATTGAACGGCCGGCGAAGACAGCCCGCATCACCATACACACGGCCAGGCCGGGTATCGTGATCGGTAAGAAAGGTGAAGATATTGAACGTCTTCGTCGTGAGGTGACTGCCCTGATGGGTGTTCCAACTCACATTTCTGTTGCTGAAATTCGTAAACCGGAGTTGGACGCACAATTGGTTGCTGAAGGTATTGCACAGCAGCTTGAGCGTCGTATCATGTTCCGTCGTGCGATGAAGCGCGCGGTTGGTAATTCAATGCGCCTGGGTGCACTGGGTATCAAGGTGAAGTTGTCAGGTCGTTTGAATGGTGCTGACATTGCTCGCAGTGAGTGGTATCGCGAAGGTCAGGTGCCACTACATACTCTGCGCGCCGATGTGGATTACGGTGTTGTCGAGGCTGGTACGACTTATGGCATCCTCGGTGTCAAAGTATGGATTTATAAGGGCGAAGTATTCGACCTGTATGCGGCCAAGCCTGAGAGCACTGGCGGCAAGAAAGGCGCCAACTAGGAGACTGAGTGATGTTGCAGCCAAAAAGAACAAAATTCAGAAAGCAGATGAAAGGCCGCAACCGTGGCATGGCGCAGGTGGGTAACCGCGTCAGCTTCGGTGAGTATGGTCTTAAAGCGACGACACGCGGGTTTATTACCGCGCGTCAAATCGAAGCAGCCCGACGCGCGATCACCCGTTATGTAAAACGTGGTGGCAAATTATGGATCCGCGTGTACCCGGACAAGCCGATTACAAAGAAACCGGTTGAAGTTCGTATGGGTAAGGGTAAAGGCAACGTTGAATACTGGGTCGCCCCGGTTCAGCCTGGCCGAGTGCTCTATGAAATCCAGGGTGTTTCAGAAGAAGCAGCCCGTGAAGCGTTCCGTCTGGCTGCTGCCAAGCTGGCGGTTAAGACCACCTTTGTATCCAGGTCGGTGATGTGATGGACATAAATAAGATAAAGGGCATGACTTCAGTTGAATTGAGTGATGAGCTTAAGAGTTTGTTGCAGGAACAGTTCAGTCTGAGAATGCAGAAAGGAATGGGTCAAATGACCAATGTTAACGAGTTGCGTCGTGTACGCCGTGATATTGCACGGGTCAAGACTGTCATGACACAAAAATCAACTGAAGGTAAGGCGGCATGAGCACTACTCAAGAAATCAAGCGCACGCAGACTGGCCGGGTTGTCAGCAACAAGATGGACAAAAGCGTGACCGTACTGCTTGAACGTCAGATCAAGCATGCGCTGTATGGAAAATACATCAAGCGGTCGACAAAGGTTCGCGCGCACGATGAAGAAAACAGCTGTAATGAAGGCGATAAGGTAATGATCGCTGAGTGCCGTCCTCTCTCTAAATCAAAGAGTTGGCGGGTAATTGAGATTCTGGAGCGGGCACAATAGCCCGACCATCGGGTTAAGCCGGAGAATGCTAAAATGATTCAGATGCAATCCATGTTGACTGCCGCAGATAACAGCGGTGCACGCCGGGTTATGTGTATCAAAGTGCTGGGTGGTTCCAAACGGCGTTACGCACGTATTGGCGACATCATCAAGGTGTCAGTCAAAGATGCGATACCGCGCGGTAAAGTAAAAAAAGGTGAGGTATACGATGCCGTTGTTGTTCGTACAAGAAGTGGTGTGCGTCGCAACGATGGTTCATTGATTCGGTTTGACGGGAATGCAGCAGTGTTACTGACTCCGAAAATGGAACCAATTGGTACCCGTATTTTTGGACCGGTGACGCGTGAATTGCGCACAGAACGGTTTATGAAGATTGTCTCGCTTGCACCTGAAGTGCTTTGAGCGGGAGGAGTAACAGATGAGACGCATAAATAAAGGTGATGAAGTTATCGTCACAACAGGGCGCAGCAAAGGTACCCGGGGTCATGTACTCCAGGTTCTGGATGCAAAGCGTTTGCTGATTGAAAACGTGAATATGGTTAAACGCCATACAAAACCTGATCCGGGTCGTAACAAGCCGGGCGGTATTGTTGAAAGGGAAGCGCCTATTCATGTCTCCAACGTGGCTATGTTTAATCCTGCGACCGGCAAGGCCGACCGTGTGGGTTTTAAATCACTGGAAGACGGCAACAAGGTGCGTATTTTTAAATCCACCGGCGAAGCCGTTGATATCTAGAGATCATTAAAATGTCGAGATTACAAACACATTACAAAGATACACTCATTTCACAATTGATGGGTAAGCTTGAGCTTAAAAACATCATGGAAGTGCCGAAAATCACAAAGGTTACGTTGAATATGGGTGTTGGTGAAGCCACAACTGATAAAAAAGTGATGGCGCATGCGACCGGGGATATGACGGTAATCGCGGGCCAGAAACCGATTGTTATCAATGCCCGTAAATCCGTGGCCACATTCAAAATTCGTGATGGCTGGCCGGTTGGTTGCAAGGTCACACTGCGTCGTGAACGTATGTACGAGTTTCTGGATCGCCTGGTCAATATTTCCATTCCGCGTATTCGGGATTTCCGTGGCTTGAATCGCAAGTCCTTTGACGGACGCGGTAATTACAGTTTCGGTATCACGGAACAGATTATGTTCCCGGAAATCGACTTTGACAAAATTGACACGATTCGCGGTATGGATATCACCATCACCACGACGGCAAGAACCGATTCGGAAGGACTGGCGTTGTTACAGGCGTTCAACTTCCCTTTCAAGGATAAATAGGTAAGGACCCCAGCATGGCAAAAGTATCCATGATAAATCGCGAAAAGCGACGTACGAAACTTGTAAAGAAATATGTGAACAAGCGTACTGAACTCAAAGTGATCGTTGCGGACCCGGAAGTCGGGTTTGAAGAAAAACAGCAGGCAATGTTTGCGTTGCAGAAGTTACCGCGCGACTCCAGCCCGGTACGTCAGCGAAACCGTTGTCAGATTACCGGTCGTCCACGCGGTTTCTACCGCAAATTTGGACTGTCCCGTAACAAGCTTCGCGAAGCAACCATGCGCGGTGATGTGCCGGGCTTGAGAAAGGCCAGCTGGTAACAGATAACAAGCGGTTCTTTGAACTGGCTTTAATTCGAAACAGGTATTTAATCATGAGTATGAGTGACCCGATTGCCGACATGCTGACCCGCATTAGAAATGCACAATCAGCCAATAAAGTTCAGGTAAGTATGCCGAACTCGAAAGTCAAAGTAGGTATAGCCTCCGTGTTAAAGGAAGAGGGATACATTACTGACTTCCGCGTGGATGAGAACAACGGTAAGCCAAATCTCGAAGTTACGCTTAAGTACTTCGAAGGTCGCGGTGTTATCGATTCGATCAAGCGCGCCAGTCGTCCCGGCCTCAGAATCTATCGCCGCAAAGATGAATTGCCGCGTGTTCTTGATGGACTTGGTGTTGCAATTATAAGTACTTCTCGTGGCTTCATGACTGACGCGGCAGCGCGGTCCGCTGGTCACGGCGGCGAAATCATTTGTTTCGTGGCCTAGTGCCTGTTGATTATTAGGAGACCACAATGTCACGCGTAGCAAAGAATCCGATCAAACTGCCAGCCGGTGTTGATATCAACATCAAAGGTTCGCAGTTGAATGTGAAAGGCCCCAAAGGCAGTCTCGATTTGGAACTGCACCCTCATATCAGTTTTGATGTGAACGATGGTGAGTACCTGGTAAAGCCGGAAAGCGACAAAGATCTCGCCATGGCCGGAACATTCAGAGCATTGGTTAACAATATGGTGACCGGTGTAAGCACAGGTTTTCAGAAAAAACTGCAACTGGTTGGCGTGGGTTACCGCGCGCAACTCCAGGGCAATAAGTTAAACCTTGCTTTGGGCTTTTCTCACCCGGTTGTTCACGTTGCACCCGAAGGTATTACGATTGAAACACCTTCGCAAACAGAAATAATTATCAGCGGCTGCGACAAGCAGAAAGTTGGCCAGGTCGCTGCAGAGATTCGTTCATATCGTCCACCTGAGCCTTATAAAGGAAAGGGTGTACGTTATGCCGATGAGCGTGTTGTCAGGAAGGAAGCCAAAAAGGCTTAATTAACAATCTTTAATCGGGCCGGGCGCAAAAGATCCGGTTTGCTTAAGAGGAATGAGTAATGGATAAGAAAACAGCACGTTTGCGCAGAGCGAAGAAAACCCGCTCACATATACGCCGTTTGGGTGTGCCACGTTTGACCGTGCACCGTAGTGGCCGTCACATCTACGCGCAAATTATTGCAGCAGAAGGTGGCACTGTTATAGCAGCAGCTTCAACAGTGCAAAAGGATTTACGGGCTGGTTTGTCCAGCACCAGTAATAAGGATGCTGCCAAAGCAGTCGGTAAGGCAGTCGCCGAAAAGGCCGTGGCTGCAGGCATATCAGCTGTAGCGTTTGATCGCTCTGGCTACCGTTATCACGGTAGGGTTGCAGAGTTGGCTGATGCCGCGCGCGAAGGCGGACTTAAGTTTTAGTTCGCCCCACTGAAGAATCAGGAAGCAGGTAAAAAAATGTCGAGAATGGACAGAGATAATGGCGACGGGATGCTGGAAAAGCTGGTAGCCGTCAATCGAGTTGCCAAAGTTGTAAAAGGTGGACGTGTGTTCGGCTTTACGGCACTGAGTGTTGTTGGTGATGGTAATGGCAAGGTTGGATTTGGTTATGGAAAGGCCAAGGAAGTACCGGTCGCAATCCAGAAATCAATGGAAAAAGCACGTCGTGACATGGTGACGATATCGCTTAAGGATGGCACTTTGTGGCACCCGATAAAATCAAGCCACAGTGGATCAAGAATCTACATGCAACCTGCCTCTGAAGGTACTGGCGTAATCGCCGGTGGCGCAATGCGAGCCGTACTGGAAACAGTTGGTGTTCGTGATGTACTTGCAAAAAGTGTCGGATCCAACACACCGATCAACCTGGTAAGGGCAACCATCAAGGGTCTTAAATCCATGGTTAACCCGGAGTCAATTGCTGCCAAACGTGGCAAGACAGTTGATGAAATCATGGCGAACCACAGCTGAGCAGAACAATGGCAAAGAAAGAACAGATAAATGTGACACTGGTACGCTCACCCATTGGTGCGCAGCCAAAACACAGAGAATGCGTACGTGGCCTCGGTCTTAAACGCATGCATCAGACCGTGACCCTGGAAGATACGCCTTCCGTGCGCGGTATGGTTAACAAAGTTTATTACATGGTACGAGTGGAAGAGGTCTGAACAGCTTCTGCGAGCCTGTTTAAAAGGAAAGTACAGACATGAAATTGAATACAATAAGCCCGGCTGAGGGCAGCAAAAAGAACCGCAAACGTGTTGGCCGTGGTATTGGCTCAACTGACGGTAAAACTGCGGGTCGTGGCCATAAGGGTCAGAAAGCCCGTTCCGGTGGCTCACCCAAGATCGGTTTTGAAGGTGGTCAGATGCCTTTACAGAGGCGTTTGCCAAAACGTGGTTTTGCCTCGAAGACTGCAAGATATAACGCGGAAGTTCGTCTTTATCATATCGCAGCCATGGATGCTGACGTCATTGATATTGAAACGCTGAAGAGTGCAGGTATCGTCAAGCACGATGCCAAGAAAGTAAAAGTTATTAACACGGGTGAAGTCGGTCGTGCAGTGACACTGAAAGGCCTGGCAGTAACCAAAGGCGCCAAAGCGGCAATTGAAGCAGCAGGCGGAAAGGTCGAATAATGGCGAAGACGCCCTCACAAGTAGCGGATACGTTAGGTGGCATCGGTCGGTTGACCGAGCTGCGTCAGCGTTTGCTGTTCGTGTTTGCGGCACTGATTGTGTATCGCATCGGTACCTTTATCCCGGTTCCCGGTGTAAATCCACAGGCGTTGTTGTCGTTCATGAATTCGCAACAGGGAACCATCATTGATGTGTTCAACCTGTTTACCGGTGGTGCTCTGGAACGATTTTCATTGTTCGCCCTGGGTGTTATGCCATACATCTCTGCATCGATCATCATGCAGTTAATGAGCAGCGCGGTACCCCAGTTACAGCAGTTGAAGAAAGAAGGATCCAGTGGTCGTCAGAAAATTACTCAATACACACGTATATTTACCGTGATATTGGCAGCTTTCCAGGCGGGTAGTGTCGCATTTGCCTTGCAGAGCCAGGGTTCTATGGTGTTTTCTCCGGGGTACGGGTTCATATTCACCGCGGTGATAACCCTGACGGCGGGTACATTGTTTTTAATGTGGCTTGGCGAGCAGATCACCGAGCGTGGTGTGGGTAACGGTATTTCGTTAATCATCTTCGCCGGTATTGTTGCAGGATTGCCACGGGCAATTGCTGGAACACTTGAACTGGTCAATACCGGTCAATTAAGTATACCGGCCACGTTGATCATCCTGTTGCTGGTTATTGGTGTCGTTTACTTTATCGTTAAAGTCGAACGCGGACAGCGGCGTATTACGGTTAATTATGCACAGCGTCAAGGACGTGTCGCATACCAGAACCAGGCAACGCATTTACCATTGAAACTGAATATGTCTGGTGTAATTCCAGCCATTTTTGCTTCGAGCCTGGTTATATTCCCGTCTACATTGGCGACATGGTTTTCAACATCGGAAAACCTTGGGTGGTTAACGGACGTCTCGGCGGCGTTAACACCGGGTAATCTGCCCTATACGCTTCTGTATTCAGGTTTAATCATATTTTTCTGTTTCTTCTATACCGCATTGGTATTTAATTCGAAGGAAACAGCAGACAATCTGAAGAAGTCCGGTGCATTTATTCCCGGAATTCGCCCAGGTCGTCATACAGCCGATTATATTGATAATGTACTAACCAGGTTAACGATGGTTGGTTCTTTATACCTGGTGGCAGTGTGTCTGTTACCGGATATTCTCAGGGTCGTTTGGGCGGTGCCATTCTATTTTGGTGGTACTTCGGTATTGATCGTTGTGGTTGTTATCATGGACTTTATTGCCCAGGTGCAGGCACATTTGATATCGCACAAATATGACAACCTGATGAAGAAGGCAAACTTGAAGTCCTATGGACGTTCAGGTGTGGTACGCAAATAAAAGAATTTTCGAGGTCATGGCCAAGGTCATGTAGTTTGTTGGCGGGATGCGCCAGACCGGTTCGCCGGAACAGCGTCACCGCCTTTGTTATCTAAGGAGAGCTGCAATGAAGGTGCAAGCTTCAGTAAAAAAGATTTGCCGGAATTGCAAGATTGTTCGACGCAGGGGCGTGGTATTCGTCATCTGCTCTGACAAGAAGCATAAGCAAAGACAAGGCTGAATCAATTCGCCATTAAGTGAATTGCAGCTTTTACCGGATAAGCTGATTCGATATAATGTACTGTTTACGTTAAGCAGTACCAACAGTAGGAGTACGTAGTATGGCTCGCATAGCGGGAGTCAACATACCAGATCAGAAGCACGCATGGGTTGCGTTGACCACAATTTACGGGGTCGGACGCACACGGGCCTTACAGATTTGCGAGGCAGCCAAAGTGGTGCCTGGCACAAAAATGAGAGACCTCACAGAGTCTGAAGTCGAGGGTATTCGCTCCGAAGTGGCAAAACTCGCCGTTGAAGGTGATTTGCGACGTGAAGTAGCAATGAATATCAAACGACTGATGGATCTCGGTTGTTATCGTGGTCTGCGCCATCGCCGTGGTTTACCGGTGCGTGGCCAACGTACAAAAACGAACGCCCGTACCCGTAAGGGTCCCCGGCGTCCGATCAAGCGTTAAGCGGTTTTAGGTGGAATACTAAATGGCAAAGCCAAATACAAAAGCTAAAAAGAAGGTTAAAAAGGTCGTGGTCGATGGCATCGCCCACGTACATGCTTCTTTTAACAATACGATTATTACACTCAGTGACAGGCAGGGTAATGTTCTTTCCTGGGCCACATCCGGCGGTGCCGGTTTCCGTGGTTCACGTAAGAGTACGCCGTTTGCCGCACAGGTTGCAGCAGATGTCGCGGGTAAAACCGCGCTTGAATTTGGCCTGAAGAACCTTGAAGTTCGCATTAAGGGACCTGGTCCCGGGCGCGAATCATCTGTTCGTGCGCTTAATGCGCTGGGTTACAAAATCACTAACATAGTTGACGTTACGCCGATTCCACATAATGGCTGTCGTCCGCCTAAGAAACGTCGCGTTTAGGAGTTTTAGAAATGGCTAGATATATTGGACCAACCTGCAAACTCGCGCGTCGCGAAGGTGTGGATCTGGGTCTGAAAAGTCCTGCACGTGGGATCGAATCCAAGTGCAAACTGAATCAGGTTCCCGGACAACATGGTGCTTCACGGCGTCAGCGTTTGTCAGATTATGCGATGCAGTTACGTGAAAAACAGAAAGTTCGCCGTACCTACGGTCTTCTTGAAAAGCAGTTTCACAACTACTACAAGAAGGCAGATGGGCAGAAAGGCGCTACCGGTGAAAACCTGTTACGACTGCTGGAAAGCCGTCTTGACAACGTGGTCTACCGTATGGGTTTCGCCCCTAACCGTAACTCCGCACGTCAGCTTGTTACCCATGGTCATTTCATGATCAACGGCGAGGTCGATGGGGACTGTGACATCGATGGCTCAGTAACTTTGGCGAAAAATGGCCATTGGAAGGGCACGCTCAAAGCTGAATCGGTCATCGTCGCCGGTACCGTAGAAGGAGATAT
>RCND010001742.1_pt1 | contig 12256 bp, 10 predicted proteins | sample 2041351 | NCBI WGS metagenome assembly RCND01 (sample SAMN09708230, study PRJNA481090) | Marine sediment metagenome, whole genome shotgun sequencing project. | biome: marine sediment; feature: ocean; material: sediment; isolation source: Sewage treatment plant 12B marine sediment (STP12B) ...
GAGCTTAAGCTTATCGTTGACCTTATGTTTGAAGGTGGAATCGCTGACATGAGATACTCTATCTCTAACACAGCTGAGTATGGAGACTACGTTTCTGGAAAAAGAGTGATCAATGCTGAGTCAAAAGCAGCTATGAAAGACATCTTAACAGAAATTCAAGATGGTAGATTTGCTAAAGACTTCATCCTAGAAGGTCAATCAGGTTACCCTCGTATGAATGCTGAGAGAGCAAATGATAAAGAGAAGCTAATTACTAAAACTGGTAATTCTTTGCGTGAGATGATGCCGTGGATATCTGCCGGTAAAATCGTTAACCAAGACGAAAACTAATCTTTTTGGCGATTTGCATCCATCTTTGAATGATGGGTGCGATCAGCTACGAATAGTAGCCTCACTTACCCAAACATTCAGATCTGAATACAATTCAACAAAAATATTAACTCTCTTGGCTGATTAAAATTAAGAAACTAACCTTATAGGCTTACTACTCTATTTTTACCTTGTTCTTTTGCTTTATATAATGCTTCATCAACTTTTTTGAAACAATCAGTGTAGGAACTTCCTTTTTTATATTCTGTGACACCAAAACTTCCTGTGACTTGTCGATCTATCTCAAAAGTTGCTGACTCAAGAAGATGACATAGTTTTTGAGCTAAGACTTGAGCATTTTCTAGGTTTGTTTGAGGACAAACAAGTAAAAACTCCTCACCACCCCATCTTCCGATGCTATCATTTTTTCTTGAGTTGTCTAGTAAAATTTTGGTGACCTGTTTAAGGACAACATCTCCTTTAGGATGCCCAAAGGTATCATTGATTCTTTTGAAGTTATCGATATCTAACAGTATTATTGAAAAAAAGGTACTATATCTTTCAGTATCTTGAGCCTCTTTATGGATTATCTTATCAAGATAGCGCCTATTAAAAAGTCCAGTAAGGGGGTCTGTATCGGAGAGTGATTGAAGCTTTTTATTGTGTTGCCTTATCGTTCTGTAGTGTAAGTAGACCAAAATAAGAAGTATAATCACAACCGCCAATAGTTTTAAGAAAAAGTGATAGTTAAATCCTTGCTCATAGGTGATACTCATCCATTGGTTAAAGATTTGTTGTTTGGTTTTCTCATCGATGTTGTTGATACTCTTGTTAATGATAGAGAGTAGTAGTTTATCATCATCTCTAACACCAAAAGCAAGTTGAAGTTCCTTATTTATCGTACCTGAAATCTTCAATGATCCAATATGGTTTTTTTGTATATGATAACCGATAGTAGTAAGATTGTCTATGATCCCATATAGCTCTCCAGACGCTACTTTTTTGAGTCCTTCGGTAAGACTATCGACTTCTATAAGATTTAATTTTGGATATTTGTACGAAAGAAGTTCAGCTATAGCATACGATTTGACTACAGCGATCTTCTTATGTTGGACATCAGCTATATTTGTAATAAAAGAGTCGTAGATCTTAGTTGCTATCACAAGAGGTATGTTGAGATAGGGGTTTGTAAATTTAAGGTAGAATGCACGATTAGGCGTTGACATAGCAGCCGAGAGAAGATCACAGCGACGATCCTTTGCATAGGTAAGTGCTTGTTCCCAACTTTTTGTTGGGACAAGTTTAAATGGTATATTTAATTTTGATGAAATTTTCTCTATATAGTCGTGGCTTATCCCGATATGTTTACCGTTTTTAATCATTTCAATAGGCATCCAATTTGGATCGACACAGTATGTAATCTCTTTTTTTTGTTGTAAATAATTTATCTCTTTATCATTTAATTTGAGTGTCTCTGCGGCCTTGTGATAGATAAAATGTTCAAATTCAAGTGAAGTTTCTTTAGGAAGAAGTCCAAGCTGCATAAAGTTTTCTGCCATCAGTTGTACCCGTTGTGCATCGATGTAGCCTATAGGGTATAGGTCAGGCATCATGACTCTTTTTACCTGTTTCGCTTCAAAGTCAAGCATATCATAGGTTTTATTTTGTGTATTGTATTTGTCTAGTATGAGTTTAATCATCTCAGATTGATTTTCAAGGGCATACTTCCAGCCTTTTATAGATGCATCACGAAATCGCTTGGCACGACCAGGATGTAGCTTTATCTCATCCTCAGAGGTAAAAAGATTAACATCATAAAATGCTATACCGTAAACTGTAGGGTCAAAAAGGTTGTATTTGATACCACGTTCCTGAAGTAAAAAAAGTTCATTGGTCTTAAATACTGACATGGCATCTACTTCATGGTTGGCAAATGCATCTATATTGTAGCTTGAATCCACATGAGAAAATGTTTCTGTATCTACACCAAACTGTCTAAACATCATTTGTAATGATATGCCATCAATTCCAGAAAAGTTACCCATCACTTTTTTCCCTGTAAGTTGTTGTGGCTGTTTAATTTCAGGTTGTACCACAATTGCCAGTGGGGATTGTTTGAAGAAGTTGGCTAGAAAAACAAGAGGCTTTCCTTGAAGGTAATCAATAATAATAGATGAATAACTTATAGCATAGTCTGCCTTTTTACTGAGTATGGATTCTACAGGGGCAAAATCTTTGGAGTACTCTTTAATCGTTACATCAAGACCAGATTCTTTATAAAATCCTTTTTCTTTTGCTGCATAAAAACCGGCAAATTCAAATTGATGTTTCCATTGTAGTTGCAGGGTCACTTTTTCCAAGGGTATCGTAGCCCAAACAGTGTATGGTGAAAAGAAGATAAAAAAATACAAAAGAAACTTCATATGTATATTTGTGATATTCATTTTCTTCCCCATTTTTCTATTCAATTAGTATACTATTTTTTTATAAATATGAGAATTTACTAGTAATGTTTGAAAAGATTACAGAGATAAAAAGAGAAATGGAACCATTGTTAAAGCATACTCTCAAGGCTACGCCCAGTTACTGCGTTTCTTACCCAAATATTAACTCTCTTTACACTTACTTTGCTATAATAATCAAAATTTAAAACCAGTGGACTTTATGGCAACGCAATCTCAAAAAACAAATACTAAATCTTCTCCTACTAAGAGTAAAACTGTTAGGAAAAGAAGGTCATCCAAAAAAAAATCAAATAATTCAAATTTCAAAAAAAGTCTTTTTATTGTGTTGGGTGTCTTTTTGATGATCTCTATGGTTTCTTTTGGATATTTTTTGGGGCAGCAAGACATCTTAAGTGCTCAAACACCCATAGCTCAGACCTATAATCCAGAGGAATCAGAAACTAAAAAGAAACTTTTAAACGATCTGTCGAAGATCAAAACACAAAATCCTAAAGCGACAAAAGAACTTTCTGAAAAAAAAGTAGCAAGTAAAGAAATACAGACTTCTGTTAAACCCTTATTAGAAAAAGTGAAAGAAGAGAAAGTAACACCTAAAATAGTCAAAAAAGAACTAAAAGTTCGAGTAATAAAGAGTGTAGGAAAACCAAAGTTAGTTATTATTATAGATGATGTTTCTAATGCAAGACAGTTAAAAAAAATACAGGCATTACATATGAAGATCACACCTTCTATTTTTCCTCCTTCTGAACGTTCTATGACTAGTCACACTTTGGCGCGTGGATTAAAACATTATATGATCCACTTGCCTATGGAGTCAGGCAGTAAACAGTTCAATAAACAGTATAAGACACTTAAAATAACATTCACTAAAGCAGAGATCATAGCACGGGCAAAAGAGTTACGTGTACTTTTTCCTACCGCACGCTATGTCAATAATCATACCGGTTCAGTATTTACCAATGATTATAAGGGAATGTTGACACTCTATAGTGCACTGAAAAAAGAGGGATTTATGTTTGTAGACAGTCGAACGATCGCTTCAACAAAGGTACCAAAGATCGTAAAGAAGTTTGGTGATGCTTATGTAGCTAGAGATGCTTTTATCGACAATGTTCATAATGTAAAAACGATCCACAAACAGCTTCGTAAAGCTGTGGAGACAGCAAAAAAGAAAGGTTATGCCATTGCCATTGGACATCCTCATGCCGTGACAATGAAAGCGCTTTCAGAGGCAAAGGGCATATTAAAAGATGTGGAGTTGGTCTATATTGATGATTTAATGACAATTTGACATATTTTTACCTATAGGAACATTTCTTTGTTATTATAGAATTCTATTAAAAAAAGGTAAGTTATGAGCGCTCCTGTCATTGAAAATATTCCTGCATTGTCATCTATGAAAAAGTACCCTAAAACACTTTTCTATAAAGGTGACCTCACTTTACTTCAACGTCCCAAAGTCTCTATTGTCGGCACCAGAAACCCCACAAACTATACTCGTGAATTTACTTATACTCTTTCAAAAGCATTAGCTAAACGAGGGGTATGTGTGGTCAGTGGTGCTGCGATGGGAGTTGATGCCATTGCACATGCAGGAGCAGGGGAAGAAAATACCATCGCTGTGGTTGGAAATGGGCTTGATATTCGTTATCCTGTACTCAATAGAAGTCTTATAGAAAATATTGAAAACAGAGGTTTGGTAATGAGTCAGTTCAATGATGGCTTTAGAGCAACGAGCTGGAGTTTTGTTGTACGCAATGAACTGGTGGTTGCGCTTGGGGATAGTCTTATTGTGACAGAGGCAGATCTGAAGAGTGGTTCAATGCGCTCTGTGGAGTATGCGTTAAAAATGGGAAAAGAGATATTTGTCTTGCCTCAAAGACTGGGTGAAAGTTTAGGAACAAATGCTTTACTCTCCGAAGGCAAGGCTACTGCCATAACAGATGTGGAAACATTTGCATCACGTTTTGGTCAGCCAGCAAGTTCAGACATAGAGAAGGATGATTTCTTTTATTTTTGTCAGTCTTCACCTACCTTTGATGCGACGATCACAAGGTTTGGTGACAGGGTATATGAAGCAGAGCTTGAAGGTGTAGTTACGATACACAATGGTATCGTGAGACTACAATAGGAGAGCCTATATTATTTGTCCGAAGTCATCATCTCATTTTCTGCAATTTCAACTTTGACTATTTCTTCTGCGATTTTAGTGGTGAGTTCTGCTTTGAGAACTTCTAATCTTGTTAAATAAGAAGAGATCTTTGCTGTCGCTTTAGCTTTAATATTTTTGAGCTTTGCTTCCTCTTCTTCAGAGAGAGGTGATTTTATATCTTTCATAGAAGAGCGTGCTATCTCAATAATAGAATTTGATTTGGCTACTTCCACATTAGAAACAGATTGTGCAATTTGTACAGCAGCTATATTTTTAGCGATACTCAGTGTTTCTTGTGGATGTTCAATACTTTTTGTGGGATTCATTTTACTGAGTTCAACTCTTTTTGTAGCCTCGACAATATTTTTAGAGGCATTCGCTTTGGCTATCTCTACAGAGGCTATTGCTTTAATGATCATTCTAAATGAGGCATCTTGTACTTTTTTACGGTCTTTTGCACTTGCATTGTCAATATTATCTACTGCCTGTGATATTGCAGCGATAGCTTTAGTTTTGGCTATTTCAACATTAGCGGTGCTTTTTGCCATTTGTGCAATGGCATGTGTTTCAACAATTTGTGTGGAGATGGAATTTTCTGTCTTTAGATTTGATTCTCTTGCTAGATCCACCTTTTTTACCATGTTGTCCAGAGCATCTAAAGCCTCTTTTCTGGCTTTTTCTACACTGTCAATTGCCTCTGTAAGATACTGGGAATAAGTCTCTTCAGAGGTATTCTCTTTTGTTGACTCTGCAAATGTGATGGTGACACTCAGTAGTACGAATATGATAATATTTTTCATAGTTGTCCTTTTGTGTTTAGGGTTATTTTTTGCTCTTTGAAAGTTGTGAGATCAAATCTTCTAGTGATTCTTCAGGAAGCATACCAGCCTGAACAAACTGTACATCTCCTTGAGGATCCAGTGCTACCAAGAAAGGAATGCTCCCTTTCCATTGGGCTCTTTGTTGAATATAAGAGACTAACTCTGTAGCTTTTTCTTCAGACACTACAATATAGTTCATCCCTTTTTCTTTGGCAAATTTTTTGGTTTGTTCATGGTTGTATCCCTGTACTTCAATAGATACGATGGCAAATTTGTCTTTATGTTTCTTTTGCAGTTTGATAAGGTGTGGGATTGACGCTAAACATGGAGGGCATTTATGTCCAAAAAATTCTAAAAAGACAACTTTCCCTTCAAGTCCTTTAATTTTGAGTCCCTGTTCTGTCCCCTGTACATTATAGGTTTTTCCTGTAACGTCAGTCATTTTCATTGCTACTAAAGCGCTTTTATCCTCTGCTGCATAGGTAGTTGTTAAAAGTGAAAAAAGCAGTAGTGCTTTTGTAAATAAGTTTTTCATGAATGAACCTTGTATATAGTTTAATGTTTAATACTAAAGTATACACTAAGATAGGTGTGAAAATCGTGTAGTTTGGATAAATTATGTAGGAAGAGTTTTACAAAGAGCATCTTTGGGACTAAAAGGAGAAAAAATATTTAAAAGGAGACCTAAAATAGTTATTTAAGGGAGGGAAATTTTAGGTGTCCCTAGATGCTCTTGTAGGGCTAGTATAATACTATAAGGTTAACTGAATACTAATAGAGTTTTTGATTATATTTGATAAGTTGAACTGGTGATTTAAATATCGTTAAAAGAGCATCATAAAAGGGAAAAAGGAGGGGGAAAATGATGTTTTGAAATAGATCTTAATTAAATTAAAGGAGATTATGATCTATCTCTATTGATGCTCTTGTAGGGCTAGTATAATAGTATAAGGTTAACTGAATACTAATAGAGTGTATAATAAAATTAGAAATTAGAAATTAGAAATTAGGATGAGTATGTTTAAAAGATATGTGGTTGCGTTAGGGGTGTTATCTTCTGTGTTGTCTGCTGGTGTAAGCTTGGAACATAAAATAGGACAGATGTTAATGGTTGGGTTTCATGGTATCTCTGCGCCCAATAATAGCCAGATATGTAGAGATATTAAAACCTATAATTTGGGTGCTGTGATCTTGTTTGATTATAACCCTGTCAATAAGAGTAAACCTAAGAATATAGCTAATGTAAAGCAACTTAAAAACCTTACAAAACAGTTGCAGTCCTGTAGTAAAGATGGGAAACTTCTCATTGCGGTAGATCAGGAAGGCGGACGTGTGCAACGTCTTAAGAGTAAATACGGTTTTTACGGTAAATTTCCTAAAGCGTCTGACGTTATTAAAATGGATCAAAGTAAGATCAAAGCGACGTATAGTAAAATGAGTAAAGAACTTAAATCTGTAGGGATCAATTATGACTTGGCTCCCGTAGTTGATCTGGATATTAATATGAAGAATCATGTGATACATGGTCTGGGGCGTTCTTTTGGTAAAGATCCTAAGACCGTAGCAAAGTATGCTTCTACATTTATAGATGCAATGCACAGTAACGGTGTGCTTACTTCCATCAAACATTTTCCCGGTCATGGTTCTTCAGTAGGGGATACACATAAAGGCTTTGTTGATGTGACCAACCTATGGAAAGAAGTTGAACTTGAGCCTTATAGACTACTCAAAGACAAGGCAGATACGGTCATGGTGGCACACGTGTTTAATAAAAAACTTGATGCCAAGTATCCGGCCAGTTTATCATATAAGACGATCACTAAAATGTTACGTTGGAAGTTGGGTTATCATGGGGTTGTGATAACCGATGATCTTCAAATGGGTGCCATATCTAAAAAGTATGGACTGAAAAATACCTTGAAACTGGCTATCAATGCTGGAGATGATATCTTGCTGATAGGAAATCAGCTTGATCCTAGAAAAGTACAAAGTACAAAAACACTTGTAGATACGATTAAAGCTTTGGTAAAAAGTGGAGAGGTCAAAGAAGAGACTATCACTAAAGCCTATAAAAGAATACAGGGTTTGAAGCAAAAACTTTAATGTTTTAGCCATCTTTCCAAGATGATCTTTGCAGCGATGGAGTCGATCTTTCCATCTTTTTTATGTTTGAAAATACCTTGGGTGAGTTCTTTGGCTTCTATACTTGAACTCTGTTCATCTTGATAGGCCACAGAAATGTCAAGTTCCAGTAAAGAGACAAAGTGTTTGATACGTCTTTCCATCTCTTCTGAACTTGCGGCATCTTTGGGAAGTCCTACGATGAGTTTTTCTATTTCCCATTCGTTTAAAAATGTGTTGACATCTCTTGCTGCCTGATTGCGGTTTTTTCTCAGGATAGCATTTTGGGGTATTACAATACTCTCATCAAGACAAATTGCCACACCGATACGTTTGAGACCTACATCTATACTTGCTAATTTCATAGTGTCATTGTAGCCAAATTTTCACTGTTTCTGCTCATGATCAAGCGTATGGTTTGGTTTTTTTTATGGATATTACCTATTTCAATAAGTAGAATAATATAATAAAATTTTATCTAACAAAAGTGATAAAAGTAAGTAAAAAAATAAAATCCTTTGCTAGAATTATAGAAGGGAAATGTCATTATGAAGAATATTAGTTTATAAAAATAAGGTAATGTTATTATGGATTTAAAGAAAACTGGTACGATCTTCATAGGCTTTGGTATGGTAAATTTTGCGCAGGCAGGAGAAATGGCAGAGGCAGGTATTTATTGGATCTGGGTGGCACTTTTCGCTTTGGCGATCGTAGGTATCATCATTCTTTTTGTCTCTTCTCATCAGGCGCGTAAGACACAGCGTTTGCACAAAATCTTGTTTGATAAACAATTAGAGATGGAAAAAAACCAAACTCTGCTGCTTACAAATATGAGTGAAAATATTCATGATATTGCAAAACAAGCGCTAGAAAGAGGCCAAAATCCTTTGGCAAAAAAATCTAAATCATTTAAAAATAAAGATGAAATACTGGCTAATGTTGAAAATAGACTTTTGGATGTCACCAATGATCTGATTGATTTTCTCCGATTAAAATCAAAAAAAGTTGAGATCATTAACGAAGAGTTCAATATCAACAATGTACTCAACGAAGTATCCGGGTCTTTGTGTTCTCAGTTTGCAGGGAGTAGTACAGAACTCATTTTTGATATCGATAAAAACATTCCACGACGTATTATTGGTGATTCACTGCATTTAGGTCAAATACTTGACAGTATTCTTGCGCATTTAATGGATCAGGTAGATGTGGAAGAGGTGAAGTTGGAAATTTCAATGTTTGATACCTTTGAAGATAGGATTGAATTGCAATACCTGTTTACTGATATAGGCAACGGGCTCACACCTGAGGCTATAGATAAATTGTTTGTACCTTATTATGATGAGATGACAGGCGCTTATGTCGGATTGGGACTTTTTGTTGCCAATGAATTAGTGGGTATGATGAATGGAGAGCTTTCCGTTCACAGTGCAGTAGGCAGAGGAAGTACATTTACGCTCTCTTTACCTTTTGTAACCATGGAAAGACGAAACAAAAGAATGTACAGACTACCCGATAAAATACTCATAGAGAAGAAAGTTTTTATTGTGGACAGTAACTATAATTCTGCTTTGGCCATTAAAAAAATGTTTGCTTACTTCAGACATGAAGTGAAGGTTCTTTCACAAGAAGAATTTATGAAAAATATTCCAAACCTTAGCTCTTTTGATATTGTGGTCATCCATGAGAGTCTGTTTAATGTGAGACTGGTTGAGTATCTGACTAAGATAAAAATGGGGAAAGAACTGAAGGTCATCGCATTGAATGCTTTATTGCAGGCAGATAAAAAAAGTTTTGTAAATGATGTGATAGACATCCATCTCTTTAAACCACTAAATCAAGAACGTATCTTTGAAATGATCATTAACCTGTATGATATTAAAGCATCTGCCTATAGTATAGATGAAGAGAAAGATGATAGACCAAAGGCAAAGATCCATAAAACGCATATGCAGGAGACCAAGGGAATCACAAGAGAAAAATTCAAAGATTTTTCTGGCAAAAATATTCTGATAGTCGAAGATAATCTTATTAATCAAAAAGTACTTACTACACTGTTACATCTCTCAGGTATGCATATCACGATTGCCAATAATGGTCAGGAGGCGGTTGATATTGTCAAAGAAAGTAAGATAGAGTTTGATATCGTATTGATGGATATCAATATGCCTATTATGGATGGGTATACTGCAACACAAATGATCCGTCTTGACAGTAAATATGACACGCTGCCTATTGTTGCCTTTACAGCCTTGGTGCTAGACAGTGAAACCCAAAAAATGTTTCAAGCAGGCATTAATGCATTTTTATCTAAACCGCTAAATATAGGAAAACTCTATACAGCATTGGCAATGTACCTTAGTTATGAACCGGTCATGAAGACCATCAAAAAGATCACTCAGCCTAAAAAGGTCATCTCCTACAGGGGAATCAATATCGATAACGGTATTAGGCATGCAAACAACAGTGAAAGTTTGTATCTTGAGATCCTTAAAGAGTTTTCTGAGGCTTATGGGACAAGTGATGATGTTTTTATCAAACTCATACGAGAACATCGTTATGAACAGGTAAAGATGTTGTGCCTGGATATGAGAGGACTGACAGGCTCTATAGGTGCAGAGGATATGCATAACCTTATGACAGAAATACTGCAACAGTTACTCTATAAAAAATATGATATGGTTGGAAACTATAAAGAAAAATATATCTTTGAGATACAAACACTCAATAAGTCGATCACTCAATATATCGAAGCAGCTGCATAAGTTTTGCTTCGTAAGTATGTTTGAGGCTTAACGGATCTCTGCGATAAACGCATCTTTTTGTATGGTCTTTTTTACTTTTTTCAAAAGTGTCACTGCATCAGATCTTTGTTTATACGGCCCTATAAGCAGTTTTGAGATCTGCTTGCCGTTGATAGGAAATTTAATGATATGATAGTGGTATCCTGCTCGCGTGATCTTGTAGAGTAGTGCTTCTTTAGGGCTTCCTGAAAAAGAACCTACTTGGACATAGAAGTTACCCAGTGTATGCTTTTTGATGACTTTGGGAGCCGTTTTAGCTGTTGTGACAGGTGTTGCTTTGATCTTAATATTTTCTTTTGTTTTCCATGGTTTTTTCGCATCAACTTTTACGATCTTTGACTGACTTTCAGGTAGATATCTTCGACAAATACGTAATCTCTTTTTGTAATAGGCTGAAGTGTTAAGGTTGGAATAAACAATTTCATATTTGGTCGTACTTGCGTGTGTAAACCAACCGTTACCAAGATACATACCTACATGCGTGATACGTCCTCTACGCTTTACTTCTGTGTCAAAGAAAATGAGATCACCATAGATCAGTTCATTCATTCTGATCTCTTTACCGTTTTTAGCCTGTTCTCTTGCCACACGGGGTATCTCTATACCCATACTTCCATACATATAGTAAGTGTAGCCTGAACAGTCAAAATTATTTGGCCCTTCTTCTGCCCATACATAGGGTTGACCTTGAAGTTTTTTGACCATTTGATCAAGACTCTTTGTGCTTGGATCATACTTTACAGTAGGCTTTATGATGGCATAATTGGGATTTGAAGGATGATGAGGTGGCTTACATCCATTGATAAACAGTGTACCAATAGCTAATGCTGTGACAATGTTTACAGTCGTATTGAAGGGTAACATTCTAGCTAGGTACAGCTTTTTTAGGTAATTTCATACCTGTCTGCCAAGGTGTAGTGTAACGTGAAGTTGTACTTTTCATCTCTTGAAGCGGCACATCACAATTCATGTATTTGGCTCTTTCATCTTCACTGAGATAGCGTTTACATATTTTCATACGTTTACGATAGACGGGTTCTTTTTTGAAATGAGAAATGGTTACTTTTCTTTGTTTGGAGCTTGCATGCGCGAACCATCCGTCACCAAGATACATACCTACATGATTAATATATTTACTTCTTTTATTGGTAGATCCAAAGAAGATGAGATCTCCATAATGAAGATTTTTAAAATTTACATCTCTTCCCATTTTAGCCTGTTCTCTTGCCACACGGGGGATCTCTATGCCCATCGACCCGTAAATATTATAGGTGAGTCCGGAACAGTCAAAGGCATGAGGGCCTTCTTCTGCCCAAACATAAGGTTTTCCAAGGTAGGAACTCAACAGTTCTTGGATATTCCTTCTGTTAGGTTTACAGGTTTTTTCAGGTTTGATAATTTCATAGTTTGGATAGCTGTAGGGTTTTGGATCACCACATCCTGTAAATAAAAACAGGGTTGATATGAAGTATAAAACATATCTCATGATACACCTTTCTAAAGTATGAGCATTGCGTCACCATAAGAAAAAAACCTATATTTTTTCTCTATGGCCTCTTTATATAAGTGTAACGTTTTTTCTCTTCC
>RCND010001743.1_pt1 | contig 12249 bp, 7 predicted proteins | sample 2041351 | NCBI WGS metagenome assembly RCND01 (sample SAMN09708230, study PRJNA481090) | Marine sediment metagenome, whole genome shotgun sequencing project. | biome: marine sediment; feature: ocean; material: sediment; isolation source: Sewage treatment plant 12B marine sediment (STP12B) ...
CGATACCATCCTTCATTGATTTGCAATCGCTTGCACTATCCATTAGCTGGAGAGCCCTGTCGAAATCGTCCATAACAGGAAGAATGTTTGAAAGAATTGATTCTCCCGCTGATTTTGTGAGGTCCATCTTCTCCTTAAGCGTTCTCTTTCTGTAATTATCAAATTCAGCAGAAAGTCTCAGGTATTTGTCCTGTGCTTCTGTCAGTTTTTCCTCTAAGCTCTCTTTCTTTTGGCTCCTTGTGTCAGTCTTTTCTTCTTTATCAGAAGCTAAGCTATCATTTGTCTTCTTGCCTTTATCCTCTTTTTTTGTGTTTTTCTGAGCTTGCTTACTCTTGGCTGCATTACTTGACGACGCCTTATCTTTCTTATTATCAGAAGCTTTGGTGTTATCGCTTATATCCTCCTTAAGCTTATCTGAATCTTTCTTTGTTGCCATTGATACTTAGTTTTAAATAGTATGCCAGATATAGTCAAATATGCTGCCAAGTGCCGACAGAGAGACAAATTGACAGATGAGCGAGCGAAGCATTAAGTTTTAGGTCTTATGTTCTATAATAATAATCTGCTATATTTAGAATTCAAACTTTCAGAAATGGCTAAATTAAGGATTGCGGTATGCCAGTATAAACTATCCGGCGATATTGACAGGAATCTCAGTATTACTATTAAGCAAATGAAAATCGCTTTTGATAGGGATGCAGATATAGCACTTTTCCCTGAGTGCAATCTTAGCGGTTATCCTGGTGTTGAATTCTTGAAATACAAGAGTAAGGACTATGTTAAAATGATGGCTGCAGTTAAGGAAATAAAAAGCCTGGCCGGAGAGCTAAAAATATGGGCGATTGTTGGAGGATACTGTTTTGACGAAGGAATGGATTTACCATATAATTCTCTATTTGTAATAAACGATAGGGGAGAACAGGTATGCCGATACGATAAAAGATTACTCACATCGGGAGACAGCGGTTGGGATATTGATTATTTCTCGGCAGGAAAGGATTCTGTAATATTTTCCATTAATGGCATCAGGTGTGGAGTTCTAATATGTCATGAATGGAGATACCCGGAACTTTATCGTGAGTATAAAGCATTAAGAACTGACCTGGTCTTCCAATCCTGGTATGACGCAAGCGTAGATTCAGATGAATATTCGATATCAGGACGAGATCACGGATCTCTTATTATGGGAGCAGTTAGAAGTAATGCAGCTAATAATTATCTCTGGCTTGCAGGTAGTAATGCTTCAAATCGGGAGAGCAGCATCGGGTCTTTTATTGTACGTCCGGATGGGAAGATCGTCAGGAATCTTCCACGAAATAAACAAGGGGTTCTAGTTGAAACAATTGATATGTCAGAACAATTTATTGATCCTTCAGAGCATAACAGGAAGAATATTTTGAGTTGTGACTGATCAGAAAATTCTTGGGAAGCTATTTAGTTCATTTATGCCTTTTTTACAAGATGTTTTTCAGGTAAGGACTATAAGAATCTAACAACTTATGTATAATTTTTTTTATTTATATATAAAATTTTATACTTTTATGTTCGAATTGTATACTTGATTATGCTGTCTTTTTAAAATCTTGATATAATTCTGGAGCATTTATTTAAAAATCAATATTTAAGTGATATATGAGTGAGAAGGAAAATATTGAAATTAGTAGAGAACTGAGCCCATATGTGCCTGTTGTAAACATGATTGCGAATACTTTTGGACGAAATTGTGAGGTTGTTTTGCATGACCTTAGTTTCCCCAGAAGATCAGTAGTATATGTTGCTAACGGTCATGTTTCTGGAAGAGAAATTGGCCAACCTATTCACCATTTGTTTACGGTAGTTTTAAAATCAAAAGATTTCAAGGATGATTTTTTATGTAATTATAGTATAAAGAATATTAAGGGAGAGGAAATAAAATCTTCTACGGTTTTGCTTAGAAATTCGAATGGGACCGTTATTGGTGCTCTTTGTGTTAATTTTGATACAACTATCCTGGAAGGAATGAATGCTTTCATAAATAATTTTATTAACCCCAACGGAAAGAAAGAAGAAGTTCAGAATAATATCCCACAGCAGCCTGACAATGTTACTGAGATAGCGAATGATTTAATCAAGACGATAATAGGGAATGTTAAATTAGAAACTCTAAAGAGAAGTCAAAAGATTGATCTGATTGAATTTATGGATAATAAAGGAATCTTTATGATCAAAGGAAGTATTGAATCAGTCGCTTCTCTAATGAAAATATCTACAGTTACTGTCTATAGCTATCTCGATGCTGTAAAAAAAAGGGCTAGAGATCAATAAATTCCTGCCGATAGCGAGGAGTACATCTATCTTATTGGATCAATATTTCCTCAATTCCTGATTTTGCTGGTATAATATATTATACACACAGGTTTATAATTTCAATGAATTTGCTGCTTCTGCTAACATTTTGACTTTCAACATCTGTCAAAAGCATAATATATTAAATTAGATGTCAAAACATAGAAATAATTCTAGAATATATTTGCGTATATATAAATAGTTATATAAATTGCATGTGTTAAATTTTATCAAAACATTGAAGTTCTTTAAATGTGTGTAGTGTAAAAAGGTAATAGTCAGACAGATACTATATCGCCCCATTGATATTATTTATTTGATAATTTGAAAATTTTCAAGCTCTACTATAAAATATTTACAAGCAGATAGATTGTACTAATTAATTCTAAAATATGTTATACTTTAAAAAGACTAACGGCAAAGGGACTATCCAGAAATGGAACGTGGTATTGCTAACTTCATTTCTGACTTTTTTCATGCTGGGTTCTGTGACAATAAATGCTCAGGAAGTAGCAAAATTTTCACATGGTCCAACGCTTGGGAAGCTGGGACCACATCAAATTGGTGTATGGGCTCGTACGGTTAGGCCTTCAACTTTCTGGGTACGTTTTGGGACCGATCCTACTAACTTAGATCAGGAATCAGAGCCGGTTACAACCAGCATTGAGCATGATAATACCGGATGGGTATTGATTAAGGATTTAAAAGCTAATACAAAGTATTATTATGCTTTAACTGCTAAGGGAGGAACGGCAACAATGCTTCCAAGATCAGGATCTTTCAAGACATTGCCAGATACTGAAGAGATGAAGGATAAAACGGTAAACCCTGAGGGATTATTCAATTTTAGCTTTGAGTATGCCTGTGGAAATAGCCAGAGTAGCAATGGATTCGGTCCATCTCTTCCAACATTCCGGACGATGCTGGATAAGGTAGCTGGTAAGATCAATTTTGCAATCTTAAACGGAGACTGGTTATATGAGACTGAAAGAGAATATTCAGTAGATAGCTGGCGTAAGCAGGTTCGTATTTCTGAGGATAAAACTCCTGAGATTGTGGAATACGCTCCCAAGATTGTTGGTGTTTGGGAGAATTATAAATCTTATATGGACAGAGGTCATAATTTGGCAGAATGGCATAAAGTTGTTCCCTCATTTTATACAATTGATGATCATGAAATATTTGACAATACCTATGGAGCGGGAGAAATTGGCAGGGTTGACAGGAAGGTAGTTTATCGTGATCCAGCTGTTCAGGCATGGCACGATTACCTGGCATGGAGTAATCCTACAGACTTCACGCAGGAGGCAGTATTTGGTAGGGCTAAACTGAAAGCTAAGAGTGATATATTAACTGATAATGAGGCAGATTTTACAAAGCTTGATTTATCCCAGGCAGCGACACTTCATATTCACTGGGGCGGTCCTTATGATGGAATGCGTAATGCACCTAGAGGTACAAAGCCTGGCAATCCTAACTCTGGTGTATATAAGATAGTTGAGGTAATAGATGCTCATCAAGTCAAAATTTTTCCAAGCCCTAAGAAAAATGGCAATCCTATCTATTCTATAGGACGTAGATCATATGGAAAAATGACTGTAAGTAATTCAGATATTTTCTTGCTGGATTTAAGATCTCACCAGGATATGCATGATACAAGTAATCCTGATAAACCAGGGATATCAATTATGGGTAAGGAACAGAAGGCATGGCTGAAGAAAGAAATGGAAAATAGTACTGCTGATTTCTTTTTTATTGTTTCGTCTGTTAATTTTACAATCCCACACGAGGGTGGCACAGGCGGATCAACTGCTGATGGAGAAGGTGCCCAGAGTGGCCGCGATGATGCCTGGACCTCTTATGTAGAAGAGAGAACGGAAATGCTTGATTTCTGGGAATCTCTGGAGAGGCCAGTTTTTGTATTGACGGGCGACCTTCATAATAGCTTCGCAGTTAAGGTAACAGACAATGTCTGGGAATTTGCATCCGGACCACATAATTCACGAAATCATGCTTTAGGAGCCGAGGGTAATCGCCCCGTAAATGGTAAATTCGACTCAAGGGGAAGGGAAGTTGATGTCAGGTGGTCTACAGCAATAATGAATGATGTGCCAGGTGGTTTAAGATATACCCCCAGTTACTGTGTGGTACAGATAAATAATGTTTTTAATAATCCGGTTGAAGAAGGTAAAGACAGATGGGTTGCTTTCCCAAGGCCACATGTTATTTTCCAGTATTACAATGGATTAACAGGTGACTTATTATATGCTGAAGCAATTCATGCGACAGAGAAATAGGGCCGTCTCAACTATCTTATATAGGATATAATCTTAGATAAAATAGTAGTATTTGAAGAGCTTCCTAAAAAGGATGAATTGGATTGTTAAGCTAAAAAAATATTAAATAGAAAAGATCGAATAAGTAGATAAGTAAAATAAACCTAATATTACAAATTTAAAATTACACTATGAAACGACCTTTATTAATTCTTATGTTATTCTTCTTTGGAATGCAAATGATATTTGCCCAGGGAAAAGTTATAACTGGAAAGGTTACAAGTTCTGAGGATGGCCTGGCCATCCCAGGTGCAACCATTACGGTTATTGGAACAGTAACAGGTATTACTACCAACTTCGATGGAAACTATGAATTAACTGTTCAAGGCAGTGATGTAATTCTTAAGTTTTCGTTTATTGGTTATAAAAGCCAGGAAATACCAGTTGGACAATCTTCAACAATTGATGTGGTATTAGAACCTGACCTTTTTGGATTAGATGAGGTTGTAGTTATTGGTTATGGTACATCTTCAAAGGAAGCACTAACTGGTGCTGTTGAGACTGTTGGAGCAGAAAAATTAAAAATGCTTCCTGCTGCATCGCTTGAAAGTGCTTTGCAGGGTGGAGTAACCGGACTTCTTATGAGTAGTGGTGATGGTCAGCCAGGAGCTGGTAGCCAGATAAGTATTCGTGGTATTGGATCTATCAATGCATCCAGTCAACCTTTATATGTAATTGATGGTATTCCTGTTCAATCAAATGACGTTTCACCAACCAATTTTTCAAATAATGGATTGAGCTCAACTGTTATGTCAACGATTAACCCTAACGACATAAAGAATATTTCTATTCTTAAAGATGCTTCTGCAACTGCCATTTACGGCTCCAGGGGAGCAAACGGTGTTATTATTATTACTACGAAGGGTGGTAGTTCTGGAAAATCCAAGATAAATTTCAGTGCACAGACAGGTGTCTCAGACCAAGCTTATAATAATCTAAGACAAGGCTTAAACGCAGCCCAGTACAAAGAATTGTTTATCGAAGGATATGTTAACAGAGGAGAAACAGAAGCTGTAGCTACTGCTCGCTTCGATTTATGGTTCCCTGAAGCTGCTACTACAGATACAGACTGGATAGATGAAGTTTACAACCCAGGTGTAACCCAGCAATACAATTTAGATGTTAGTGGTGGTAATGATAAAATATCATTTTTTGCTTCTGCAGGATATTATAACCAGGAAGGTGTAGTTATTGGAACAAACTTTGAACGTTTCTCATCGCGCCTTAACCTTGTTGCTAAGTTGACAGATAAATTAACCATTACCAATAATATTACAATTGGTAATACAAGTGCAAAAGGATCAGAAGATCGTACATCATGGAATAACCCAATGCATAATGGGTTTATGTGTCCGCCAGTAGTCCCTTTATATGACGAAGATGGTTTATATTATGGTGATCATCTGATTGTTGGTATGGACGGTAATAATCCTGTAGGTGGTCAATTTGATAATGAGAGATGGCAGAAACAAACCCGTATCATGGATAATATAACTGCAAGTTATAAGATACTGGACGAGTTGACTTTTAAAACAGCATGGAGTTTTGACCTTGTTAATGTTAGCGAATTTCAATATCTGAATACAAGATATGGTGGTGCACGACTTGAAGGCGGAAGAGGAAGTGAAGGTAAAGTGAATAGTCTGAACTGGATTGGCACACAGACATTGAATTATAACAAGGTATTGGGTGAGGATCATTCCATTGACGTTCTTTTAGGTTATGAAGCTCAAAAGTACGACTCAAGATCACTTAGAGCTACAGCAGAGGGATATCCAAATCCCTACCTAAGGACACTGTCAAATGCTGCAAATCCAATACTTTCTACCAGCTCAGGATCTTCGTATAGTTTCCTTTCAATGTTCTCAAGATTTTCATATAGCTACAAATCTAAGTATTATGCAACTGCCAGTTATCGTCGCGATGGTTCTTCACGTTTTGGAGAGGATTCCAGATGGGGACATTTCTGGTCATTGGGAGGTTCATGGCGTGTTACCCAGGAAGATTTTATGGAAGACCTGACATGGTTAAATAATCTGAAACTAAGAGCATCTTATGGTATTACCGGTAATGCAAGTATTGGTAATTTTGATGCTCTTGCATTATATGGATTTGGTAACGACTATGATCAGACTCCTGGTTCTACCCCTTCAAATATAGGCAACCCTCTTCTAACATGGGAAGGTCAGAGTACTCTCGATGTTGGCATAGACCTATTAGCATTCGATCGTTTTAGTGCTACAATTACTTATTTCAACAGAAAGAATAATGATCTCTTGCTTGATCGTCCTTTATCAGCTACTACAGGCTTCTCAGAAAACACCCAGAATGTTGGAGATATGTTAAATAAAGGACTTGAATTGGAAGTAAATGCAATTCTAATAAACTCAACTGATTTTAAATGGGACCTTGGCTTTAATATTACCTGGCTGAAGAATGAAGTAACCAGACTCGACGAGCCTATTTCAGATGGCGCGTTCCTTCACACAGAAGGACATGATTATTATGAGTTTTATTTATATCAGTGGGCCGGAGTTAATGCGATGACAGGAGCTGCTATGTGGTATGTAGATGAAACAAAGACAACTACAACAGAAAATGTAAGGGGAGAGTCTAATAAAGTTTTAATAGGCAAATCTGCTACTCCAACTTCTTTTGGAGGTCTTAATACAAATATTAGTTATAAAGGTTTTAAGCTAAGTGCACAGCTTGCATTTGTTTGGGATAAGTATATTACAGATAACCAGGGTGGAGGTATTGAAAGTGATGGAGCTCGCGCACCAAGGAGTACAGACCTTTATGCTTTTGAAAACCGTTGGACAACTCCCGGTGAGGAAACAATCTATCCAATATTTGTCTGGGGAAACAGCAGTAGGAGTAATGAAAAGAAATCCACTCGTTTCTTATATGACGCAACTTATGTCCGCTTAAGGGATATAACTCTTTCATACAATTTTAATAGTTCAGTTACTGACAGATTAAAAATGTCATCACTATCTGTGTTTGCAAGAGCTAATAACTATCTAACCTGGGTTAGAGAACCAGATAGATTGCAAATTGATCCTGAAGCAGGCCAAAATGGCGTTGTAAATGGAATTGTACCAAAAACCAAGTCTATATCTATTGGTATTAATGTAGGATTCTAAATAACCAGTTTGACAATTATTAAAAAATTGAATTATGAGAAAATATATAAATAGTTTATCAGGGAGGATTCTCCTGATACTCGCAATTACCGTTTTTACTACTCTGTCGTGTTCAGAGGGATTTCTGGAACTGGAGCCTCAACAGGCTGTTTCAATGAATCAAGCACTGATTACTACTTCTGATTTTAAAGCTGCTATTACTGGCTGTTATGATGGACTACAGTCTAGTAACTCTTATGGTAAATACTTAATATTAGTTACTGATGTTATGAGTGACGACCTAAAGGGGAATGCAGTCGTAAACCGTGTTTCTGACTGGCATTCATATGCCGGATCATCATCTGACAGGAGTAACCTGGCCCAAAATATATGGGCTCAATATTACAGGATCATCGATCGTGCTAACCGAATTCTGGAAGCAGATACAGACCTGGATATCGACGATATCAAGGCTCAGGCTTATGCTTTTAGGGCTCTTGCTCACTACGACCTGGTGCGTATTTATGGACAGCATTATACTTATACTGCCGACGCATCTCATATGGGAGTGCCTATTGTAACAAAAGTTGATCCCTTCCAAAAACCTGCAAGAAATTCAGTAAAGGAAGTTTATGATCAGATAATAGATGATTTTACTATCGCCCTGGGAATGATTAACGATGATAAGAATTCTTTTTATTTTTCAGAGAATGTAATAAAGGCCCTTCTATCCAGAGTATATCTATATAAAGAAGATTGGACTAATGCTGTTGCAATGGCTAATGATGTTATTGGTAGTGGTGACTATAGCCTGGTACCAAATGCAGACTATACAACAATTTTTTCTTTGGATCATAGCTCAGAAGCTATATTCGAGGTTAGTATGAACCCGGTAGATAATCTTGGAGGAGGCTCACTTGCCGCCAATTATCTGGCCACCGGTTACAACGAGTACCTGCCTACTTTGGATTTATATGATACTATTCCTGACGGGGATATCCGGAAGGAGACAATATTCCTGGAAGATTTATCAATAGGTGGTGGTGACTTTGGGACACTGAGAGTATATAAATACACCAATGATTTGGGTTATGATAACAGTCCTGTAATAAGGCTTTCTGAAGTTTATCTGACACGTGCGGAGGCTAATTACCATATTGATACTCCGGCTTCAATAACAGCTGCCCAGGATGATGTAACAATGATTCGTCAGAGAGGGCTGGCAGCGGCTCCCGCTGTTACTGAAACAGGTACAGATCTTCTTGATGAGATATTACTCGAAAGAAGAATTGAATTGTGTTTCGAAGGACACAGACTATGGGATCTGACAAGGAATAAGATGGGAGTCTTCAGAACAGATGAGACCTCCGGAGTAAGTGCAGTTCCCTATCCCGATGACAGGTTTGTTCTTGCAATTGGTTTGCAGGAGGAAGAAGTAAATGATAATTTAATACAAAATCCAGGATACTAGTTTTAATTTAGGTTTAGGTTAATAATAATTGCTAGCCCCACACTGGCGGGGTTAGCATTATTATTAAATTGATTTTTAAAGCAAGAGAGAAACATTTAAAATTTAATATTATGATTGCTAAAAAACAGTTGTTGTTCATAGTTATAACACTTATCCTGGGTTTGACTGCATGTGAACAAACGAAAACATCCCATACATCTTTAGCACCTGCTCCTGAAGCAGGCAGCATGTTTATTTTCCCGGAGAGGATAATACTCGAAGATGGGGGATTCTTTAATGCAGAAAGAGCAACAATGTTCGTTCCATTAAACCGCTCAAAAAGTAATAGTGATATTATATCACTGGATATATACAGGTTCAAGGCTTCTTCAAAGGCAGATCCCAATACACCTCCCATCTTTTTTCTCCATGGAGGCCCCAGTTTTGCAGGCTTAGAGGATCAACTTGAGAATCTTGGGACTTTTGAACGAAACTGGCAGTTTATGCTTGATGTTGCCGATGTGGTGGTTGTTAGTCAGCGAGGGATTGGTCCTTCCAAACCAACAACTACAGTAGAGAAAACAGTACCTAAACAGTCGCCCGATCGCGCATACAATGATGAAGAAGCTATAAAGAGCCTTCAGGATATACTAACAAAGGAAAGGAAAGCGTGGGAGGATCTTGGACTTGACTTAAGTGGTTATACAATTTTTGAGGCTGCAGAAGATATAAATGATGTTCGATTAGCTTTTGGTTACGATAAAATTACCCTCTGGGGTGGAAGTTTTGGTTCACATTGGGGCATGACCTTAATGAGAATGCACCCTGAAATAATTGAGCGTGCAATATTAAGGGGAATGGAAGGTGTAGATCATACCTACGATCACCCGGGTCATACCTGGAATGTATATAAGAGAATGGCCGAAGAAGCTGAAAGTTCTCAGGAACTTAAGGCTTATATCCCTGAAGGAGGGCTTATCAAGGCTGTTGAAACAATCGGGGAACGTCTTAGAAAGAATCCTATAACTGTTGAGGTTGTTGATCCTGAAACAAAGGAGGTAAATAAGGTTTATTTTGATGAGCATTCAATTAAGAATCTTTCAAGGGGTTATTCAGGTGGTCTTGAAGAGTGGCCTGCTGATATAATCACACTCTATAATGGTGATTTCGCAGAGGCTGCAGAAAGAGCAGTTCGCAGATATAAAAATAGTGGACGCAGTTTTAAGACAGCAAGTTATTATATGCTTGATTGTGGTTCAGGAATCTCAGAAGACCGACTAAAAGAGTACATGGCAGATCCTGCTAATGAAGTTTTGGAAACAGGATGGGGATATATTAATGGCTGTCCGTGCTGGGATAGTGATAATGGTGATGACTTCAGGGTGAACTTTGAAACACAGATTCCAACAGTTATAGTCCAGGGTACATGGGATAGAAGCACCCCTTATGAAAATGCCCTTGAATTGGTACCATATTTTAAGGATGTGATGTTTATTCCATTGAAGAGAGGTCCTCACGGTGCTATAAGGGCAGCACTAAGGGCATCGGAAGAGTTCAAAAAGGGAATTCTGAAATTTGCTGCAACCGGCGACAGATCCGAATTGCCAGAGATGATGGAATTACCGGAACTCAATTGGGTAGTTCCTGATATAAAGTAATATCTTAAGTATTCTACCAGCCAATATTTAACGAAGATTAATTAAAATTTAACGAATACTTAGTAAAACACACAAATAATCATGAGAAAATATAATACTAAAGGCCTAATATCAGCCTCTATGTTAGAAGAAATAAGAAATCAGTTTTTATATGTTGACTGGGATCCATATTCTGGGAGAAGAATATTCTTTGAAGCTGCATCCGGGGCTTTACGTCCTAAAAGGGTGATTGAAGCTATGGGTATGGAAACAGCTCTTCCCGATCAGCAGGGCAGAGATAATGAAGGCTCACAGCATGCCGATGAAATTACCGCAAAGGGAATTGAGGATTTGATGACATTTTTTGGTGCAAAATCAGGCCAGACAGTTCCGGGTTGGAGTAGCAGTCATGTTATTTACAGAATTACAGATGCTGTTTTATCCTCAGTTCCTGGCACAAATGTAGTAACAACCGGGTTAGATCATGCATCAGTAAGAAGTGCTGTTGATCAATTTGCTGAAAAATATAATAAAGAACAACGTATCGCTGAACCTAATCTTGAGACTGGTTCTGTAGAGATCTCGAATATTATTAGTAAGATCGACAAGGATACATGCTTACTGATAATTACTCATACTTCAAATGTTACCGGTGAAGTATATGATGTAAAAAGTATTGTTAAAGCGGCAAAAGAAGTTAAACCTGATCTTATTACTATAGTTGACGGTGTTCAGTATTCACCATCGGGACTAGTTGATGTTGAAGATATTGGAGCTGATGCCTATGTAATTGCACCATATAAAAACTTTGGAATAAAAGGTTGCGGTTATGCACATGTTTCAGATAGAATTGCTACCCTTCCACACTGGAGGTATACTTTCAAACCAGAGAATAGTTGGGATCTTGGTGGAGTAGAACACCAATCTTATGCAGCATGGTCGGCAGTTGTAGATTATCTGTGCTGGTTGGGTGGTCGCTTCACAGATTCACTCGACAGGCGTGAGCTAATAGTAGAGGCAATGACCAGATCAAAACTACACCACGAAGGTCTTGTATCAATCTTGCTTGAAGGAACTGATAATGTTCCCGGCCTTGATAAGATGGATCATGTTACTGTTTATGGGATGGGAGATGATCTTAAAAAGCATTCGCTTCTTGTTAGTTTTAATATTGATGGCTATGAATCAGCTGATGCCTGCAAATACTATAAGGACAATCAATTAAGGCTTCATGCTCCGGGCCACGATCCTTTCTTCGCTGCTATGCTTAAGCAGCTAGGAATATCAAGTGTAGTGAGACTGTCGGGTTCACATTATAATACCCCTGAAGAAATTGAAATATTCCTAAAGGCAACTGCGTCAATGAAGAAGTAAAT
>RCND010002200.1_pt1 | contig 12234 bp, 9 predicted proteins | sample 2041351 | NCBI WGS metagenome assembly RCND01 (sample SAMN09708230, study PRJNA481090) | Marine sediment metagenome, whole genome shotgun sequencing project. | biome: marine sediment; feature: ocean; material: sediment; isolation source: Sewage treatment plant 12B marine sediment (STP12B) ...
ACAGGTGGTAGTGGTTCTTACGAATATAGTTTAGACAATATAACTTTTAGCCCCATGACCAGTAACCCAATGCCATTGCCAGAAAGTGGTGTTTTGGGCGCGGGATCACATCAATACTATGTTAGGGACTTAGGTAGTTCTTGTGCTTCGGTTCGTTCGAACTCAATTACTGAAAATCCAATCGTTCCTCTTCTATTGAACCTTGATACTACTGCGGCTATAATAAACTGTAATGGTGATGCTACCGCAATAATATATGCAAGTGCTGTGGGCGGATTGGGTAATTATCAGTATGAATTGTATACTGATGCGGCTTTAACCCTTGCGACACGTATTGCGGGCCCACAAAGTTTAGGTGAGTTCCCCGGTCTTGCTGCCGGCACATATTATGTAAACGTGTTTAGTGAAGATTGTACGGCTCCAGCCGAAGAAGTGATCATTACACAACCAGTACCTTTGACATATACAGAGGATATTGTAAATGTTAGTTGTTTTGGAAACGATAATGGTAGTATAACGGTCACTCTTTCTGGAGGGTCTGGCGGATATCAATATTCGATATCACCAAATCTTAACCAATTTGATACGGTTAATACCTTTACTGATCTGGCACCTGGAGATTATACTGTCATTGCACAGGATATGAACGGATGTTTTGAATTGTTGGAATATACTTTAATTCAACCTGAGCCTTTAAGCCTTTCCGCTACCTCTACACCTGAGATTTGTATAGGTGAGGAAAACGGTACCATTACAGCTAATATTACTGGAGGTACTGCACCATACAGCACGAGTCTGAACGATAAATCAGATTATGTTCAGGATAGGGTTAATTTCACGGATCTAGCCGCTGGCAGTTATCTATTATTTGTAATAGATGCCCAAGGATGTGAAACCAATACGATTATTGAAGTAGCTCCAGGTGTAAATTTAGTCGCAACTGCAGAAGCAGTTTACGAATGTATAGGTGATTTACCCACCAACTATCTAAATGTTACCATGGAAGATCCTACTGTTCTAGGTTCTGTAATGTATGCTTTGGATTCTACGGATCCTGCAGATATGCAACTAACTTCAGACTTTAGAAATATGACCCCAGGAATGCACTCGGTTACAATTGCACATGCCAATGGATGTATAAACAGCGTGGACTTTGAAGTCTTAGGATTTGAACCTTTAACGTTGGAATTGCAAAATATCAACATCAATGAAATAACTGCTATTGCAACTGGCGGAAGAGGTGAATATACCTTCTATTTCGACGATGAAACCAACGGACCGGACAATACTTATACCATCTATAGAACTGATACCTATGAAGTTAGAGTGGTTGATGAAAACGGTTGTGAAGTTATTGCTACCATAGAAATGGAATTCATTGATATTGAAATACCAAATTTCTTTACTCCTGATGGCGACGGTCAAAATGATACTTGGATTTTAGAAGCCTTCCCAGAAATACTAATGGTCATATTTGATCGTTATGGTAGAGAGGTATATAGAATGACGCGTGAAGACAGTCCATGGGATGGATTATACCACAACACGGAGCTCCCAACAGGTGATTATTGGTATGTAATAAAACTAAAGGCGGACCGTGATGATCGAGAATTTGTTGGACATTTTACCCTATATCGCTAAACTTAACCTAACACAATAATGCGTAATAAATTACTGATATTTCTGCTACTCATTGGTGTTTTGGCCGTAAAAGGTCAGGAACTTACCATACCCCAGCTTTCACAGTACTTGGCAGATAACCCATTTGTTATGTCACCGACCTATGCGGGTATTGGTGATCACGTGAAAATTCGTGTGAACGGACTTACACAATGGGTGGGAATCAAAGATGCACCAGACACGCAGTCTTTGGCGGCCGATATGCGAATAGGTGAAAGATCCGGTATAGGCGCTCTACTATACAACGATAGTAATGGTGAAACCAAACAACGAGGGGCAAGATTGTCGTTTGCACACCACTTGACATTGGATAGGTATGATGATGAATTTCTTTCCTTTGGACTTTCATACAACTTTAATCAATTTAGAATAGATATTGAGAATTTTGATGCACTTGACCCAAGTGTTACTGATGACCGGGCTACAACAAACCATAACTTCGATGTTGGGGTCATGTACCGTTACGACAAATTTTATCTTAGTTTGAACGCATCCAATTTGTTGGAAAAAGATTTAACCAAATTTAACCCTGTTTTTGAACCCAATACGTTGCGTAATTACTATATATATACTGGATATAGATATACTAAAAACAAGAATAGTAAACTCGAGATAGAGCCCTCTGTTTTCTTCCAACTTTTCGAAAGTGATGGAAGATCCGTTACCGATTTGAATGTTAAATTCAGATGGTATGATTTCGAGGATTACTATTATGTTGGTGCCACGTATCGTTTCTTGAATGATCAAGTTGGTGATCCACTTTATATTGCCCCAATTGTAGGGCTTAAAAAAAACAATTTTTATTTCGGATATTCATATCAGATAATTCTAAATGAAATTTTAGGCTACAGTTCTGGTACCCATGTGGTTACTTTGGGTGTAGATCTTTTCCAAGGGATCAGTAATTGTAGATGTACTTATTAATTTTCTCATTGGTTTGACCTAAGTTTGCGAAAACGTTTTACTGCACAATGGGAATTATTAAAGTCATAAATATAAGGGCGCATGCCCATCATGGGTGTTTGGCCGAAGAAAGTATCATAGGCAGTGAATATCGCGTAGACATCTCGTTGGGAACAAATCTCGAAAAAGCATCAATTTCTGACAATCTTGCCGATACGGTGGATTATGTTCATATAAACCACATTGTAAAGGAGGAAATGAACATACCGTCTAAGTTGCTTGAACATGTTGCAAAACGGATCATTGACCGTGTTTTCCGAGAATTGAAAACTATAGATAAAATAAAAGTAGCTGTCTCTAAAATAAACCCCCCGATAGGTGGTGATGTAGAAATGGTGACCGTAGTTTTAAGCTCAAAAAGATCATGACCAATATTTTTGAAACCTAAGAATAAGGTGCTACATTTGCACCGCGAAATGGCATCGTGGCCGAGTGGCTAGGCGCAGCTCTGCAAAAGCTTGTACAGCGGTTCGAATCCGCTCGATGCCTCTAAAAACCTCCTTAGAACTTAAGGGGGTTTTTTGAAAATTAAGAATATGGCGCTACATTTGCACCTAGAAACGGCATTGTGACCGAGTGGTTAGGTTCGGCCCCGCAAAGGCTTATACAGTGGTTCGAATCCACTCGATGCCTCTAAAAACCTCCTTAAGTTCTAAGGAGGTTTTTTATTCCTGACTATTCCCTAATCTTTTCAATCTTTTCAATCCCCTTTTCAATATTGAATTTGTCTTTTGGCAAGAAACCTTTAATAATTAGTACCAAGCCACAAATCATCAATATAATACCCAATCCTTTTTTAATTCGGGATAATCTCTTATAAGTAAGCTTTCTTTTTAGTTGTTTTGCCAACAATATCTTGAAAATGTCTGTTGCCAAATAGGCGCCAAGCATGGTTGCAAAGAAAACAAGAATTCTATTGGGGTCATTGTCTAAGCTTGGACCAACAACAATAATTATCCCTAACCAAAATACTAGGACGCCAATATTGATAAAATTTAATAAAAATCCTTTTACAAAAAGACTTAGATAGTCACTCTTTTTCGTTCGTAATGCGGGTTTGTCCTTCCTAATATCGGTTTTGAAATAAGTGGTGATTCCGTAAACTAATAGAATAACGCCACCAAAGACGTAAAGTCCTGGTTGGTTGCTTAAGTTTTCCAACAATTGAAAACTACTGAAATATGCCACTACGAGAAACAGAATATCGGCAAAAATAACTCCGAGGTCAAAAACCAAAGCAGCTCTAAATCCTTTGACGGCACTAGTTTCCAGCAGTACAAAAAAAACAGGCCCAATCATAAAGCTCAAAAAAAAGCCCAATGGAATCGCTGCCTGAATATCGTCTAACATCTGTAAGGGTTACATTCGAGTAATAATACCGCCAAATACTGTTTTTTCGTCCATTTTTTCAGGATTTCCATAAACCAATACCTCGCCGCCTGCTTTTACAGTGGCCTTTACATAATTGGTAGCGTAAATTTCCGCCTTGGAGCCAGCATTGACGTTTATGGTAGAAAACTTTGTAATCAGTTCTTTTCCTTCATAAATACCGCCTGTATTGATGGCTACATCCTGTAAATCAGCAGTACCGAAAGTCTGTATGACGCCACCTGTCACAGTTTTAATCAATAGTTGCTCAACTTCCGCATTTATAACCAATTCACCGCCTTCTTGTGCCTTTAGTTCAAGCACATCTTGTTTAATGGCCTCTTTTGAAGTTATTCTGGCATCTTCATTAACATCGATGACCACTAATTTATCGGCATAATAAACATCAACGAATGTTCGGTAGCCACTAAATAATTTAGTGACCTGCATTCGTATTTTTAAAACCCCATCATTGTTTACAATGGCTACGTTCTTTGTGTTTGCACCAGTTATTACCGCCTTATTTTCAGAAGCTTTTATTAAATTAATGGATAAGCCATCAAAAGCCTTTATTTCTGAAAATGGTTGTAGGTCATGTGTAGTTTTTTCATCTTGCGCTTTGGTTGTTTGAAAAATAAACAAGAGCACCGCAAGCCAAACCAAATTTTTCATTGTTTTAGTTTTTAGGTATTTTCTTACTAACTTAAACAAAATCTATTCCAAAAATCGTTTTTATTCATTCTTTCCGATGAGTGAAAAGTCTAGATGGCGTTTTACCAGGTCTGTGCTTTTTACCATTACAATGACCTCATCACCCAATTGATATGTTTTTTTGGTACGTTCACCAATAATGGCGTACTGTTTTTCATCAAAGATATAATAATCGCCTTTTATATCCCGTATCCTGACCATGCCTTCGCATTTATTCTCGATAATTTCTACGTAAATACCCCATTCGGTAACCCCTGAGATAACTCCTACAAACTCCCTATCCTGATGATCTTGCATGAATTTTATCTGCATGTACTTTATCGAATCACGTTCGGCATTAGCCGCTAAACTTTCCATATCAGAGGAATGTTTGCACTTATCCTCATAAATTTCTTCTTTAGGTGATTTACCATTATCCAAATAATGCTGTAGTAATCTATGTACCATAACATCTGGATAACGGCGTATGGGTGAGGTAAAATGCGAGTAATAATCAAAAGCTAAACCATAATGACCTATATTATCCGTTGTGTAAATGGCTTTACTCATACTGCGGATTGCCAAGGTATCTACTAAATTCTGTTCTTTTTGTCCCTTAACATCTTCGAGAAGCTGATTTAAAGAAGCACTGATGGATTTTTTATCCTTAAAGTCAAGTTTGTGCCCAAACCTTGAGATAATTGCGTTTAAAGCTATTAATTTATCTTCATTGGGATCATCGTGAATTCGATAAATAAATGTTTTCTTTGGTTTTTGTTTACCAATGAATTCAGCCACTTTTCTATTCGCAAGCAGCATGAATTCCTCAATTAATTTATTAGCATCCTTAGCTTCTTTGAAATAAACACTTTGAGGTTCACTATTTTGGTCTAAATTAAACCTTACTTCGACTTTATCAAATGAAATAGCACCCTGCTGCATTCTTTTCAAACGCATTATTTTAGCTAACTTATCTAAAGTTATAGTAGCCTTTACAACCTCATCAGAAACTGAATATGCGCCCTCTCTAATAGAAATTTCTTCAGGAATATTACCGTTATTATTTTCAATGATATACTGGGCTTCTTCATAAGCAAATCGTTCATTCGAATCGATTACCGTTCTACCAAACCATTGATTCTTTATAATAGCTTTATCATCTAGTTCAAAAATTGCTGAAAAAGTGTATTTTTCCTCATTAGGCCTCAGCGAACATGCATTGTTTGATAAAACTTCAGGTAACATAGGAACAACCCTATCTACAAGATAAACTGAAGTTGCCCTATTATAGGCCTCATCATCCAAAATGGTATCCGGTTTAAGGTAATGCGAAACATCGGCAATATGTATTCCTATTTCATAATGACCATTTTCAAGAATTTTAAAAGAAAGGGCATCATCAAAATCCTTAGCATCCTTAGGGTCAATGGTAAAGGTAAGTACCTCTCTCAAATCCCTTCTTTTAGCTATTTCCTCGGCCTTTATTGAAGTATCCAATGTATCGGCATACTGCTCAACTTCAATAGGAAATTCATAAGGTAGCCCATATTCGGCTAAAATGGAATGTATCTCTGTTTGGTGCTCCCCAGGTTTACCTAAAATACTCGTAATAGCACCAAGAGGGGAACTAGCTTTATCTGGCCATTCCGTAATTTCAACGACCACTTTATCACCATCTTCAGCTCCCTTAATCTTATCCTTTGGAACAAAAATATCAGTGTACATTCTAAAGTCAGATGTCTTTACAAAAGCGAATGTCTTTTGCATATCAACAATACCAACGAAAGCGGTCTTTTTTCTTTCTATGACCCTGGTTATTTCTCCCTCTAATTTCTTACCGTTTCTTCTAGGAAAAATGTATACCTCAACGGTATCTTTGTGAAACGCTTTTTTTAGTTTGTTAAACGGAACAAATACATCATCTTCCATTCCCTCAATAACTATATAAGCATTTCCTCTTCCGGTAATATCAACAGTTCCTGTGTGGTAGGTTTTGGTAGCTGCAACAACTCTAAAATGTCCTCTGGTTTCCTCTAAAATTCTCTTGGATTCTTTGAGTTGGGTAAGTTTTTTTATTAATTGATTGCGGTCGTTAGCGTCCACTATACCCATTCTTGAGGCAATTTGTTTATATGTAAAGCTTTTTTTTGGTTCTTTTTCAAGTACAGTGAAGATTCCTTTTGTGATTTCGTTTGTTCTATGGTTTCTTGCTTTCTTCTCTTTTTTTGACATTAAAAATTTTATTTGGGCGGAAAATTACAAATTATAATCCATTACCTATATTCTGTTTATTTTCCTTACTGTTTATTTTACGTTTAAATATGTTATCAACATATATAACATATATTATATTTTTCTTTTATAATTTTAAAAACAAAATGGTGTATATGATGGTATGTTAATAGTTGGTATAAAAAATCTATTAAAAATACTTTTGGATTACTTTAATAGTTTATCGACATCTTATCATATATTATTTATGTTATGAATCAGTCTTTTAGAATTGTTATCAACCACTATTGATAACCTATTTCAACATAAATTTATTAATAAGTTAAGATTGATTTTTTGTTAACTATGTGAAGATTTAACTTAATATCTTTATGTTATTATTTTAGAAGTAAATTCTTTTCTTACCTAATTGTTTCGTATGACAAAACTGAAGATTAAAAACAAAATTTAAATACACCTTTTTATAGGTTATTTATAAACAAGTTAACAAGTGGATTTGGCAAGTTAATAACAATGAATTTAATTACATTCTAAACAATTAACGTCTTTATTTTCTATTTGTTGTGAATAACAATGTATTTGTACATTTGTAGTAAACACACCTTTTTAATAATGAAAATAGCAATAGGTAACGATCACGCGGGAACAGAATACAAATTGGCTATAATTGGTCTTTTAAGGTCCATGAATATTGAGGTTAGTAACTATGGTACCGATGGTGCTGATAGTGTTGATTATCCTGATTTTGTTCATCCTGTTGCCAAGGATGTAGAAGAGGGAAAAGTTAATTACGGAATTATTATTTGCGGAAGTGGCAACGGAGCTTCGATGACCGCTAATAAACACCAAAAGATACGATCTGCCTTATGTTGGAATAAAGAAATCGTACAATTGGCCCGTGAACACAACGATGCAAATATATTAAGTTTACCAGCTCGTTTTATTTCTTTACCACAAGCTTTGGATATGGTTAAGGTTTTTCTAAAAACTGAATTTGAGGGTGGAAGACATGAGCGACGCATTGAAAAAATAGCTTGTTCATAACAACATATTTTAGTTTTTACTTGAAGTAGATATCCATTATCAGCTCTCCTATTGGAATATGGCACATAACCACGATCATTCACATGCCCATACTGACCTAAAAGGTAGGAATCTCATCATATCTATTTTACTGAATATACTTATTACGATTTCCCAGGTAATAGGTGGATTGATTTCAGGAAGCTTAGCCTTACTATCTGATGCACTACATAATTTTAGTGATGTACTATCACTTATTATTAGTTATGGAGCTACAGTTCTTTCAAAAAGGAAGGCATCAAGTAATAAAACCTTTGGTTATAAACGTGCAGAGATTATTGCTGCGTTTGTGAATGCCGCTACCTTGATTATTGTTGCTGTTATTTTGATTATTGAGGCTATAGAACGTTTTATGGTGCCTAGGGAAATTGAATCGAACTTGGTCATATGGTTATCTCTTTTAGGAATTGCAGCAAACGGATTCAGTGTTTTATTACTTAAAAAAGATGCCGAACGTAATATGAACATGAAATCTGCATATTTGCATTTATTCACCGATATGATGGCTTCCGTTGCCGTTTTGATAGGTGGTTTGTTAATGAAATTTTATCAAATGTACTGGGTTGACCCCGCATTGACCCTTGTTATTGCCTTATATCTTATTTATATGGGATATGACCTTTTAAAAGAATCGACCAAAGTCCTCATGTTATTTACACCTAATACCATACATGTTAAAAAAATCGTAGAAACTATTAGCAACATCGACGCGATAAAAAATGTACATCATGTACACATTTGGCAATTGAATGAGGATGAGGTACATCTTGAGGCTCATATAGATTTTTTAGAGGATATAAAGATTTCTGAATTCGATATTATATTGGATAGAATAGAAGAAGAAATGCATCATAAATTTGGAATAAGCCACGTAAACATACAACCGGAATTTGGTAAGTGTGATGTCAAACAAATTATAGTTCAAGACTAAAGATGAATATCACTGTAAAAAAGTTTGAAGAGCTTTCAATAGATGAGTTGTATGGAATATTGCAATTACGTGCTGAAGTATTCGTAGTAGAACAAGATTGCGCATACCAGGATTTGGATGGCAAAGACCAAAAAGCACTTCATATCATAGGAACTAAAAATAACGAAGTAGTTACTTATACCAGAATTTTTAAATCTGGGGATTATTTCAAGGAAGCAAGTATTGGTAGGGTAGTGGTGAAAAATTCAGAACGCAAATACGGCTATGGTTCTGAAATCATGAATGCCTCAATAAAAGCTGTTCATGAACATTTTAACGAAACTAAAATACACCTTTCAGCTCAGGCCTATTTAAAGAAATTTTACAACTCCCTTGGATTTAAACAAGTAGGAGAGGGCTATTTAGAAGATGGTATTCCACATATAGGAATGCTAAAAAAGTAAAGCATGCAAGCAACTAAATTCGAATAGGCGTTTTATTGGTCAGATTTATATCCTCCAACATATTTTCAGTGAACTTATAATGCCCTTTTGTAGTTATTATCCGGAATCTATTTGATTTCAATCGGCTCAAGGCATCCAAAAACAACCATTTTGATTTTAATTGCAGTGGTTTTTCTGATTTAAGGCTTATCTCAAAAAAATACTTCATTCCATTTTTAAGGGCCACTATATCAGGGGTAATTTTAATATCACTTCCTTTTTTAAGATATGACTTAGGGGTTTCATACCCATCAATATCAGCTTTTATGCTTTCAAAGCCAGTAGCTTCTAAGTGATGTATAGATTTTTCCAAAAATTCCTTGTTCACTAATTTATCCAAACTAATCATAGGCAAAAGATAGTTGAAAAACTGGACAGAAACAAATTTTAAACGTTGATTAACAGTGATTTATGTTTTATTGGTTTTTAAATTCTAAATACCCAATAATGTAAGTTGATTTTCTAAAATTATACCGATGTAAAAAAGTAAGGAGAAACCATCATTTATCTAGGAAATAATACCGTCAAATTGCAGGTACCCGCTTGGCTATAATATTTTGCGGAAAACGCCAACAGGACTGTTCCGCTGTAGCCTAAAGATAATTGATTGCAAGGATTTCCGTTTTGGAAATTTGTCGCTATTAAAATTATAGATATTCATTTTATTGAACACCAAGCCACCTACATCGAGCGCAGTGGTAATTAGCAACTAAGCGCATATATGGTATTAATGGCTGACAACATTCTTCTTAATCTACTTTATAATATCACCCCTTACAAGAAATTGATTGTCAATTTTAAACGGAACAGCTTTGCCATTTAAGATGGTTTTGGGAGCTCCCCCACGCTCAACATGCATGTGTAAATGGGGCTCGCTGGTGTTACCTGTATTGTTTTTGTTTACCTCTAAAATTTGGCATAATCAGCGGTTTTATTTCTAAGCTATTTTAGACCTAACCAGAATTAAATGAACCCCATTTATCTATAAGTTCTTATTCTGTGTTACAGGAAAACCCCTATCTCTCATTAGGGCTTCAATTTTTGCATCACGTCCTCTAAATAATCGATAAGCTTCAACTGGATCCATAGAGTTTCTTGGCGCAAACAAATACTTAACAAGTTTATCCGCCATTTCTTTATCATAAAAACCTCCCGGAGCTTCTTCAAAGGCCTCAGAAGCATCAGAGGTCAATACATCAGCCCACATATAGCCATAATACGCTGTTGCATAACCTTCACCAGAGAATACATGACCAAATTGAGGCGTTCGGTGACGCATTGGTAATTCTTTTGGCATTTTAAGTTCAGCAAGCGTTTCACGCTCAAATTTGTCCACATCGATATTTGTTGGATCTGCAAGGTGCAATTTCATATCCATAATGGCAGAGGCCAAATACTCTGTAGTTGAAAATCCTTGATTGAATGTTGCGGCTTTTTTAATTTTTGCCACTAATGTCGCCGGCATGGGCTCACCAGTTTTATTATGTACCAAAAATTGACTGATTACTTCGTCTGTAGACAACCAATGTTCTAGTAATTGCGATTGGAATTCCGTATAATCCCTAACACCTCCATTTAAAGTTGGGTATTTTACATTTGAAGAGAAGAAGTGTAATGCATGTCCAAATTCATGGAAGAATGTGGTAGCATCAGCCCAAGACACTAATAATGCTTCTCCAGGAGCCGGTTTTACAAAGTTTGAATTGTTTGAAGCCAAAACATTTTTCTTTCCATCAAAGGTAGTATGACTTCTATATGTTGTTGCCCAAGCCCCAGAACGTTTGCCTTGTCTTGCATAAGGATCTAGATACCAGAGTCCAATATTTTCACCAGAGTCTTTGTCAGTTACTTCCCAAACTTTTACATCTTCATGAAAAACAGCTACAGAACCTTCGGGAACAGGAGTGAAGTTGTAGTTAAATAAGCGTCCTGCAACATAATGCATGGCATCAGTAAGCTTATCAAGCTGAAGGTATTGTTTAACTTCATCTGAGTCTAAATCGTATTTTACTTTTCTAACTTTTTCAGCATAGTAGCGATAATCCCATGGTTCAATAGTAATGTTTTCGCCATTTTTGTCTGCTACAGCTTGCATATCCACTACTTCTTCAGCAACTCTTGCTATGGCGGCTGGCCAAACAGCTTCCATAAGCGCCATGGCATTTTCAGGAGTTTTTGCCATTCGGTCTTGTAAACGCCAATCAGCAAAATTTTTATGTCCTAATAGCTCAACACGCTCTCTTCGAAGATTAAGAATATCGGCGATATTTTGATTATTGTCATACTCATCACCATTGTCTCCTCTAGCATAATAATTAGTCCATACTTGTTTGCGCAATTCTCTTTCTGTAGAATATCTTAAGAAAGGATCCATAGAGGACCTTGTGTTAGTAATAGCATATTTACCTTCTTGTCCTTTATCTGCTGCAATTTTAGCAGCAGACTTAATAAATCCATCTGATAAACCTCCTAATTGTTCTTTTGTTAAATAAGTGATATAGTTTTCTTCATCATGTAAAACATTGTTCGAAAACTTGGTATATAAACTAGATAATTCTTTATTTATGGCTGCATATCGTTCTTTTTTTTCTTTATCAAGATCTGCGCCATTCATTGCAAATCCTTTATATGTCAACTCAACAACGCGTTGTTGGTCGGCATCAAGGGGTTTTTCTTGCGAAGCATCATAGACCGCTTTTACACGTTGAAATAATTTTTCATTTTGAGTGATTTTAGATCTAAACTCAGAGAATAGCGGTGCCAATTCAGTTTGTATGGCTCTGAATTCTGGTGTGGACATATTAC
>RCND010001747.1_pt1 | contig 12226 bp, 12 predicted proteins | sample 2041351 | NCBI WGS metagenome assembly RCND01 (sample SAMN09708230, study PRJNA481090) | Marine sediment metagenome, whole genome shotgun sequencing project. | biome: marine sediment; feature: ocean; material: sediment; isolation source: Sewage treatment plant 12B marine sediment (STP12B) ...
CAGACCGTAAATTTCTTTATTATAATTGTTTTTTTATGGGTTTCCACATCATGTATAAATAAGCGTTATAAACAGGAAGACCAGAGTATTGTTATTAGTAATGACGACGGGCTAAGACTTCGGCTAACAGCGTATGGAGAACAAAGGATTCGTGTGCAATATGCCTTGCCTAATGAAACGTTTTTCTCAGATGATCATTATGAAATGGTTGCCTCTCACGATTTTAAAGGGTCACTAGAAATTAATGAAATTACAAGCAACTACGAGGTTTCAATAGTAAGTGAACCTGCATTAAAACTACTTGTAAATAAAGAAACCCTTGTTCTAGATTATCAGTATTTAGGTCAATCCATATTAAAAGAAGAACAACGTTTCTTAGCAACAGATAATAATTTAAACATCGCTTTTGTAAGTGATTCAACAGAGCATTTTACCGGCCTGGGACATAGTTATTTTGGAAGAGCAGAAAGTATTGATCTTAAAGGCAAATTGCACAAAAGAAATTACGGAAGCCAACAGCACGAGCAAGCCCCTTTAATAGTTCCTTTCTATATGTCTAGTAAGGGCTACGGTATCTTTTTGAATAGTACGTTTGAGAATTATTTCAATTTTGGACAAGACAATATCTATGAGTTTGGTATTAATACCTCTGGTTTTAAAGGGCAAATGGATTACTTTTTCATTCTTGGGCCAGCTATAAAAGATGTATTGCAAGAATATGTGGCATTAACAGGAAAGCCAAGACTACCACAAAAATCTATATTCGGACTTCAACTTTCAGATAAAGGACATGACCATAATTCTGATACACCATCTGATGAACACTGGTGGAGGAATAAGATTAAAGCCCATAAAGCCGCAGGTTTTCCACTAGATCATGTGGTTAATGATAATAGGTGGCGCGCAGGTGGAGGCAAGCGCTGTGAATCTTATATAGAGTGGGATAGCCTTCGGTATCCAAACCCTCAAGATTATAATAAATGGCTAAAAGAACAAGGGTTAACGACAACCATAGATTTTAATAGATGTATTGGACAATTTAGTGAAGGTTGGAAACCTGAGTTTAATATTCCGGTTACAGATTCAATCCATTTTAAAGAAAGCGCACCAGATTTAACTAATGCAGAATTTAGAACTTGGTTTTGGGATATTTTCTATAAAAAATCATTAGACCCAAAATTAGACTATCCGGGAGATGGTCTTTGGATAGATGAGTTTGATGAAATGGGTAATGCACCTAAAGATATGATTCTTGCAAACGGAAGAAGTTCTGCCGAAATGAGAAACTATTGGTTTTTCTTAATTGCTAAGGCATTAGTAGAAGATGGTTGGGATAAACAGATAGGAGAAGCTAAACGCCCTTATGTTTGGGTAAGAGGAATGACTGCTGGTGCGCAACGCTATGCCACACTTTGGAGTGGAGATATATTGCCAAATCATAAAGACATGAAACTACAGATTCGCGGTATGCAATTAGCCGGTTTGTCTGGCTTTCCTTTTTGGGGCCATGATGCTGGTGGCTTTTATGATTGGGACAAAAATGTAGGTCCAGATGAGCAACTTTACCAACAATGGTCTATGGCTATGGGTGCTTTTTCCCCCATTTGGAAACCTCATGGTATGGGACCATCACGATGGCCACTTGATAGATCTAAACCATCGCAACACGTAGCAAAGAAGTATAGCGACTTACGGTACGCTTTGATGCCGTACACATATTCTAACGCTTATCTCGCTCATCAAACAGGAGTGCCGCTTGTTAGAGCAATGCTATTAGATTATGGTAATAACGAAAAAGCGTGGAGTTATGATCTTCAATATTTATGGGGAGAACATATGCTTATTGCGCCTAGTTCATCTAAAGCCGATGTAATTGATTTATGGTTACCAAAAGGTGGTTGGTATAATTTCTGGACTGAGGCTTTTTATGCTGAAGAAGCCGAACTCACTTATAAGATGGAGAATGATGAATATCCCGTCTTTGTTAAAGCAGGAGCTATTATTCCAATGGCTCAACCTTCTAATAATATGTCTAGTATAAGTACTTCTGAACTCATTCTACATATTTACACAGGCGCAGATGGAACATTCACACTTTATGAAGATGATGGTAAAAGCGAAAAATACCGAACTAAAAATGAACAGCGTCAGACTGTTTTTACATATAACCACCGCGATAAAAAAGTAATTATAGAAAAATCAAAAGGTACCTTTGATGGTGCGATTTTGTCTAGAGTCTATACGCTAGTCATTCATGGAGTGTCTAATGAAATGCAAGTGAAAATTAATGGTGTAACTTCTAAAAACACTGTTTTTCAAAAAACCAAAAGAACAGTAACGGTCGAATTAGGCGAATTTTCTATTAATGATAGACTAGCTATTGAATTATTTCCAATTTAAAAAAGTAGCTTGTATGAGCAATACCAGCATACCGACAGGAAGCTGTGTAGAATGGAATTAAAACAAATTTGAGGGATATTAGAATTCTTAAATAAGATTATTTTTTATAAATTCGTTAAACTCAACATCACTAAAATATAAATTAATGGAATCAATCGACTATATCATCATTGTATTAAAAATAATTGTCTGTTTAAGTATTTTAAATGTATGGTTAATTCAGTCAAAAAAACCTACAAAATGGAGAGGTGGTAACGCTAAAACTATTGTTGAAGAATTTGAAGTATACGGCTTATCGAAATCATTTTGCTACGTTATAGGCTTTCTAAAAGTGAGTTTGGCCTTAATATTATTAGCTTCAATACAATATGAGTCTTTAACGTTAATAGGTAGCTTAGGATTAGCTATCTTATTGTTAGGATCCATAATTATGCATTTCAAAATAAAAGATCCGATGTTTAAATCATTTCCTGCCTTTTTATTTATACTTATGAATCTTACAATCGCTTACTTAGCTGCTTAAAAGTATTGTGTTAGGGTTTTTAAGGCAATAAATAAATTTAGTGCTGCAAAGATAAAAGAGGGAGACGATTTAATAAAATTATCTTTAATTTTTAGCCTTACTATAAATCCAAAAAGCATTAATACACACAGTCCTATAGATGCTAATAGTAGTAATATTGGACTAAAATAAAGCCCTATTAATAGACCCAATGCACCTATTAATTGAAGAAATCCAGTTAGTTTTCTAAACTTTGGTAACTCATAGCGATTAAACTCTGAAATAATAAATTTTGAATAAAAGCAGTTAATTCCGAAATAAATAAACGCTAAACTTGAAAACCAAGTTAATACTGTAAGTAAATCCAAAAGTTTAGTTTAAAGTTAGATAGTTTTATTGTTTCACAAGATTACAATAAAACTATAACTATTTAAGTTAACAACGGCAATTTTGCATACTATTCAAATGAAAATATGCAGTGGATGGTTTTAGTAGACTATAGCAACTCTGGAAAAGATTGTTCTTCACTATATAAGTCCAACGGACATATGCTTTACGTTCAAAAGTGTTTTAATAATGAAGCATCCATTGGATCATCCATAGTAAAAAGAATAATCTACTTGCTGTCGTCTATATTGAGTATTTGCGACTCAACCTGCTCAAAATCTTCTGCAGACTGGTGCGCTCAATATAAAGGCTGGTAGCGGTGTAAAATAGAAAAAGGTTGCCCATCATAGACAACCTTTTTCCTATAAATAATTTAAATTAGTTTAAGCTTTCTAATAATTTTTCAGCAACAAGTTCTGATGATGCTGGATTTTGACCAGTAATTAAATTACCGTCTTGGATGGCATATGCTGCCCAATCTTCTTTTTTAGAATAGAGGCCACCATTTTCATTCAACATATTTTCAACTAAAAAAGGAACAACGTCTGTTAATTGTACAGCAGCTTCTTCTGTGTTTGTAAAGCCTGTCACTTTTTTACCTTTTACTAATGGGTTTCCGTTAGCATCTTTAACCCCTTTTAAAGCAGCTGGAGCATGACAAACAAAGGCAATGGGTTTATTTTGATTATTAAACTTTTCAATTAAAGCAATTGAAGTCGTATCATTTGCCAAATCCCATAAAGGACCATGTCCTCCTGGATAAAATACAGCATCAAAATCATTTGGATTCATATCTGCCAATACTTTGGTGTTCGCAATTCTTTCCTTGGCATCTGCATCAGTATTAAAGCGTTCTGTGTCTTCTGTTGCCGCATCTGGTGAGTCACTACTTGGATCTATAGGTGCAGCACCTCCTTTTGGTGTAGCAATTGTAATGTCTGCTCCTTTATCTAATAGTGTGTAATAAGGATTTGCAAATTCTTCAACCCAAAATCCAGTTTTTTTTCCAGTATCTCCTAATTTATCGTGAGATGTTAATACAAATAATATTTTCATTTTTTTCTTTTTTAAATTTCGTAATTACTTCTGAAACAGTTTCAGAACGTTTTTCAATATTAATAAGCCATTTTTACAATTTTCTCCACCTTATCTGGTGATATTGATTGATGTTCACCTAATCCTAACCAACCACGATCTGTAAAACGTTTCGCAATTTCTTCTGCCGTTCCTTCGTAATCCTTAGTATAATCAGATAGCTTCGTATCGATTCCTAAGTCATGGAAAAAAGTTACTGTTTTTTCTATAGCTGCATAGGCTTTATCGTCTGTACTACCTTCGGTAATATTCCAAACACGCTCGGCATATTGTGCTAGTTTTTCTTTTTTAGATTCAAAATTAAACTTGTAATGGCTTGGTGCAATTACGGCTAGTGTACGAGCGTGATCGATACCAAATAAAGCTGTGAGTTCATGTCCTATAGCATGAATAGCCCAATCATTAGGTACCCCTTTTTGTATTAATCCGTTTAAAGCCATGGTACAACTCCACATAAAATTAGAAGCCGCTTTATAATCTGTTGGATCTTCTAAAACCTTTGGCGCGACTTCAATAATCGTTTGTAAAATACTTTCAGCAAAACGATCTTGTAATAAAGCACCAACTGGATACGTCATATATTGCTCTAAAACGTGAGTAAAAGCATCTGTTAAACCATTTGCTAATTGACGTTTTGGTATAGAGGCAATGACTTGTGGATCTAATATAGAGAACTGAGGAAATAAACCTGGCCCACCCATTGTTCGTTTTTCTTTGGTTTCTTTTCTTGTAATTACTGCACCAGAATTCATTTCAGAACCTGTCGCTGGCAAGGTTAATACAGTTCCAAAAGGCATTCCTTTTTCAGTTCTAATATTATTGGCTAAAATATCCCAAGGTGTATCGCCTTTAAATAATGCAGCAGAAGATAAAAACTTGGTGCCATCTATTACAGATCCACCACCAACAGCTAATAAATAAGTGATGTTTTCGTCTTTAATAACTTTTAAAGCATCCATTAATACTGAATATTCTGGATTTGCAGGAATACCTCCAAATTCAATAACCTCTAATTTTGCTAAGGCTTTTTTTACTTGGTGGTAGATGCCGTTTTTCTTAATACTTCCTCCACCATAGAGTAGTAATACTTTGGCGTCTTTAGGAATTTCGTTTTCTAATTTTTCTATGGTGTTCTTTCCAAAAATAATTTTGGTCGGATTTTTAAATTCAAAAGTATTCATCTTCTTTCTCTTTATTAGTTCTTAATGTTTGTGATTAATATTGAATAATTTATTCAATAACAGTTACTAAATCTTTCATTGGTTTTCTTACTTTTTTGAGTTTTACCAACCAATCTTTATCTTCTTGTCTGTAACCTATTGGTAATAATACTGCACTACGTAATCCTTTTTCGCGTAGTCCTAAAATCTCGTCTACAGCACCTGGCTCAAAACCTTCTAAAGGAGTTGCATCAACACCTTCGTAAGCTGCAGCGATGATAGCAGCACTAAAAGCAATGTACGCTTGTTTTGCAGCATGATTAAAGTTTTCTTCGGCATCTTTCTGTGGATATAATTTTAATAACATTTGGCGATAGTTTTCCCAACCTTCGTTTTTAAAACCACGAATCTCGTTTGTTAAATCGAACATATAATTAATCCGATCTGCAGTGTACGTATCCCAAGCAGCAAAAACGAGTAGGTGAGAGCAGTCCGTAATGACAGATTGATTCCAAGCTACGGGTTTAATTTTTTCTTTGATTTTTTGATTTTTAATCACAAAAATCTCGAAAGGTTGCAAACCACTTGATGTTGGAGCTAAACGAGCCGCTTCTAAAATACGTTCTATTTTATCTTCAGTTACTTTTTCTCCATTCATGGCTTTAGCAGCATATCTCCAGTTTAATTTATCTAATAATTCCATATTTATAATTCTATTTTTAGTTCTTTTTTGCTATTCTTTTTATGTCGTTTGAAGTGATAATGACTTCGGTATTACTTATGTTGTTGGCTAAATGTATCATGGCTTGCGCGATACTTTCAGCATTAATTATTTGGTATTGTTTTAATGGGCCTATGAGTAAAGGCGCTATTAATTTAAACACCGATAAGCCTATTTTTTCTAGTGGTCGACTTTCTTCACGGTTTCCACCAATCAAAGCCGGTCTAAGTATAAAGGTATTTGTGATCTGTTGTTGCAATACCTCTTGCTCCATTTCGCCTTTTGTTTTGTTATAAAACACACTACTGTTTTTATGGGCTCCCATTGCTGAAATCACTAAAAAGGTTGGTATTTTATTTTCTTTTGAAAGCTTTGCTGCGGTTACCGGAATGCCATAATCAATTTGTTTATAACGTGTTTTATCAGGTGTTTTTTTTGCAGTTGTGCCAATGCAGCAATACACTTCGTCTGCGACGAAATCGGTTTTGAATTGTTCTAATTTTAGCAAATCACCAATATGCTGCGTTACTTTGCTAGGTAAACCTTCAATTTTAGAACGTGAAAACAATTTGATATTCTCGTATCTATCGTCATCTATTAATTTTTGAAGTATACTATTACCCGTTAAGCCTGTTGCGCCTAATATAATCGCTGTTTTCTTCATCTTATTTACACGCTTTTATACTACTCCAAGCCGATTGATAAGCTTCCTCAATATGTGTTTTATCTAACTTAAAAGCACCTCGCTTTTCAGCCATCATTAAAAATGACAATGGATTTATAGCATAGGCATACAAAAGGTAGTCTGATAATGGTTTAATAACACTTTCCTTTTTACCACGCTCCCAAAGGTCGAGTAGAGGTTGTAAATGCTTTATACCTTCCTGCCTGCTTGGTTCGTCAATGATTGGTGTATTATCACATTGTGCTAAAAACATAGCGTTTTCACATTCTTTAAGTTTGAAATCTGCAATACGGTTCCATATTAATTTAAAACCTTCTTCCACAGGCATGTCTTCGTTATAATTAGCAAATGCATATGCGGTATATTGTGCTTTTACGTCGATATAGGTTTTGTTGACTAAATCTTGTTTATTCTCAAAATATAAATAAATGGTTGCAGGAGATACGTTCGCCATTTTTGCTATTTTACTCATAGGAGTCCCATGGAAACCATTGTTGTTTACCAACTCAACGGTGGCTTTTATAAGTGCGTTTCGTTTATCTATGCTTTTTTGAAGTTGAGCCATATTGTTTTCAATTCTTGTACAAAGATATAAAAAAATGAATGTTCATTCTTTTTTTAACATGAATTTATATATCGTACAGAAAAGTACGGTTCTTTGTTTTTACAATGAATTATAATTTCAAACCTAATGTTACAATTTTAGTAAACTCGACCGGTTCTATTATCGTTTTTTAAAAAAATTACTCATGACAAATTCTGAATATTTTTATTTTACTAAATAGTATAAATGCGTAATATTTGTGAAATGGGATTATAAAACAATATTCTTTTTATTACGGAAATACACAAAGCGCCTATATATTCAAAAAGTGTAATTCCTTTATAATTTTGAAAATGTTAACAACAAGTTGTTTTAGAGCATTATATATTGTTATAATGGAATATTTTTACTGAGGTTGTAATAATTTAAAAAAACAGCCACTAACTTATAAAACTCCGTATTGAGTAGCGATTTTTATAACATATCCATATTACCTTATGCAGGCATAATTATAAAATTATGCCGGGCTTACACAAACTCCCAAGAAGATTTTGAGGATTATTATCAGGAAGTCTGTTTACAGATCTGGCGTAGCAAAGATAATTTTCGTGAAGAATCACAATGGAGTACTTGGGTGTATCGTATTTCGCTAAATGTTTGTTTAACCTTACTCAAGAAAAACAAAAAAAAGGGGCAGCAGTTTGCTTCAGACGTTATTCCTGTTGAATTAACTGAAGATAGTTATGCATTTTCTGATGAAAACCTAAATGAATTATACCGCGCTATTCGACAATTATCGGAAATAGATAGAGCTGTTATTCTTCTTTATTTAGAAGAGAAATCATATAAAGAGATTGCGGACATTATGGGAACCAATACCAATAATATTGGTGTAAGAATAAAAAGAATAAAAGAACGCTTAAAAAAAATATTAGATGGAAAAATCAATTGAGAATATTTGGAAAGAAGGGTTTCTTAAAAGTGATGCATTATTAGCTCCAAAAATCAATAACCTTTATAATCAAAAATCGATTCATGTTATTGATAAATTTAAAAGGATGTTTAAAATAAACTTGATAGCAATTGTTGCCTTCTCAATTATCTTTCTAATTATATCATTCTTTGTAGGAATACCATGGATGGGAATCATATTTTTTATAACTCTCAATGTCCTAGTTATTATCAATAAAAAGTTATTAAATGGTTTAGAGAAAATAGATAAAGGCGATAGTAGTTACCACTATTTAAAAGCGTTTAATCTATGGATAAATAAACAGGTGTCTATTAATAAGAAAATATCAACATTTTTATACCCAATTATATTTATGTCCTTCATCATTGGCTTTTGGTTTAAAGATGCAGAAGGTGTGTTTCTAGGTAAAAGACTTGTAAATGAGGTTCTAATAGGCTTTCCAGATGTTTATCTCATTTTTGGTGTTCCATTACTAGGAATTGTTGTTGTGCTTATAATTTCTGTTTTATTTGCTCTTTTTGGAGGTAGAATTTACCAATGGGATTTGAATATTGTTTATGGAAGAGTATTCAAAAAACTAGAAGAGTTACTTGCTGACATGGAGCGCTTAAATAATTAGACAACTTTTTTTATAAAAAAATAAGTTTGCCTGTAATAAATTTTGTTTTTAGCCACTAATCAAGAAAACAGTAATTATTATGACACTACAAGAAGCTTATTCATTTTTAGAAAGTTTATCTATAAAATCATCAAATAAATCTGAAATCAAGATTTACGAAAAATTCCTTAATATTCTAAACAAACTCAAAGATAGAACGTTTTCAAAAGAAGAAATTCAATCGATCGAAACGGAACTTAATCGTTTGCAATTAAAGTCAAATCCAGAGCACAATAAAAAGCACATTAAGAAAGCCCTTAACGAATTCGAAAAGTATTTGAAAGATACATTTTCGCTAACTACAGCGGGATATTACACCAAATTATATGCTGGTTTAGGGTTGTCATTCGGTTTGATGTTTGGAGTTGCTATTCTATCTAATCTAGAACGCTCGTTAGGTATTTCTCTTGGTTTAATAGGAGGAATGGTAGTGGGTTCAATTATGGGCCGTAACAAAGAAGCTGAGGCTAAAGCTGCTGGAAACATCCTTTAATACCAATTTAACTAATCCTTCGGCAAACACTTTCGATTACCAAATCATTATTATAATTTTTTCAATAAAACACAGCTAAAGAATTTTTGGCTTAGTCATCATCAATTAAAATTTAACGAACATGAGAACAATAATAATTACAATACTTTTAATAATATTAGCAATTACTAGTGCACTATCACAAGATCTTTCAGGCGTTTGGCATGGCATTGCTAAAAGTCCTGATAACAAAGAAATCACCTTTGTTTTTCTGTTTGAAAAAAACGGAGAAGCTTTTACTTCAACAATGGCTGTTCCTACCTTTAATGTTGCCGGTATTAAACCTAAGACAACGTCTTTAAAAGAAGGGAAGTTATTTATAGATGCATCTGACCTAGGTATGAAATATGAAGGTGTTTGGAATGAAACTACAAATCTATTTGAAGGTAATTATAATGAAGGTAGCATTAAACTTGTTTTAAATTTAAAAAAAGGGAACCCTAAAATAGCAAAGATTATTAGAAGTCAAGAGCCTATAAAACCATATCCTTATTACGAAGAAGACGTCACTTTTAATAATGCAAATGCTGGTATTTCACTTTCTGGAACTTTTACACGACCGACACAAAAAGGTAAATATCCAGTAGTTGTTTTAATAAGCGGAAGTGGGAGAACTGACAGAAATGGAAGTTCAGCAACACATAGACCGTTTTTAGTGCTTTCAGATTACCTTACGCGAAATAACATAGCTGTATTGCGTTATGACGATAGAGGTTTTGGTGAATCTACAGGTGATTTTAGCAAAGCAACAACAGCAGATTTCGCACAAGATGTACTAAGTGCAGTAAACTATTTAAAAGCGAGAAGTGATATAGACACTAAGAAGATCGGATTAATAGGGCATAGTGAAGGAGGCATTATTGCACCCCTGGCTGCAAACCAAACAGATGATGTTGCATTTGCTGTTCTTTTGGCTGGAACAGGTATTCAAGGTAATGAAGTGGCTCTTATGCAAACAAAAACCATGCGCTCATTTCCTGTAGCAGATGAAGTGGCCTTTGAGCAGAATGTTAGAAAATCGCATGACATTCTTTTATCTAATAAAAGCAGTGATGAAATAGGGAGAGAATTATTAGCACACAACACAGCATTTTTAACCCCTATTTTAAAATCATTAGGAGCACCAGACGCCAATATTTCAAAGTTTATTAAAAATGAAACCGAATCGAGTTTAAAGCCTTGGACTAGATATTTTTTGAGCTATAATCCTTCTGTTGAAATTGAAAAACTGCAAATCCCTGTATTGTCATTAAACGGCAGTAAGGATCAGCAAGTAAATGCAACCATAAATCAAGATGCAATACGTACTGCTCTAATCAAAGGCAAAAACAAAAACTACAAGGTGTTGGAATTGGAGAATCTGAATCACATGTTTCAGGAATGTGAAACTGGTGATATTAAAGAGTATAAAGATATTGAACAAACTATGTCTCCGATGGTATTAGAAATAATTTCTAATTGGATTGTTAGTGTAACGAAATGATCTTTGGATAGTCTATTAATTGTGAATTAATTTATTTGAAAACATATCAAATTAAAAAAATGGACTCATTATTCAAATCTGAGAAAGGAAAAGAAGAAACTTTAGGCCTATACAACGAAAAATTAAAAGGCTTAAAGATTGATTTTCAGTATAAAGAAATTGATACCGCTTTTGGAAATACGAACCTGATTATTACAGGTGATGCTTCAAAACCACCTATACTATTGGTGCATGGTTCTAATGGTTGTGCACCAATTGCTTTAGAAACCTATAAAGGTTTAGAATCTCAATTTCAAATATTTGCAATCGATGTTCTCGCACAACCAAATAAGAGCGCTGAAACTCGACTATCGATGAGGAATGAAGATTACGGCAAATGGATGCATGAAGTAATAAGGGGCTTAGAACTTAAAAACGTAACCTTAGCTGGTTTCTCTTTTGGTGGTTTGGTAATATTAAAAACATTAGAATATCAAGAGCATAATATAAAAGAAGTATTCCTAACAGCTCCAGCATATATTGTCAATGGGAATCCGTTTAAGGCATTTTTTAAAGTCTTTATTCCTATGAAACGCTATATGAAGACGAAAAAAGTTACATATGTAGAACGCTTTCTAAAAGAGTTGTTTACTGAAAAAGATGCCTTTGCCATACAATTCCTTTCAAAAGTCTTTATACATTTTGAAATGGATTTTAACAGAGTGCCTGTTATTAAAACTAACGCTGCAAAATTGATAAAAACACCCATAACAATTATAGCTGCTAAAAATGATTTAATGTTTCCTGGTATTAAACTGATACAACGTGCTACAAAAATATTTCCTGCCTTAAAGAAAACAGTCTTGCTAGACCAGTCTAAGCATGTACAAAACAAAAGCGATAATAAAAGAATAGTAGAAATTATAAAAAACGCTTAAACAATTAAAATTATTCATGTATCTCGAATGCGCCATTATAATTGTAAATAGAGATGAAGGTTATCACGGGGTGTCTCGCGTTTAATTTCCGATCTGTTTTTAAGAGATGTAGACCTGAAAAAAAAATAGAAAATTTTTAAGCATAGTCTAAGTGATATTTATAGCTGCT
>RCND010001749.1_pt1 | contig 12224 bp, 11 predicted proteins | sample 2041351 | NCBI WGS metagenome assembly RCND01 (sample SAMN09708230, study PRJNA481090) | Marine sediment metagenome, whole genome shotgun sequencing project. | biome: marine sediment; feature: ocean; material: sediment; isolation source: Sewage treatment plant 12B marine sediment (STP12B) ...
GGGTATGGCTGTTCGCCATTTAAAGCGGTACGTGAGCTGGGTTCAGAACGTCGCGAGACAGTTCGGTCCCTATCTGCCACGAGCGTTGGATGTTTGAGAGGGTCTGTTTTTAGTACGAGAGGACCGAAATGGACGAACCTCTGGTGTACCAGTTATCCTGCCAAGGGTAAGTGCTGGGTAGCTACGTTCGGACGGGATAACCGCTGAAAGCATCTAAGTGGGAAGCCCCCCTCAAGATGAGACATCCCTTTACCTTCGAGGTAACTGAAGGAACCTGGGAGATTACCAGGTTGATAGGCCGGCTGTGGAAGTGTGGAAACATATGCAGCAGACCGGTACTAATTTTCCGTGAGGCTTGACCATATTATTCTTTGTCCGTTCCTGCTTGATTCCCGCATGCGACTGCGGTGAAGAAAGGCTTGGCCTAGCTGAAGCATAGCTTCAGAGGGCTGCTGCGCCTCTCTTCCCTCCGCCGCCTGTATGAATCAAGCCGAAGTATTCACATGTCCCGCCGGGGATGAGTACTTCTATTACACAGCGGTTTCAGCTACGCTGAAATTGCGAATATTAATTAGGTTATTTAACCTGGTGACTATTGCGGCGGGGCCACACCCGTTCCCATCCCGAACACGGTCGTTAAGCCCGCCTGCGCCGATGGTACTGCACTTGATGTGGGAGAGTAGGTCGTCGCCAGGTTTTTTTTAAACTCCAAATTACAGCAACTGAGCTTCTAAGTTCTACTAAATGCTGTAACTTGGAGTTTTTTTATGCCCTGGCGACGGCCGTAACAGCGGGTTCGGCGCAGCCGAACTTGCGAGCAAAGGAGCCAACGGCGAACGGGTTGTTGCCAGGTTTTTTTATCCCTTATACAGCGGTGCACCGCAGGAGCACTGCGAGCAGCGTCAGTTGTGAGCCAGGATGCAGAGCCGAGCAGCAGGCTATTGCCTGCGACCAGGCATCTTGCTTTACATAACCAACTGAAGCTTCGGAATTTTTTTTGCCCAGACGACTGTCTGTCACAGTGTTAACGGCTCAGAAAAGTTCGGGAACATAGTGCTGCTTCCCTTTTGGCGGGCGTTTGTATCCTTTTGCCGCAGGCCGGGGTGGAAGTTCTAATTTCTCATGGTGAATCTCTTCGTATGGTATTAAGGCCAGAAGGTGACTGATACAGTTAAGCCGCGCCCTTCTCTTATTGTCTGCTTCCACAACCCACCAGGGGCATTCCTCTGTATCTGTTGCTGAAAACATTTCGTCTTTTGCCTGGGAAAAGTCTTCCCAACGCTCCCGGGATTTAAGGTCCATCGGGCTGAATTTCCATCGCTTCGTCGGGTCATCTATACGGTCCTTGAAACGTCGGTCCTGTTCTTCAGAACTGACGCTGAACCAGAATTTGATGATTCTTATGCCTGAACGTATCAGCATATTTTCGAAATCGGGGCATGATCTGAGAAACTCGTCTACCTGATCCGGTGTGAGAAATCCCATAACCCGATCGACAACCGCGGCATTGTACCAACTTCTGTCAAACAGGCAGATCTCACCGGCTCCGGGTAGGTACCGAACGTATCTTTGGAAATACCACTGACTTTCTTCGTGGTCGGTGGGTTTACCCAGTGCGACAATCTGAGCGGTCCTCGGGTTAAGGTATTGAGCAATTCTCTTTATAACGCCACCTTTTCCGGCTGCGTCACGGCCTTCAAAAATTACTACTACTTTTTCGCCTGACACTTTAACCCACTCTTGAAGCTTCACAAGCTCCACCTGTAGCCGCGCCAATTCTTTCTCATAAATAACTTTCTTGAGTTTTTTGCTCTTATCTCCCATGTGATTCCCCTATGTCAGGTGGTTCTGTATTACATTTTAGTACATAGCGGAGGACATCATGAAATCTATTTTTCCCATAATTATTCTGACAGCCTTATTAACAGCTTGTATTTCAACGCCGGAATCAAACAAAGCATCGGAAGAAACAGCCTGGGACCTTTCATACCAGCTTGAAGATATGTCTGGTCTCACTATCGCAGTTGGTGCTTTCGATACTACAGATGTACCTGAAACGCTGGAAACCACCTTCCGAAACGACTTGAGTACAACTCTGGCAATTGCTTTTCGGGAAACGGAGCAGGATCACAAAGTGGTAACCCGGGACAAAGTGGATGACGTTTTTGCAGAACAGTCCATGGCGTTAGAAGGGCTTACATATCAGGAAACTCAGATTCGTATTGGTCAGATATTGGGTGCCGAAGTTCTCGTTGTGGGTACAATCATCTGGTTGGAAGATGACCTCTACCGTTCCTCCGCTCAATTGATCGAAACAGTAACAGGAGTCATCATTGGTGGCAGCACCTGGGATTTCTGGTTTGATACAGAGTCAGACGAATAGTTTTCGAACCATATCTGATCCCTTGCAAGCGTGGTCCGGTTCAGATATTCTTCCCGACGGCAACGGGAGATAACAATGAGAATAGATTACGAAATCAAGCTCGGATTCAAAGATGTAATGATCCGTCCCAAGCGGTCTACTCTTAAGAGCCGCAGCCAGGTCGACATGAACAGAACTTTCCGTTTCAGAAATGCCGAGTGCGATTGGACCGGTATTCCTGTTATGGCGGCAAACATGGACACCGTTGGAACGTTTTCAATGGCCCGGGTTCTTGCGGCCCAGGGATTGGTAACGGCCGTTCATAAGCATTATACCCCAGCTCAATGGAGAGATTTTGTTGCGGGATCCACGGCTGAAATTCTGGATCATGTAATGATAAGTACAGGAACCGGAGAGGCTGATCGGAAAAAGTTGTCCGGGATCCTCACCGAAAATCCTGAACTGAAGTACCTTTGTATAGACGTCGCCAACGGCTACTCAGAACATTTTGCTGATTTTGTCAAAAGGGTTCGGGAGGACTGGCCTGATAAGGTTATCACAGCCGGTAATGTTGTAACTGGTGAAATGGTAGAAGAGCTCATACTTTCCGGAGCCGATATCATCAAAGTGGGAATTGGACCCGGGTCTGTATGCACGACAAGGGTGAAAACCGGTGTGGGATATCCTCAATTGTCAGCGGTTATCGAATGTGCTGACGCTGCTCACGGGCTCGGGGGGCATATTATAAGTGACGGTGGTTGTTCCCGGCCGGGAGACGTCGCAAAAGCTTTTGGTGCCGGAGCCGATTATGTCATGCTCGGCGGTATGTTGGCGGGTCATGATGAGTGTGAGGGTGAAACGGTCGAGGTTGACGGTATTAAATACGTCCTTTTTTATGGCATGAGTTCTTCAACCGCGATGGATAAACATTCCGGTGGTGTGGCGGAATATCGAGCCTCAGAGGGGAAGTCCGTAAAAATCGCATATCGCGGAAAAGTGGAAGATACCCTGAAAGACATTTTGGGCGGCGTGCGCTCCGCTTGTACCTATGTTGGTGCGGCACGCCTCAAAGAGCTGAGTCGCCGAACTACGTTTATCCGGGTAATGGAACAGGAAAATATCATATACGGGAATGAGTAGATAATACCGGCCATTTCTGACCGGATTCGGAACGGATATCCCGGTTGGTTTGGGTACCGTTTCATCAGTTGTAAACGAATTGTTGACCCCGTCGACCGTGGAAGGCTACACTCCCGAATGGATCCCACCGAACGCCGAATACTCACCTTTACAAGCATCAGTCATTTCTTTACTCACTTTACCATGCTGCTTTTTCCACCCCTGGCAACGACGATTGCCCGTGATCTGGGAATGGGGCTTGAACGGGTATTTTCAATCAGCTTCATGATGTATTTACTTTATGGATTGGGTGCCACGCCCTGGGGATATCTGGCTGATCGATGGAATCCTCGTCTGGTACTGGCTTTTGGACTTGTACTGGCAGGGATTGGTATGATTGGAGGCGGATTGGTTCGTAATTCTACATTACTGCCTTATACCCTGGCCATTGTGGGGCTGGGTAACGCGGCCTACCATCCTGCAGGCCTTTCGCTGCTATCGAAAGGCATGAGGTCCAGGGGTAAAAGCCTCGGTCTGAATGGTGTATTCGGAAATATCGGTATTGCCCTCGCACCATTTCTAGCCGGGATTCTCGGTTGGACAATCGGCTGGCGGGCGACATTTATTGCTTTTGGAGTTTCCGGTATCATCGGGGGTCTGAGTATCATCCTTGTGCCGTTCTCGGTACCCCGACTGGAAGATCGCCAACAGGGGCAGAGTGTTGCAGGATCCAGAGCAGTTACAATGTTCGTCATTCTCTGTGCCGCAGTAGTCAGTGCCGGATTGATGTACAGGTCATTTACACTGATCTTGCCCAGTTGGCTGGAGCAGCACCTTCAGGACGAGTTCCGGAGTATGGGAAAACTCTTTGATTCGATAAATGTCAGTTCAACGGGAATGAGTATTAACGGGTTGATGGCAGCAATGCTTTCAGGTTTTGCTATGATTATCGGAATGGCTGGTCAGCTCACCGGCGGCAGGATTGCGGACAAAATGGATTTACGTAAAGCCTATCTGCTATTCTTTTCGCTGGCTTTACCGTTTCTTTTCGCAGCGCGATTTGTTTCAGGATGGTGGTCCCTTCCCTTTTTGGGTTTCTTCACTTTCTTCGCCCTTGGTATGCAGCCCATTGAAAATAGCCTTTACTCAATGCTTGTTCCTGCTCGGTGGCGATCTTCGGGTTTCGGAATAAAATTTACACTCGCTTTTGGAGTCGGCTCCCTTGCAGTTACTGTTGTCTCCAGACTGGAGCCAAGTATCGGATTGGATGGACTGATGAGTCTGACAGCCGCATATCTTCTTTTGACAGTTCTTACTGCATCATTGCTGCTTCTCACCAGCCGGGGTGCAGTGATAAAACACCTTCACACGGAACCCGGTGCTATATAATCAAAAATATTAGAATGAGTGAGCATAATGGAAGAAATTAAATATCGTGGTTATCAAGCGGCACAGCTGTTCGGCAGAATATGGGACACCGAATCCCCAAAAGCGGTCCTTCTGATAGTTCACGGTATCGGTGAACATTGCGGTCGTTATTCAGGAATGGCAGAATATTTTCAGGCCCAGGGAATCGCTGTGTTGGCATTTGACAATCGCGGCCACGGTCTCTCCGACGGTAAACGGGGTTTTATTCTCCAATGGGAAGAATTTCTGGAAGATCTAAAATCCACTGTCAACATTGTTGCCGATCGGTATCCTACGGTACCCATGTTTATTCTGGGACACAGTCTTGGAGGGACCATAGCACTGGATTACGTACAGAAAGCAGACATACCCCCCCGAGGAGTCCTGATATCCGCTCCGGCTCTCGGTACACCGGGTTTGTCACCGGTATTGATTGCTGTAGCGAAAGCGATGTCGAAATTCGCTCCCGGATTTATTGTCAATCTGGGACTGGATAGTGAGGGAATCAGCCGGGATCCTGAGGAATGTCGCAAATACCGGGATGATCCTCTGGTTCACGGTAAGGCCTGCGTACGGATAAGCACGGAACTTTCAGCGGTACAGGAACAGATCTTTTCAAGGGCCGATGAATTCCCGGTGCCTCTGCTCATTACATACGGTGAAAAAGACAGTATCGCACCCAGAAAACCAATCGAAGATTTTTTTGAAGCCGCCGGGGTTAACGACAAGGTGCTTAAAATATTTGAAGGTGGATTCCACGAGGTCCACAACGATATTATTCAACAGGACGTTTATCAGCTTTACAGTGAGTGGATTCTGGCCAGAACCTAATTTGCCTTATTGCCAATTCATGACGCGGCTGGAAGTCGGTCTTCCGAGAGGTGTATCTGCGGCCAGGCTTTCCCATTGAATAGAATTGTTGAGATATCAATTGTCGAGTGAGTTTCGATGATACAGGGCTATAGGCCGCAGTGGCAGTACCGGTAACTGAATTGAATATTTGGCGGTTCAATTCGCCTACTCGGATCTGTTTTTAATTTATAGGCAAATCTATCTTAAAAATCTGACAAATAACGACAAATCGGGCTGATTATGGACATAATGGAATTGTGACTGGCGGTAATAAATGGACAAGTGGATATTGAGAACCTTTCTATTACTATTGATACTCACGGGGACTACTTTACCCCTGTTTTCCGAAATACCGGACTCTATCACCGTAGCGGTGATTCCCGACCTTTATCCGTTATCGTTTCTCGACGATGAAGGTCAGCCGGATGGCATCTTTCCGCAGGTAATTAGCGAAATCGCGAGACAAAACAACTTTCAACTGGAGTGGTCTATCGACAGTTGGGCACGTAATCTCGAGAAAACAAGAACTGGTGAAATCGATTTGATGATTGGGCTCATCTACACTGGGGAACGCGACAGTTTCCTTGATTTCGGCAACGAACCGGTTGTCGCTACCTGGAGCCAACTCTTTCAGGCCAAAGAGGGTGTCGTTGACAGTATTCTTGACGTCGATGGTAAACGAATCGGTATGATGATCGGTGACCAGAATGCCGCGGCGTTTGTAACTTTGGCCGACAGTTTCAATATTAACTATCGATCCATTTTTTATGACGATTTCCAGGCGATTTACGATGATCTGATAGACGGCTCGATCGACGCCGGAGTGTTCTTCAGCTTGTATCATATGTCTCATCCAGATCTGGTTCCGACCAGCATAATTTATCAACCGAACGAATCTCTGTTCGCAATTCCTCAAGGATCAGATGACGAAATCCTTCGGATTATCAACAAGACGCTGGCTGAATGGAAAACTGATGAGAACTCGTTCTACTACAGGGAAATTGCCAGACTATTCAAGAACTCACCGTCAAGTTCTTTTCCCGATTGGTTGATATACCTTCTGCTTGGCCTGGTGGCATTAATAATTTCGGCACTATTATGGCTCTGGTTACTCAGGCGTCAGGTTCGCCAACGGACCGCGGCGCTTCTTAATGCCCAGGAAGTCTACCGGAGTACTTTTATTGAAGCCGATGTCGGGATTCTCCATATTGACTCCGAGGGTAGGTTAATCCGTGTGAACCCGTCGTTCTGCAATTTTATCGGATATGATGAACAATCTCTGCTGGAAAAGAATATCAGCGAAATCGTTAACCCCGAGGACCGGCAGGTAAGCCGGGAACTTATTCAGGATCTTATTGAGGGGAAGCGCGCTTCATGTAAACTGGACGAACGATATATCGCAAGGGACGGCAGTATTTTGTGGGGACATCTGAGTATCTCGGGTATCAGAGATAGCAGTGGAGATATAAGTTATATTGTTGCAATAATTGAAGACATTACGGCACGGAAAAGTGCCGTAAGCATGGTGGAAGATCTTCAGAAACGATACCGGGGAGTTTTTGAAAACTCATATCAGATGACAGCCCTTTTTGATAATTTCGGTAGACTGGTCGATGTCAACGAAACACTGAAACGAGTTTTTGGATTGAAACTCAGCAAGGAGGAATTGATAGGTCTCACACCGACAGATATTGATTTGCTGGGTCCCATCGGATCTCTTCGAATCCAGGAAATGGTAGAAGATTGTTTATCAACAGGGCAGACCATAAGACACATGATCAGTATCGAAGAAACCGGTATCGGCAAAGCCATGGACGTTACAGTTAAACCCATTCTTGATAATGATCGTCAGATTCAATACTGCGTCACTGAGGCACATGACGTTACCGATCTCATGACACTTACCAGTAATCTTGAACAGCAGGTTGAAGAGCGCACTCGGGAAATCCGGGACGCCCAGCAGCGTCTGATTGAGGCAGAAAAAATGGCTTCTCTCGGTCGGCTTGTGGCCGGTATCGCTCATGAGATTAATACACCCGTAGGTGTAGCCAAAACCGGGGTCTCCTTCCTTAAAGAACAGGTAGAGGAAACCAGAAAGAAGTTCTCTGAGGAATCCCTTTCAAAAGATGATTTCAGTTCTGCCCTGGAGTCATTCAATGATTTGTCGACAATTCTTGAGCAGAACCTTGATCGCGCAATAAAGTTGATCCGGGATTTCAAAATGACTTCGGCCGACCAGTCAAGTCACGAAATCCGGGTAGTCCCGGTCAGAGAATATCTGGAAGTTGTTATGCACAGCCTCAGTCCGCAGCTGAAAAAAACGTCGATAAAATGGACCGTTAATGCCCAGGATGAAGAAATGCCTCTTCATGTCGGAGCGGTCAACCAGATACTGGCGAATCTTACAATTAATAGCCTTTCTCATGCATTCGATGAAAATGAATCAGGAAATATCCTCATCGTTTATCGACGGGAATCTGGTCGTAGAATCTTTGAATTCCAGGATAACGGCCGGGGAATACCCCAGGATATCCAGAATAGAATCTTTGAACCTTTTTTCACTACTGGACGAGGGAAAGGTTTTACAGGACTCGGCCTCAGCATAATATATAATCTGGTTAATGATGTTTTACATGGCCGGATTGAATGTATCAGCCAAGAGGGTGAAGGTACAACTTTTATAATCAATTACCCTGAAATCAAGGATTGAGATGTCGTTTTAGAATTTTAAAATAGGCAACTGCCTCGGTTCGCGCCCACCAGGAGACCCGTAATTTATAGCAATTATCCAGATCCTTCATTATTTTATTCGTATTCATAAGAACTACCCGGCTGTTCATAACTTCACCCTCTGACAGTATACTTCCGTCATGAAAAGTTACAGCATCATGTTTATCTGTTCAGGGAATATCTGCCGTAGCCCCCTGGCTCATGGCGTATTCGAACATCTGGTAAAGGACGATAGGCTGAAGAAATATTTAGAAGTCGAATCCAGCGGGACCGGAGCATATCATGTCGGTGAGCAGGCCGACAGCAGAATGCGCCAAACCGCTTCCAGCCATGGCGTCCGTCTCAATCATCGTTCCCGGCAATTAATTCAACAGGATCTTGTCGATTACGACCTTCTGCTGACAATGGATAGTCATAATTATCGGGATGCAATGGATCTGTGCCGCGGTGACGAAGAAAGATCCAAAGTCAGGATGTTCCGGGACTATGATTCCGAGGGTCGGGGTGATGTTCCCGATCCCTGGTATGGCGGTTTGGAAGGATTCGAAGATGTATGGACTATCGTACACAGAACATGTCTGTCACTTCTGGTAAAGATTCGAAAAGAATTAGCAGTCCGATTATGAAAATACCCCGGAGTATTTCCGTTCTGATACTAATCTCCGCAGCTGCTCTAAATACCCTTCAAGCTCGGGGGACCGATGAGGCAGCCTTAGCTGACACCCGCCCCGAGCGTATCGTACAGGTCGGCTCTTCGGCTTTTATGGTTGAAAACGCCATGTACATGTTTCCGGAAGCTACCGGACGAATCATAGCTATGGCCGACGGCAATCAGGGGTCCGGTTTCTTTGCCGCCGATCTGGATGCAGATATTGATTCGAAAGTAATCCTCCCCAGGACCGCAAACACCGAAGCTGTACTCGCATTGAATCCCGATGTGGTGGTTATGAAAGACTTCTTGAGAAGCAGGATGGGAGAACCACTTGAACGCGTTGGGGTAAAGACTGTTTATGTGAATCTGGAGACTCCAGAAGCATGGATCGAGGACCTTGGTATTCTCGGCGAGCTTTTCGGGAATACCAGGAGGGCTGCTGAACTGAAACAGCTCTTCAAAGAAAGGTTATCATCGGTAGAAATTCCGTTGGCCGATATAGCTGAGAATCGCAAACCCAGAACTCTAGTTCTGTATTGGTCTGTGAAGGACGGAGCGACGGCTGTAAATATTCCACCCCTTTCATGGATTCAAACACGAATGGTGGTGATGGCAGGCGGGGATCCTGTATGGAAAAATGCTGATCTGGGTGAGCGTTGGACTCAGACAGGTATAGAACAAATCGCCGCCTGGAATCCCGAAGTTATTATCGTTGCCGCATACCATGTGAATGCAGTTGATGCTGTCGAGCTTATCAGGCTGGACCCCACATGGTCTTCTCTGGATGCTGTGAAAAACGGAAATCTTCATGCCTTTCCCGGAGACTATTACAGCTGGGATCAGCCTGACTCCAGATGGCTGCTTGGTCTCCAGTGGTTGGCCTCAACCCTGCATCCCGAAAATTTCCCGGATCTAAACATGGAATCTGAGGCCAGAGCATTCTTTCGGGATTTCTATTTTCTAGACGAGGCAGATTTCAATTCACTGATAGCGCCCCGGCTTTCCGGTTTGGACTGAACTTGACTGGAGACCGGAGAGTTCGGTTATTGAGGACGGTCATTCTGGCTGCCGTTCTTATCGGGGTTTTTGTACTTTCCCTCCTCTGGGGACGATATCCCCAGACAGGGTTTACCCGGATATCCGTAATTGCAACGGATAATCTGGCGCAATCTCTGGTTTGGAATATCCGTTTACCTCGGGCATTGATGGCCTTGATGGTGGGAGCCTCGATGGCGGCTGCGGGAACCATTCTCCAAACCGTACTCGGCAATCCGCTCGTGGAGCCGGGCCTTCTCGGCGTCAGCCAGGGAGCAGCTTTCGGCGCCGCTCTTGCGATTATTCTGGCAGGGGGTTCCTACTGGTCAATTCCTTTCTCTGCAACGTTTTTTGGACTTTGCGGTCTGGCCCTTAGCTGGTTTCTGGCTCGGAAAATCAAATACGGTGGTTCCATACTTCGCCTTGTATTGGCGGGCGTTGTCGTTTCGGCATTTTTCTCTTCCGGGCTCGGTGTTCTGAAATATCTGGCTGATCCGCGAAGTGAGCTACCTGAAATTACTTTCTGGATGATGGGCGGTCTTACTGCGGCTGACTGGTCTTCTGTGCTCAGAACGGCTCCACCTGTAATTCTGGCACTGTCACTGACTTCGTTAGTACGATGGCGAATCAATCTGCTGGCTTTGGATGATAGATCAGCATTTGCGCTGGGAAGCCATCCTGGACGTGAACGTCTGGTGCTCGTAATTCTTTCAGTTGTTGCAGTGGCTTCGGTGACGGCGACTGCCGGTATCATTTCCTGGGTTGGGTTGCTTGTACCTCATGCCGCCAGAAAGCTGGAAGGCGCAGATACCTCTCGCTCATTGCCTTTTTCGATGATGCTGGGTTCGATATTTGTCTTGATTTGTGACGACCTTGCCAGGGGATTACTCAGTGGAGAAATCCCCCTCGGATTATTGACGGCACTGGTAGGAGCGTTGCTTTTTGCTCTGTTGATGACTCGTGGGAGAAGGTAACTCTAAAAAGGATGACTAATAATGCTGTTCCTGCAATTTCCCTGAATAATGTCTCATTTTCCTGGCCAGCCCTCGAAGAACCTCTTTTTAACAAATTGAGCCTTGATTTCCCGGAAGGAAAAACCGCCTGTCTGATAGGTCCGAACGGTTCCGGAAAAACTACACTTATGGAGCTCATTCTGGGATGGCGATCTGCTGAATCGGGTGAAATATATCTGGGTGGTCGGGCAATTTCAGTCATCCCTTCCAGGGAGCGCGGCCGGTTGATGGCTCTGGTACCTCAAGAAGAACGGCTGCCCTTCTCATACAGCGTTCTGGAGTATGTTCTCCTCGGTCGTGCTCCGTACCTTCCTCCATTGGCAATGCCCGGATTAAAGGATAGAAACAGAGCGTTGTCGGCATTGGACTCGGTAGGCATCGGCCAGCTCGCAAATCGAACGGTTCCCAGCCTGAGCGGCGGCGAGGCCCGTATGGTACTCATTGCACGAGCTTTAGTGCAGGAACCGAGAATCCTACTGCTCGATGAACCGGCCAATCATCTGGACCCGGCAAACCGTGAACGGGTAATGGACGTTCTAATCAAGCTGAGGTCATCAGGTATCACCTTGATAATCAGTTCTCATGAACCGGACATGGTAACCAGGCTGGCCGACAGTGTCGTCTTTCTCCATCCCGGGAGAATGCCGCTGATGGGCAGCACCGACGAAATGATCGTTCCGGAAAAGCTCTCAGAACTCTATGGCGTCAGGGCAAAAATAGTCGTAGCTGAAGGCCGGCGCATCATACTCTGGGGGAAATAATACGGGTCAGAAAAACTCCCTATACTCCCTTTTTATCGAGTTCTGCAGTGTACGGGTCTGCTCGATCAGGCGGTGGAGGGAATCCCTGTCAATTTCTGAAAGCTCGGACAAAACGATGGAATTATCAGGAGGGTATCCGTTTTCCTGCAGATGATACTGATGGCGAAGCCGCATCTGACTTAAGTATTCAAAAATCTGAGATGCGCTTCTGTGCTGATTGGAATTCAGTATTCCCTGTTCATACAGACGATGAAGTCTGGCTAGAGTGCCTGTTTCACTGATACCGTGAGACA
>RCND010001970.1_pt1 | contig 12224 bp, 13 predicted proteins | sample 2041351 | NCBI WGS metagenome assembly RCND01 (sample SAMN09708230, study PRJNA481090) | Marine sediment metagenome, whole genome shotgun sequencing project. | biome: marine sediment; feature: ocean; material: sediment; isolation source: Sewage treatment plant 12B marine sediment (STP12B) ...
ATAGAAAAAAGAAATTAGTTGTTCAAATTAGAAATGATTTTTTAAGCTGTTTTTTAGTAATCTTGAAATAAGAGAATGCTAAAAAAACAAGAGTTAAGCTAGTTCTGAAAATCATCGCCTTAGGTGTTTTTTTTTCATAAATTCCTCCTGAATTGATATGAATAGCCAAGCCAATACCTCCTAATATCAATACAACTAAAGAAATCCAGAGAATAGGTGTTGTCCATCTTTTTTGTTTAAAAAACCCATAAGCTGCAAAAATATATAAGAAACTAGCAATAAAGTTTACCCATACAACTAGCAATACATAATTGCCTTCTTTAGCCCTTATTTCAAATAAATCTAAAAGTAAGGAGCCGCTTAAAAAAAGTGTCAGTAAGCCAAAAGCTCCTAGAATTGTTCCTATTAAATATAATGTGCTGTTTTTCATTTATTTGTAATTAAATTAAGCCTAGGGCATTCAAGTTCTTTATAGATTTCACTACTTTTAGAGTGAAATCATTTTGTCTTTTCTTAAAAGTGCAATTCCTAACCAGGCTACTGCAATTATTCCTGTAATGGCTCCGATTAAGACAAAAATTGGAGGTACACCAAAAACTAACTCAGCCACAATGCCTAATGGCATTAGAAAAGCAGAAAGTAATAAAATAGAAATCCATTTTTTAGCCTTTTCAGCAATTTTTAGGTTGAGTAGTAAGTATCCCAATATAATGTTTAAAAAGGCAAATAAATTACCATGAACATGGGCTAATTTTGCTTCAAAATGAGTTCCCGTGTGCGAATTGGCAATCCATTCTACTTTATTTGGTGAAAAATCTCTTAAATAGATAAGTAGAAATCCATAAGCCATAAATGAGGCTAAAACTAATAATCCTATTGAAATGTTTACTTTACCGTATTTCATAGTTGTATAAATTTATGTTTTAATATTAAACTGATTTAATGGTCTTTCTTTTTAGAAACATACACATGCGTCACACTAAATTCTTACCTGAAATTAAGTTGTTTTTCTATAACTTATCACCGCTAACACATTCATTACTAAAGCATAAATGCTAATTTTTAGAAATTGAGGAATTACATCACGTAGTCCTGAACCTTTCAACATTACCATTCGAATTACTTCTATAAAGTAACGGACTGGATTGAATTCGGTAATTTTTTGCGCCCAACTTGGCATACTTTCTATAGGTGTAAATAATCCGCTCATTAAGATAAAGATTACTGTAAAAAACCAAGCAATAAACATAGCTTGTTGTTGTGTTTCAGTAAAATTGGAGATTAAGAATCCCATTCCTAAGAAAACTAGAATATAGATAGAGGCAAATAGTAAAATTAGTGCAGGGTTTCCTAATAAGGGCACGTTAAACAAAATTCTACCGATATTCATTCCAAAAAATAAAATGAACATACCTAATATCCAGAAAGGTAATAATTTTCCAATAATAAACTGATGTTTTTTGATTGGTGTTACATTCATTTGTTCTAATGTTCCCACTTCTTTTTCACGAACAATATTCATTCCTGACAAGAAAAAAGTAATCATGGTTACTAGAATTACAATAATACCAGGCACCATAAAAATTTTATAATCGAGCTCTTGATTGTACCAAAAGGAAGGAGTGATTTGAAGCCTTTTCATAGATTGGTTATACGTCCCAGGTATAACAAGTTCGGTTCTTATTTTGGTGTTAAAAGCTTGAATTATTTGAGTAATATATCCATTTTGAACACCTGCAGATGCTCCGTTTATTGCATCTATAAGTATAGATACAGAGGTTTGTTTTTCTTTTAACAAATCACGTTCAAAATGTGCCGGGACTTCAATAATAAGGTCTAATTTCCCTTGTTGAATTGATTCCTGTGCTTGTTTTTGTGAAGTAAATTCTCCAATAACTTCAAATGAATTAGCAACCTCGAATTTGCTAATTAGTTCTCTTGAATATGAAGTTTTGTCATTGTCTATGTAGCCCAACCGTACATCTTTAACTTCAAAAGTTGCCGCGAAAGAAAGCACTACAATCTGAATTATTGGGACAATAAAAATTATTGGCAACATCGCTTTGTTGCGAAAAATTTGTTTGAATTCTTTTTGTACTATGATTAGGATTGTCTTCATTCTTCTATTCCAATCTAATTTTATATTTTTTAATGCTTACACTAATAAAAAACAGTGTCATTCCTAGTAATATCAGGGTTTCCTTCCAGATACTCATCAAATCTACGCCTTTCAACATTATTGCTTTCAGTATTTTTATATACCATGTTGCGGGAACCACATTACTCAGTATTTGAAGGACTTCAGGCATGCTTGAAATAGGGAAAATAAACCCAGATAATAGGATTACTGGCAATAACAATCCCATAAGAGAAATCATCATTGCAGTTTGTTGTGTTTTGGATATTGTAGATATCAAGATTCCTAAGGCTAAAGCACTAATGATAAAAATGACACTTTCAAAAGCGAGTAACCAATAGCTTCCGTGCATTGGCATTCCGAAGACAAACTCGCCTAAAGCCAAGATAACAATAGCATTTATCACGGATAGAAGTATATAGGGAAAAACCTTTCCAATAATTACTTGTGATGGTTTTAACGGTGAAACGAGTAAAATCTCCATTGTGCCTATTTCTTTTTCCCGCGTGATGGATATGGAAGTCATCATTGCTGAAACGAGCATTAAAATAATAGTCATAACCCCTGGGACAAACATAAATACACTTTTTAGTTCCGGGTTGTAGAGCATTCGGCTGCTAGGAATTATTTGATACGGAATTTGTTTTGTTGAATTTATACTTGCTTGGTAGCGCTGTAAAATACCTGAAACATAATTGATTATTGTAGTCGCGGTATTGGGTTCGGTAGCATCTGTAATTACTTGGATGTTAGCGACACTTTCTTTAGTCAGATTTTTCGCGAAATTGTTTTCAAAGACTAAGACTGCTTTGATTTTTCCTTTTTGAAAAGTTGCCTCAATAGCCGATTCACTATAAAGAATCTTTTCTACATCGAAATAGCTTGATGCGTCGATGGTGTTTATAATTTTTTGACTTTGTTCATCGTTCGATTTGTCAAAAATGGCAATTTTCACATTGTTAATTTCATTGGTGACTGCAAATCCAAACAGTAAAATTTGAGCTATAGGCATCCCGAAGAGAATAAACAAGGAGCGTTTATCCCTAAAGATATGGTAAAATTCTTTTTGTATAAATCCTATAAAACGTTTCATTTAATAAATTTGAAAATGTGTCAATTTGAAAATTTGTTAATTATTTGTTTCGTATTGAAGTACTAATTATTTTATTGACAATTTTTGAAATATCAATCAATTTTTCTTTTAGATTAGTAACTGGTGGGTAGTTATCAGCTAAATAACATAATTCTAACCAGTATTCTGTTTCGTCCATCTCTTTTGCGGCTATTTTGAATTTGTGTATAAAATCATTTCTGCTCTCTGCATTTTGTGCTTCCCTAATATTTGCACCAATAGATGTTCCTGATTTTAATAACTGATTGGCTACAACAAATTTTCTTTTCGACTCCAATATTTCACAATATTCTATTATATTCAAAGCAAACTTTAGTGTTTTTTCAACTATAATATTCTTTTTTTGTTCCATAAATAATTTTATTTTTTCGATTTTATTTTTTTCAAATTAGCATATTAACTCATTATCAAATTATCCTCGTGCTAATTTTAAAAATACTTCGTTCATGGAATCAACCCCAAATTGTTTTTTAAGACTATCTGGTTTGTCCAGCGCTTCTATTTTTCCCTCGACCATAATTGAAACTCTATCACAATACTCAGCTTCATCCATATAATGTGTTGTAACAAAAATTGTCGTGCCGCTATCTGCTTGTTTGTATATCATTTCCCAAAATTGGCGTCTAGTAATCGGGTCTACACCGCCGGTAGGCTCATCTAAAAAAACTATTTTAGGATCATGAATTAGCGCAACTGAAAAAGCTAACTTTTGTTTCCATCCTAAAGGAAGTGAACCAACCATTTTGTCAGCAACCTCTTCCAGATGTAATTCCTTTAATAATATGTCCGTTTTTCTCTTAATTGTTTTTTTGTTTAAACCATAGATCCCACCAAAAAAACGCGCATTTTCTCGAATGCTTAAATCATCATATAAGGCAAACTTTTGACTCATATATCCTATACTTTTTTTTATTTTTTCTGTTTCCGAATATACGTCGTAACCTGCAACTGTAGCTTCTCCTGAAGTTGGTTTTGAGATTCCAATAAGCATTTTCATTGCTGTTGTTTTTCCGGCCCCATTTGCACCAAGAAAGCCAAAGATTTCCCCTTGAAATACCTCAAAGGATATGCTATCAACTGCCGTAAAATCACCAAATTTTTTGGTGAGATTTATGACTGATATTGATTTTGTTGTATTCATATTAAAAATTACAGTTTTGACAACTCCATAAAGGCGTCTTCAATAGTTGGTTCAGAGTGTTTAATTTTTATAGCATGGTGTTTTTTCTCTTCTAGATATTTTTCTAATTCGGTTGGATTGAAATCCATTCTCTTATCGGTATAGTGTACCCATTCCCCGAAAGGATATACGGAATGCATATGTGAATAGGATTTTAAATCTTGTATTAATTGATAGGTGCTTTCCGTTTTTACATTATACAGTTTAGTTGGAAATCTGTCAGTGATATTTTGTGGCGTATCTATTTCTAAAATCTGTCCGTCTTGCAGCAGTGCAATTCTATCACAAAGTGCCGCTTCATCCATATAAGGAGTAGATACAAGAATAGTAATTCCCTTTTTTTGAAGCCGTTTTAGCATCTCCCAAAATTCCTTACGTGAAACAGGATCAACACCCGTAGTTGGTTCGTCCAAGAATAATACTTTCGGTTTGTGAATTAAAGCACAAGAAAGCGCTAATTTTTGCTTCATTCCTCCCGATAAATCGCCTGCTCGTCTTTTTTTAAAAGGTTCTATTTGAACATAGATATCTTTAATTAAATCGTAATTTTCTTCTATAGTTGTTCCAAAAATTGTAGCAAAAAATTTAAGATTTTCTTCAACACTTAAATCTTGGTACAAAGAGAATCTACCTGGCATGTATCCTACATGATTTCGGATATTTTTATAGTCCTTTACAACATCATCTCCAACAACTGTTGCGCTGCCTTCATCAGGTAAGAGAAGTGTAGTTAGGATTCTAAAAATACTTGTTTTACCTGCACCATCCGGTCCAATAAGCCCAAACAATTCTCCTTCGCTTACTTCAAAGGAAACATTATGTACGGCTTGTACTTTTCCGTAAGATTTTGATATGTTTTGTACTGATATACTCATTTTTTTGATGTAAGATCGCTACGCTCAAAGATGAAAGACCTAAGACAGATTGATTATTTTATTATTGTTATTTCTCAAAACTGTCTTTTATCTTATGTTTATTAGTCTTGTGTCTAGTTTAACCACATTTCAGCGGGCATTCCAATTTTTAAAGAACCATCGTTATTAACCACAACTTTAATTGCATAAACTAAATTCACGCGCTCTTCTTTTGTCTGGATTATTTTTGGTGTAAACTCAGCTTCTGAAGCAACCCAACTTACTTTTCCCTGATAGTTTTTCATGCCATCAACAGTGTCAATTTTTATCACAACATCTTGTCCCACTGTTAAATTTGCCATTTGAGGACCACTGATATATCCTTTAAATTGCATTTGGCTCATATCCGCAATTTTGTATAACGCTCTACCAAAACTCGTGATTTCATTAGCCTCTGCGTACTTTACTAAAACGGTTCCATCAATTGGATTTACAATTTTACTTTTGGTTATTTGGTTGTCAATTTCTTTTATTTGTGCATCTAGTTTTTTTGCCTCGTTTACTACACCCGAATTTTGCACTTCGATACTTTTTACTTGACGGTTAATAACGGTAATTTGACCCTTAATATCATCCAATTGCTTTTGTGATCCCACCCTGTCTGCCAATAGATTTTCGGCTCGTTTTTTATTGATTTTTGCCGTTTCTTTTTGTGCATTCAAAACACTAATTTGTGATAGCACACCTTTAGATTTTGTGTAAATAACACTTTTCGCTACTTCAAGTTGTTCTTTTTTTAGTTGCAAGGCAATGGTATCTATTTGAGCAACTAGTTTCCCTATTGGGATTACATCTCCTTCATTGAGGTTGAATTGCACAATCTTTCCATTTGTTTCCGAAGAAACAGTAATTTCAGTTGCTTCAAAATTCCCATAGGCATCTGCTTTTTCGTTATTTTTATCACACGATGAGAACACCACAAGGAGCAGAATAATGCTTAATAATTTGTTCATAATATTTAAATTATATGTTTAGAAGAATATATTTAATCATTTAAAAATGAATTCAATAAGACTTTTATAAATGTTTATTCAAATTGTGTTACTTGATAATTTGCTTTCGACAGTAGCATTTGTATTTCATGTTTTTTTAGATTGATTTCCTTTTCCAATAATTTGTTTATTTCAGCGGTATAATCCGCAGTGGTTATCAAGTCATGCTTTAACTGTTTTTCAGCTGTTGCGACAATTTTTCTTTGCAAGGAAATAAGGGCATCATCGGACACTTTTAATTTGTTAAATTTCTCAATTTCGGCATAGTAGAAATTTGAAGTGATATTTTGCTGCCATTCAAATACTTCTTTTTGTGTATTTATTATGTCTTTGTTAATCGCAATTGCTTGTTGTTGTTTTTTGTTGGCATTCCAGTCAAACACATTCCATTGAAATTTGGCACCAAATATGTAAAATTCTTGCAGGGAATTATCTAACATATTTAAACCAGGATTTCCCATTCCGCCTGTTCCAAATGCTGATACTTTCGGATAGTTGTTTTTCTTGAGAATTTCAGTATTGGCATTGAGCATTTCTTTTTGTAAGCCAAATAGCGCTAATTCTGGTCTTTTATTTTGATTTTCTGTTATATATACTTTTGGTAGACTGAATTGAGAATCATTGCTTATGTTCTCCCCGATAAGTAAGCCAAGTTTGTGTGCTAATTGATTTCGATTCGATTTAATTTCAATTTTTTTCTGTTGAATTTCAAGTAGCTTTAGTTTCAACGGGTTTTCTGAATTTTCTGGTAGAATACCATTTTTAACAAGATTTTCGATCTCAACTATTTTTTCTTCCAATTGTTGGCTATTTTTTTGAAGTACTTGGTTGGTTTGATCTGCTAATAGCACTGAGAAGTACAGTTGATTTATTTGCGCTTTAATTTGATGTAGCTGAACTAGCACCTCTTGTTTCTTCACCTTCAAATCTACCTCCTTTGCATGCTGTTGGGCAGATATTAGACCACCATTATATAGTAGTTGGCTGGCGGTTAAGCTTGCTTTGTATTGTTCTTTGTTGGGAGATTCTATTTCTATATTAGGAAGGCTGATAGGCAAATGAACTACATCTGACTGATAAGTTGCCTGACCTGTTAATTCAAACTTGGGCAGTTTGTGGGTAGCTATTATTGCTTGTTCTAAGTCATTTTGTACATCTAATAATTCAAACTTACCTTGTAATGGGTGATTTTTTTCTGCCAGAGCATAGCAAGTTTCTAAAGTCAAAACTTCTTGGGCTTGTAAGGTAAGGTTTGCTAAGAAAAGTACAAATATGAAAACTATTTTATGATACATCGTTACGATATTTTGATTGAATTTATTACAAAATCAGCTACATGTGTTTTGCGTTCTTCCATAAGTTTTTGGTATCCCACATTATCCTTGTCTAAAGCGATTTGTATTATCGGTTTTCCAATAAAAGGAAAAATACTTAATGAAATGATGTCAATTAGTAGCTGTTCGGGTTCTATAGGTCTAATAACGCCTATTTGGGCGAGGCTTTTCAGTTGAAATTTTAATTTTTCTGGTGCATCACCAAATTCTTTATTAAATGTGGTCTGAATTAATGCTGGATTTCGATTGAGCTCTTGTATTATGAATTTTGGTAAGTAAGAATGTTTGCTAATAAAACTAATATAGTTGTGTGTAAAATTTCTTATTTTATCAAATAAGGGCTCATCTTTTTCAATAATTTTACGAAGTTTAGGTGCTAAAACGGATACCGCTGTTTTAAAAACAGCTTCAAATAATTTTTGCTTACTTCTATAATAATAATGGAGCATTGCCTTGTTAATATTTGCTTTATCTGCAATTTCTTGCATGCGTGCGCCATCCATTCCTTTAGTTTGAAAGACTTCTGTGGCAGCTTCTAAGATTTTTTGTTCGGTATCTATCTCGCTCATTTATCTGTTTGGTTTAACTAGTTGATTTAACCAACTGGTTAGCAAAGGTAGTACTATTTTATTGAAAAGCAAATCTGGAATTGAATTTTCTAAAAAAGTGGATGAGCTTAATAATTGATTGAAATACTCCATTATTTTCTGTTTTCTGTAAGAATTCATTTTTTTTACCTTTGTCTAACCAATTTCTCACTATGAAGTATTTAAAAATATTCCTATTCTTTTTTTTCTTAGTATTTGCTTTTGTGATCTACAAGCAATATCCCCGTTTAAACATGATTTCAGGATTTGCTGCTAAAAACATGTGTTCTTGTTTGTATGAAGCTGATCGTAATCAAGATTTTGTAATTGCTACAGACAATAATTTTTCTCCTATTGATATAGCATCTTATGAAGTTGATTCAATAGCAAAAAAAGTTACTGCTTCTGTAAAGGGAATGATGAAACGTACTGCAGTATATCATGAAGATTTGGGTTGTCGCTTACTTTTAAAGAATCAAGAAGAACCATCTATAAAATACTACCCAATTCCTCATAATTGTCCGGATGAAGCGCCTTTCCCTTATGGAAATGAGAATCCCATTGATAGTATTTATCCCAATATTGATTATACTAAATTAGAACTGGCAGTATCAAATATTTTTGACAAAGTAGGGAAAGATAGTTTGCGAACACGCTCTTTACTTATTGTACATAAAAATCAAATTATTGCGGAAAGCTATGATGAGGGATTTAATAAGGACAGTAAACTTTTAGGTTGGTCTATGACAAAAAGTGTGGTGGCTACCCTGTTTGGAATACTTGATAAACAAGGGGAAATTGACCTTCAGGCTACAAACCTATTTCCAGAATGGGAAAATGATGAAAGAAAGAATATAAGTCTAAACCATCTGTTACATATGAATAGTGGCTTGGAGTGGGAAGAAAATTACGACAAAATTAGTGATGTAACTAGAATGTTATTTTTAGAAAAAGACATGTCACAAATGCAATTAAACAAACCCTTGGAATTCGATATTAATTCTAAATGGAATTATTCATCCGGGACATCTAATTTATTATCGGTGTATTTGCGACAACAATTTCCAACACACGAAGCTTATTTAGATTTTCCAATTAAACAACTTTTTGACAAACTCGGTATGTCTTCAATGATGATCGAAACTGATTTATCGGGTAATTATGTGGCCTCTTCATATGGCTGGGCTACTACAAGAGATTGGGCAAAATTGGGTTTGCTTTATTTGCAGCGTGGTAATTGGAATGGCGAACAACTATTTAATGAGACTTGGATTGATTTTGTGAATACTCCTAGTAAAAATTCAAATGGTACGTATGGTGCCCATTTTTGGTTAAACAAAGATGACAATCTAGTAGATGTTCCAAAAGATCGATACTATATGGATGGCTATCAAGGGCAAAGAGTCTTTATTATTCCTTCAAAAGAATTGGTAGTGGTTCGTATGGGGCTTTCAGACATTGATTTTAACAAAATGCTAAAAGAAATTATTGAATCGATAAAATAATTTGAGATTAAAGATTTAAAATTGAATAATAAATTCGTTACCATGTCCGATAAAAATAAAAAAACAGTAACAAAAATTAAGATTGCCAACTCTTTCAAAGTTTATATTTCCCGTTGTATAAATTCTGATTTTCAAGAAGGAGATATTGAAAGGGGTTTTACAAAAATTGTAACAAGAACTATTGGCGGTTTTATCTACTATAAGAGACCGCCGAAAGATAAAATTGTTAAAGCAATAGTAAAAAAAAGAGATTTAAAATTTTTGGATGATAAGCACAAAGAGACTCTTCCAGATCTTATTTATTTCGTTTAAACTCTAGGCTTCTCTTTAGATTATTTAGAAAAAATATGTAATTAGAACACACTTTTTCCATTTTCAAATTATCAGATTTTCAAATTAATTAATCATAATTCAAAGCCTAATTCAACATTCAATTTTTCAGAAATAATCTTACTTATTAAACTTTTCAAAGCGGGAATTTTTATCCTATCGACAACATCATTGGTAAAAGCATACAATAATAGTGCTTTAGCTTCTTTCTCGGGTATACCACGTTGTCTCATATAAAAGAGTGCATCTTTATCCAACTGCCCGATAGTACAACCATGAGAACAAGCCACATCATCTGCAAAGATCTCTAGTTGCGGTTTACTATTTATAGTAGCATTATCAGTAAGAAGAATGTTGTCATTTTGTTGAAAAGCATTTGTTTTTTGAGCGATTTGTTCTACAAAGACTTTTCCGTTAAATACACCGGTAGATTTTCCGTCGTAAATACCTTTGTACAACTCATGACTTTCACAATTAGGTTGTTGATGGTGTACATTAGTTTGATTATCAACAAATTGTTCGTTGTCCAACATACTAATTCCATTTAAAATAGAATTGATATTTTCTCCTTTTTGATAAAAAGTTAAATTATTTCGTGTCATATCACCTCCAAAAGAGAAGGTGCTCACAGAGACCACACTTTGGTCTTTTTGACGAACAAAAGTACTGTCAATCAAAGAAGCATTTTTATTGTCATTTTGAATTTTGTAATAGTCTACATGTGCTCTTTTATTGGCAAAAACCTCAGTTACAGTATTGTTTAAGGCTTTATTATTAGACAAACTGATATGTCTTTCTACAATTTTAATTTGTGCATTTTCATCAACAATGACTAAATTTCGAGGTTGTAGCAGAATAGATTTTTCTGAGTCTGTTGTGAAGTAAACTATTTGAATAGGTTTAGCGACAATTTTATTTTTTGGGATATGAATAAAAGCACCTTCACTGGCGAAAGCCGTGTTTAATGCTGATAAACCCTGTTCTTTTGAAGCAATTTGATTGAAATAATGGTCTAGAACAATTTTGTATTTAGTGTCTTTTATAGCAGATGATAAGATGCAAATATCCATATCATCATGTGTAATTTCTGATAGAAATTCATTATAAACACCATCAACGAAAACAATTTTAAAACTTTCAGTTCCTTTTAAAAAATATTTTTTTACATCTTTTATAAGTGGTTCTTGTCTAGCTCGAAGAGGGAATAGACTGTAGTCATTTTTTAGCAGGTTTTTTAATGAAGTGTATTTCCAATCTTCAACCTTTCGTGTTGGAAAACCTACTTTTTCAAATTGTTGCATTGCAGCAGCACGAACTTTGTGAAAATCAGTATCGGTTTCTACAGAGCCTTTATTCTCAAAAGCCATAAAGGATGCTATTAATTTGTCTTTCATCATTTTTTTAGTTAAAAAGTTAAAAGTTCGAAAGTTTAATAGTTCTTGAAGAAAACTTTGGACTTTATACTTGGAACTTTGAACAGAATAATTTGCTAATGCAAATTATTTAATCCACTCGTATCCTTTCGCTTCTAATTCTAGCGCTAGTTCTTTGCCCCCAGTTTTTACAATTTTACCATCGGATAATACATGCACATAATCTGGTACGATATATTCAAGTAATCGCTGGTAGTGTGTAATAATTATGACGGCATTGTCTTTGTTTTTTAACTTGTTTACGCCGTTAGCTACAGTTTTTAACGCGTCGATATCTAAACCGGAATCTGTTTCATCTAAAATAGCTAATTCAGGCTCTAGCATAGCCATTTGGAAGATTTCATTTCGTTTCTTTTCACCTCCTGAAAAACCGTCATTTAAGGAACGAGAAAGAAATGTTCTATCCATATCGAGTAGTTCAGCTTTCTCTCTTATCAACTTGAGCAATTCAGCTGCTGGCATATCCTCTTTTCCCGCTGCTTTTCGTTTGGCATTTATAGCAGTTTTAATAAAATTGGTAACCGTGACACCCGGTATAGCAACAGGATATTGGAAGGACATAAAAACACCTTTATGAGCTCTTTCTTCTGGAGCTAATTCTAGTAAATCTTCTTTGTTAAGATCAATAGATCCTTCTGTAACGACATAGTCCTCTCTTCCCGCAATAACGGATGATAATG
>RCND010001750.1_pt1 | contig 12221 bp, 11 predicted proteins | sample 2041351 | NCBI WGS metagenome assembly RCND01 (sample SAMN09708230, study PRJNA481090) | Marine sediment metagenome, whole genome shotgun sequencing project. | biome: marine sediment; feature: ocean; material: sediment; isolation source: Sewage treatment plant 12B marine sediment (STP12B) ...
CGGAGATGCTGGGCATGAGCGGATTCCGGTTGGTATCTATAAAAGACGGAATACCGGAGCTGCTCTTAGGAGCAGAGGTGTCACCACCCCTGCGCTCCAGCCTCAAGAATTTCAGAGAGGGCTTAATGCCTGGAACTCAAGTGGCTTTTACTCCACCGACGGACAAAAGTGAAGAATTCTGCGTCTGGTATATTGGGGAGATTCCAGAGGGCCCGGCTCTTGCTGTCTTTACATCTCCCGGAAGCTGTTCAGAAGAATACAGTAGGTTGATGGCTGCACTCGGTCCGGTGATCCTCCAGGCATGGAACCATATCAACGATCTTGATGAACTCCGAAGACATGCCACAACCGATCCTCTCACCGGGTCGTGGAACCGCCGTCCCTTCCTCCAGCAGGCAGGACGCCGGCTTCGCCGGAACATTGAAGATGGCCGAAAATCAGCCGTTGCTCTGCTGGATATCGATTTCTTCAAAAGGGTAAATGACGCGTTCGGGCATACCCGGGGGGACCGTGTTATTTCCAGGGTTTCCGACGGAATGAACGCCGCTCTCCGGGCAAATGATCTCATGTGCCGTTGGGGCGGAGAAGAATTTGCGGTTTTCCTGGACGATGTCAATAAAGATGACGCTTTTGCGGCACTGGGAAGAATAAGGAAATCGGCGGGAACAGCGGGTAGTGAAGACCCGTTGGTGATTACCCTCAGCGCAGGCGTCAGTATGGTACCGGGATTGACGGCCAACTCCATGGAAGATGCATTAAATGACGCTGATAAGGCTCTAATGGATGCAAAAGAGTCCGGGCGCAATAAAGTTTGCGTTTTTCCCCGAATATAGTCTCGAACAATTTCCAACTAATCGCTCAATTCTATTCAAATCTTCTCAACGCCGGCCCAACTATTCTACAAACCCAGACCGTAAACGATCGAAAAGGCCAATGTGAGGATTAGAAGAACATAGAACCACTTCTCGGAGAATTTTGGTGTTCGAATAGGAACTATATTGAATACCGCCAGAATCATCAATCCAACATAGAGAATGGCTGAGAAAACAGAATGGTCGAAAAAGCGTTCACTTAAAAAAAAGACCGCAAGGACAATGATATTGTTATCCAATGCCAGTCCCTGGTAGGTGTGTTTATCGACAAGTCCGAACACATTGAAGTAGCTCAGACGAATGGCGGCAACGGCGACAAGGAGGAATGCCCCAGGCAGGAACCAGATGCCGAAGCCACCGTATGCAAGAAGAAACACACCCGGAAAAACTCCGAAACTGATAATATCAATCATCGAGTCAAGATTTGCACCTAAGGTTTTCTGATCGTCTGAGCGGCCTTTCATTCGCCGAGCTACAATACCGTCGGCCCAATCAAAGACTACGGCCCAGAGGGCTGCTACGATAGCCAGCGGAAATGCGCCGAGAATCGCAGCATATATCCCGGAAACTGCGCAGAACAGGCCCACAAGGGAGACAATATTCGGGGGATCCAGCGCGACGGAGATCATACTATTTTTTTTCATTTCAGCACCTCGGACAAAGCATGGAATAACTCACGGTTTTCCGGTTCGGTGCGACATGCGATCCTGAGATAACGATCGGCATCGGGTTGAGTTTTGCCCACACAATCTTTAACGAGAATGTTGTTATCTATAAATAGTCTCCGGGCTATATCGGGGCCACTGGCCGCATCCTCCGGCAATCGACAGAAAATAAAATTTGCATCCGGCTTGTGGACGATCATTCCGGGGATTGTTCCCAACAGCCTGTACATACTATCCCGGTCAGCACGGACCCTGGAACAACTTTCCTGGAATTCCTGGTAATACTCAGGCAGAATGCGTAAGAACTCTTCTGCGAAACCGTTCAGATTCCAGATATGGACACCCTTACGGACGGCTTCGGCAAAATCCTGATTCGCTGTAACCATATACCCGATCCTGAGCCCGCAAATTCCATAAGCTTTGCTCATGCTCTTGAAGATGGCCACATTGCCATGGTCATCCAGGGCACCTTCCAGAGACCATTCTCCGGGAACTTCGGTGAAGTCGAGGAATGACTCATCGATAATCAGGATGCACTCTTGAGATTCCAGCTTGCGTGCGAGGCGTTGCAGGTCCACCTTGGGCACGGCGATAGAAGTCGGATTGTTCGGAGTCACCACAACTGCGACATCTGCCCCCACCCGCTCCGCTTCTGCAGCGAACTTGTCTACGTCCAGTTGAAAGGAGGGAAACTCCAGGGGAAACTCAACGACATTGTCGGTGGGTGCAGCGTTCGCGTATTCGTTGAACGACGGTACGGGGATAATCAATTTCCGGGCTACTTGCCCTGAAACAATCTTAATCAGTTCCGCGGCACCATTACCCACGACAATACGGTTTGCATCTTGCTGGATAATGGTTCCAACAAGCTCCGCCAGTGCATGCTGCGCTACAGGATAGTTCAAAACAAGATCGTGAATGCCGTCTTTCAGTTTGGAGAACAGAGCTTCAGGCGGGAAATAGAGATTATAGAGGTAGGCGTGATCGATAAATCCATGCCGGTAGTAGCCGCCGTGCTGAGAAGAAATGAAATCATAATTATCGGATCTGCTCGAACAAGATTCAGAGTCCATATTAGAGACCCTGAACTGTGTCACCGGTGAGCCCCACGTTTAACAATCCGCGCAGTGGCAACGGTACTGCAGGCTTGACGACTACTACAGGACCATTTGACGGGAATAGTTTCTCCGCTTTCCTTAGATCTTTAATCGTATCGATTTCATACCAGGGTTTACTCCCGAAAGAAACCTTCTGGAAAGACAGCCGACCTTCATCAACCAGGTCGGAAAAGACCGTTTCGTAATAATCATTCACCTTCCCGGCAGAAATCACCTTATCCAGTCGCTGTGAAACAGCATTCCATGAATCCCTGGAAAGGCTGTAGATATTCACGGTCTTGTAAGTGGATCCTTGTGGTTTATTCGCATCCCCATCGAAAAAAGCATTAACACTTCCGGAATCATTTAAGGTTACGCCGGTTCCGTTCATCCCCGAACCATAATTATCGAGGGCAATTCTATCGGGATACAGCATTCCCTTCAGAAGGGATTCTTCGAAAACCAGATCGCTTTCGAAAAGAACGAAAGGTTCATTTAATTGTTTCCGGGCCATCCAGAGGGAATAGATATTGTTCGTGGTTTTATACAATGGACTGTGCACATATTCGATCTTCAATTTACCCCGGGAGTTGCCGAGTTCTTCCCGAATCCGGTTTCCCAAATGGCCGGTTACAACCACCAGGCGTGTAAATTTATGTTTTCGAAGATTCGTAACAAGACGCTCCAAAATGGAAGTTCCATTAACCATCGTCAGGCATTTCGGTTCGTTTTGCGTCAGGGGAAATAACCGACTCCCGGTTCCGGCAGCCAGCAAGAGTGCTGTAGTCACTTTTTTTTCATTAGTTGCGTGTAGTTTCAATTCGGGTTCCTTGTTCACATTATCGCAGTGAAAAATATAACCGCCGTAAACATACGACTAAGAACGACCGCAGGAGAGAAACAGGTAGGAACAGCGCCGCAAAGAAAGAGCTATATTATGGGTAGATGTGTAAATGGCGGGATCTGCCAGGATTCATTCATGTTCAAATGCGTTCAGGCACGCAGGGAAAAGCTCGCAAGGGTCCTTACTCATTTCTGAGTAACGCCTGCGAATGAATAAATTGACCTTGGCAGGAACATTAGATAACGGCGATTCGTCCTACTCCAAACGAACCCGTTCTTGGAATTTTCGGTATCGTAGACGAACTAAATACAAAGTCCATGAACCGAGTCATAAGAAAAAGCACTCAACACCCGGATTCCCACGGGTGCAGCTTGATCGATGTAATATCGAAAACCACTTTCCAACCGGAAACGGAAATCCAAAATTTGATTATAATCGTAGAAAAATTATTGTGTTACGTATTCAAACAATTACATCAGACACAGAAGCGTTTGCACGCTTAGGAGTTTAGGTGTTTCATACCTGAACCCATGATATCAGATATCCTCGAATGTGTACATGTCACCCTAATACAGCGGCCCATTGCATATTTGGAAAGACTGTTTAATAACAGAAATGGGTATGTATTTGATAGTCTTCACTAAGAGCGATTTCCCTATTGGTTATATTTGTTCTTTCGTTACTGAAGCAATTAGCTCCCCTGTTTCGATCTCGATGAGTCGAAGCGTAATCGAGTCGATATATCCAAAACCATTGATGCGGTTCGGATACCTGGCTAAAGAGAGATCCAGGATGTGAGTTGCTCCCAGCAACCAACCCGTTGAGAGAGAAATGTTGCTCGTCCAGGATTCCTTCGATTCTGAAGCGGTCTACAAGAGAAAAACTCTCAAAAAATCCCAAGATTGGACACCAGGCCATATTTCACCACGACTGGCGGTGGGGCGGGCGGAGCGGATATGACTTCCTGGGTGAAAAGAGGCGAAACGAAGGATGTGGGGATGAGGATGATTATTTACTAAACAGATAGTGGGCTTGAAGCAGGGACGTACCTTACAACCATATTTATACAACAAGTCCCCTACCCCATCCTGGTTGAATCACCTCGGCATCACCTTTTCGTATCCGTAGAAAACCTGTAGGTTCATGTCAGAATGCCGATCAAAAAAGCAGGAGCCATGAGCCTCGGCAATGACAGTATATTCAAGATTTTTCGGCGTTTTGCCATCCCTTCAATATTGGCGATGCTGGCCCAGACAACAGCCAGCCTGATTGATTCGATTTTCATCGGCCGATTTGTCGGGCCTCAAGGTATTGGCGGAATCACTTTGTTCTTTCCGATCCTTAACTTCATAATTGGTTTCAGCTCCATGATTGCCATCGGGGGAGTTACTCTCGCCGGGATACATTCCGGAAGAAAAGAGACTGAGATAGCAAATAATTATTTCAATATCACGTTCACAATGGTATTCATACTTTCGCTGGCCAGCTCTGTCGTTACCTGGTTCCTGGCTGATATTGAATTTCTCCAAAACCGGTTGGGCCTGGAAGAAGTCACAGCTGGACTCACCTCTGAGTACGCCCGAATTCTCACATATTTCTATGCACCCTTTCTGGTGAGTTTTCTGCTGGCATTCTTTGTTAAACTTGCCGGACGGCCGGTTATCGTTGTTTCAGCGACAGTCGGCGGAACACTGGTTAATATTCTGCTTGACTGGCTTCTGGTTGGGCGTTCAGGCATGGGCATGACAGGTGCCGCTCTGGCAACAGGAGTATCTCAGCTTGTTCCATGCTGTGTCCTCCTTGTAATCCTGATAAAAAAGACCAACTGGTATTTTGCGAGACCGAAATTCAGGTGGAAAGAGGTGAAACGGCTTCTTTTCAATGGATCATCTGAGTTTATGACAATGGCATCTCTGGCCATTTCCGGATTTATTTACAATTGGATAATTCTCAGAATGGTAGGGGAGTCAGGTATTGCAGCCTATGGGATTGCCCTGCAGGCATCGAATTTTGTACTGATGCTTTTCTACGGCATTGCCGAATCAATCCATTCTCCTGTGAGCTTCAACTACGGCGCGGAACTTTTCCAGAGAGTCAAAAAGCTCAGAAGTTATGCAATATACACCGTTGTAGGCATCGGGATTTTCATCTTTCCGGTGTTGTATCTCGGGGGGGCGAGTGTCGCCTCAATCTTCACAACACACTCCGAAACTATCGACATGAGTGAGTATATTATCCGATTCTTTGCATTCTCATTTCTGTTCGGCGGTGTGAATATCGTGATTACTACGTATTACACGTCGATCAACCGGCCTCTGGCTTCAGCATCACTTGCCGTAACCAGAAGCCTGATTGGGATAGTCGCCGGAATGCTTGTATTTCCGACCATGTTTCCCGGTCCGGGATTGTGGATGCCGATCATTTTTACTGAGATATTAACCATTGTCCTGGCCGTTTTCCTTCTGATCTACAATCCTCTGGTGAAAAAAGATATCAGAAAAAAACGCAGTTCCGGCACATAGCTAACCAAGAATGAACCATTTCCCTACAATATCTCCATCGATAAGAAGAGGAGCATCTATGGCACCGCATATTCAGGGTGTTACTGTCAGTACGGACGATTTCCCTACCGAGGAGTACTATCCATTCAATCTTGAAGTAATCCGCAACACCCGGTTTATTGACCTTGAGACTCCGGTTACTCTCCTGGTTGGTGAGAATGGCTCGGGGAAGTCGACATTCCTTGAGGCGCTGGCTCGGCGTTGCGATATCCATATCTGGAGATCAGAACACGGAGCTCGATATCAGGCGAACCGACATGAGAAAACTCTGCACAAATACATGAGGGTTGACTGGGTCGATGGAAAAGTTCCGGGAAGCTTCTTCGGAGCGGATCATTTCAAGGACTTCACTCACCTTCTGGATGACTGGGCATCTACCGATCCCGGACAGCTGAAATATTTCGGCGGAGAATCTCTGGTCACCAAATCCCACGGTCAATCGATAATGACCTTCTTCAGATCCCGTTACGCCATAACCGGTCTTTATCTTCTGGATGAACCTGAAACTGCCCTTTCTCCCAGATCCCAACTCGAACTCCGTGACCTTCTCGCTGAATATGCGGAATCCGGTCATGCCCAATTCATCATTGCGACGCACTCACCGATCCTCCTGACAATCCCGTCAGCGAAGGTATACAGCTTTGATACTGTGCCTGCCGCTCCCGTCGATTTTCGTGAGACGACTCAGTTTCAGTTGTACAGGGACTTCTTTGCTAATCCGGTGTGGTGAACAAACGACTTTAAGGACGGGTAGGCTACTGACGTTTCTTTCTACCGAAAAGCCACTCCTGCATAACCTCACCATATCTGTAGATCGGTTCAGGCCAGGAACCGCGACCGGGAGGTTGCCCGTTCTCCAGAGCGGCTTCAACATCACGCAGTGCGGCGATGCCCGGTGCGATTACCGGGACACCCAGAACTTCCTGAAGGCGCCCAACTTCATCGATAATCGTTGTCGATCCAAGAACGATAGCGGCGCTGCCGGAATCTCGGGCCAGGCGTCCCGCATCGAGCAGGTGAACAAATACATCTTCAGCTTCAATACTGCTCAATCCATCCACGTGATCGGGCCTGTAAATGTGGGCCCCCGCCACCTCAATCGACGCCAGACGATTTGCTTTGCCAAGCGATTGTATCTGGTGGGCTATCATCCGCTTCCAGTTCTCATCAAGGGCGATCACACCAAATTTCGCTGTGTCTTTAATTGATTCAGTCGCTCTTGCTATTCCTGATCGCAAAGCACCCGCAACGGGTATAGATAGACTTTCTACCACTTCTACATAGCCGGGGTCGGTTGTGCAGTCAATAACGATTCCGTCCACCCCTTCGTCGGCGGCAGCCTCCGCTTCTAAAATGATGAAGACTGTCGCCCAGAAAAGCTCATACTCGCGATCGGTGAGCGGCGGTCCACCACGGAGGAGTCGAACATCGATGTTTGTACCTTCGTTCGCAGAGGACTGATAGGCGCGCATCCTGCGTTTGCGCTCCTGATTCGTCAACGGTATCGGAGGAATCACTGCAATAGTTCTCTTTGGACTAACGTGACCCGGTTTCACACCTCAAGTATAGACTGTTGAGTATTAGACGTCGCCGCCGGTAACCGCAGCCAAATACCTGTTATGAGTAAATTCCAGATGTGCAGAAAATTATACCGATAACGATCCAAGCCAGTTACGGATCGTCATCGCATTCACACCCGATTCTTTCGCCACCGCGTACAGACTCTGACTAAGTTCGGTGATGAGATGAATTGGCCACATTTCTGGAATGCCGTTATCATTCTTTCCATTTTTATAGTGATATATACCGCCACGACAACAGTGATTGAAGCAATCGGAAAACAGAATTCCGAAAGATTCTTTTTGCTGAGCTAGAGCAGATGTCGGCTACTGCTGGTTAGTCATAAGTGACGATTTCCATAGAATCAGGATCGTTTAGAAAGAGAAAACTCCATTAGAAAATGACCTGAGATTCAGGGAGAAGATCAAGAGTATCGCAGCATTCAGCATTGATATTTCCGGTAGCCTAGAAGTTGACATAACGGGCGGGAATGAATTTGTAATCGTCCGTGAACCGGTAGGTGTAAATTATCATGGGGCCGCCGGAATACCCCCAGGCAAAACCGTTCGGATCATAATTTGTAAAATTCAACAGATACGAAAGACTTATCGAATGTGTGTCTCCGAAATTTATCTGGGTGCCGACAAAGGTTCTGATGAATCTCAAATTCGTGAATGCTTCTGATATACGGTAAAAAGCACCGGCACCCGAAACAAAGAAAAACTTGCTGTTGAATACATAATTATAAAACAAGACGTAACGCAGGCCATGTTTATCCGCGTCCAATACAGGGAGATCCGATTGCCATTTCAGTTGTTGAACAAATTGGTTTTTATTATTCCAGGTTAGCTTAAAGAGAATACCAATACCCGGTCGAACTTCTACATGATCGGGATAAACAGAAAACCTTAAATCAGGAACTATCTCCCAGTATTTGCTGGGCATGTAGGAAGCGACGCCTTCAATATAGTAGTACTCCAAGGCTTGGGTATTATCTTTCAACCTGATCTGCAGCTCTGTATTGAAGCGCCACGAATCCACACTCCAGGCCAGCTTATTTCCGACATAAAGAAAATTGTCCCAGGAGCTTTGCGAATAAGAAAGAACCGGCAGAAAGAGAACGACGATTATAGCCAGGAGTCTCCTCTTTTGATTCAATCTCACAGTTACTTCCTATGTGAATATTCAGGAGGACACATATCATCTAAGAGATGAACCCCTGTATTATTTATCATAATAGTCCCGAATTAGATCTTGTGCAAAAATATTAAGAATCGGTTGCGAACAAGCTGAGAAGATCAAATACCTGACTGGCGTTCAGAGTAATACTGCTTATAGATCCCTAGCGGAAACGGCCCTGAAGTGATTTTCTCAACACAGCTGCCAGATTTCAGAAATCGAATCCGATCCCTGCCGATAGACCAAAATCATCTTTTTCGGCTACGGATCCATCGGAACGGGGCTCCGGGCTTCCAACGCGGCTCCATGTGAAAGTCAGATCCAGTCCAAGACTTTTGGTGATATCGACGTTTACCAATGCAAGCAGATCCTGATTAATGTTTCCAGAGTTGATCAATTCAATACTGAACATATATTCTATTAATACCCCGGTTGTTTCGGTCAAGTCGGCAGAGACATTAGTGCCCAATTGTAACAGAACACTATGGTCAAATTCATCTTGACCGAACTCTACGGAATCATATTCCAGATAACGGTATCCGGCTCCTCCCAACACATCCCATTCGACTACAGTAATATCCAATAACCCGTATCCAAACCCGATGGAGGCGGTATGTTGTTGTTGGATATTTTTGAACAGATTGTTGTAAAAATCATAACTGATCAATTCGCCCTTTTACCACTCGCCATTGGATAACTGAACCCAATCCGATTCAGTTGTGGCTCCGGTTACCGGATCCATCGGGATCCAGACTTCACCTTCACCTTCTTCCTGGGCTGAAATAGTTATTGTTGATATCAAAAGAATTATCAGGCAGAGAAATAGACGTATTTACCTTCCTTTGTATATCCTCAAACTGGCTTAGCCAAATATCCCTGAAAATATGAAACCAGTTCTCTAATTTGTACGAAAACTAAAGATCAGGAAAATGCGAAATTTTCGAAAAATCATTGCAAAAGTAGTCATAATTTAATTAGGGTTGATTTTATTACTTCTTTGGATGACTGAATTTACTGTTTTTCATTAACATGATTTATTTCTCACCAAAAAGTAAGCGAATTATGGAGTACCATATGAGAAAAGTAACTGGATTAATTACAGTATTTCTGTTCCTGACAACCATCAGTGTCAATTACGCCCGTGGCGCGGATGAAGCTCCGGGAGCAACGTCCAAGGTAAGTGAACCTCCCGTATATTTGGATGGCGGATCTCCGGATTTCGAGACTCTGAGCAGTCTGTATCCGGGCGAAACCTACTCACCCTATGCGAGACGATCGTTTCCCAGTCAAGTTTTCTGGGGCGAGACTCATCTTCATACCGCGTTGTCCCTGGATGCCGGTCTGTTCGGAAATACCCTGGGGCATGAAGAAGCCTATCGATTCGCCAGAGGTGAGGAAGTTATTTCATCTTCCGGCCTGCCGGTGAAACTGGGCCGTCCTCTGGACTGGCTTGTAATCGCCGATCATTCGGACATGATGGGAATTGCATCTGACATTCAAAATGGAGCCCCCAATATCCTGGCCGACCCTAAAGGCCGGGAATGGTATGAAGGATTCCAAAAAGGCGGTGACGCAGCAGCGGCGGCAGCATTCGATCTGATCGGGAATTTTGCTCAGTTCACCTTGCCGCAGAAACTGGTTGATGATTACAGCCCCGGTTCAGATGTCTACCGCAGTCTCTGGGACGATATGACCGAAACTGCTGATCTCTTTAACGATCCCGGACAATTTACGGCACTGATCGGTTTTGAATGGACTTCAGTTCCTCAGGGATTCAATCTGCATCGAAACGTTATCCTTCGTGATGGCGGAGAAAGAGCTCGACGGATCGTTCCGTTAACAACACAGCCTCCCGTGGGAACCACAGATCCCCTGGATTTGTACACCTGGCTGGACGAATACGTGGATAAGACCGGAGGACAGGCGCTCGCTATATCCCATAATGGTAATCTTTCCAACGGCTGGATGTTTCCGATGGTGGAGACATACGCCGGTGGAACTGTCGATCAGAACTATGTTGAGCGGCGGGCAAAGTGGGAACCACTTTACGAAGTCACGCAGATAAAGGGTGATGGTGAGGCACATCCATTCCTGTCTCCCGATGATGAGTTCGCCGATTATGAAACATGGGACGTGGGAAATCTCGATTTATCGCAGCTTAAATCTTCTGATATGCTTGAGAGAGAATATGCCCGGGAAGCCCTGAAAAACGGCCTTATCCTCGAACAGCAGTTTGGAACCAATCCTTACAAATTCGGTTTAGTTGGTGCTACAGATAGTCATACTTCACTATCAACCGCCGAGGAAGAAAACTTCTGGGGCAAATCTGCCAGTGTCGAACCTTCCGCTACGCGTGTTCAGCATCCTTTCGTAGCATCGGAACTGGGGACTTTTGAAGGATACAAACTGGTAGCCTCGGGTTATCAGGGAGTCTGGGCCAAAGAAAATACCCGTGCTGCCATTTTTGACGCGATGCGCCGGAAAGAAACCTATGCGACAACCGGCCCACGGATTCCTGTGCGATTCTTCGGTGGTTGGGACTTTATTGACGATGATTTGCGTGGACGCAGCCCGGCCTTTATCGGCTATGAAAAGGGCGTCCCCATGGGAGGCGATCTGCAACAGGCTCCTTCGGGTGCCGATGCTCCAACATTCATGGTCTACGCTCTACGGGATCCTATTGGAGCAAATCTTGACCGGATACAGATTATTAAAGGCTGGCTGGACGAAGACGGCGAAACCCACGAGCGAATTTACGATGTAGCTGTTTCCGACGGCCGGGTTATCGGTAGCGATGGACGGTGTCGTACCCCGGTGGGTAATACGGTTGATCTGCAGGCAGCCAGCTGGCAGAATACCATCGGCGCCTCTGAACTGATGGCTATCTGGACCGACCCGGACTTCGATCCGGATCAGTCAGCCTTCTATTACACCCGGGTGCTGGAAATACCGACCCCCCGATGGGTTGTTTACGACATGGTGCGTCTGGGAGCAAAGCTTCCCGAGGAAGCTGAACTGATCGGACAGGAACGAGCCTATACTTCCCCGATCTGGTACACGCCGTAATAAGATAAAGACACTCCAATTATGTCCTCCCTGATATATATTTTTATCAGGGAGGATTTTGTTTTTTCGAATCGAAGCAAAATACAAAAAAATGAATGATATAACAGATAATTCCGATCCAGCGACACCGTCGAATGTGACAAAAATCAAAGAGCAGAGTACATGGCGCACGATATTGAATCTGACGCTGTTTTCACTTCTTGCGACAATTCTGATCTTTCTTGCCGCAGGGCCCCCCTCTGATAGAAACGAAGTCTCCAAAGTCGTTTTTTCCACAGCGGACCTGGCGCAGGTGAGTGCGATTTATGAGAGGACCTGGGGTCGCAAACCAACCTACGATGAACTGAGTAAAGCCTTTGAGAGCTATGTCCGATCGG
>RCND010001751.1_pt1 | contig 12220 bp, 9 predicted proteins | sample 2041351 | NCBI WGS metagenome assembly RCND01 (sample SAMN09708230, study PRJNA481090) | Marine sediment metagenome, whole genome shotgun sequencing project. | biome: marine sediment; feature: ocean; material: sediment; isolation source: Sewage treatment plant 12B marine sediment (STP12B) ...
GATGATTCTCGTTGAGGACGACCCCGTAGCGCTTCTGGATCGTTTCGAGAGCTGCGAACAGCCGGTGGTCGACAAGGCGGAGTGGATTCTCAGCCTGAGCAACAAGAAGATCGTCTGACGTGGGGATTTGAAGCCCACATGGTTGAAGAAGGCACCCATGACTGAACGCACCCGCCATTCGCTTCTATGAAAAGCTCGGCGCCAAAGCCATGAATGGCTGGACGGTTTTCAGAGTCAGCGGTGACGCGCTCTCGTCGCTGGCCGACCAAGACTGAGATCCGAGCATCCTGGCCGGGCCGCCGCGGCTCAATAGATTCGTGGAAGCCGGTTCCGGTTGCAGGTCAGTAGGTTTGGCCGATTGATCGGTCGGATGGCGGATCCTCCCGTCCGTGAGGAGCGATGTAGGTTCGCGTTCTGCTAGAGTTTGAGCAGCACTTTCCATTTTGGATATGCTTCGAGGAGGATTCATGGGTCTGCTCCCGGGAGAGGCGTTTTCGAACGTGGACGCCGCGTGGCTGCACATGGAGGACCGCACAAACCTGATGACCATCACAGGGGTGTTGTCTTTCTACGAGAAGCTCGAGTTCGCCAAACTCAAGGAAGTGATCGAGGATAGATTCCTGTCGTATGACCGGTTCAGACAGCGGGTCGTCAACCCCGCAATTCCATTCTCCGGACCGCGCTGGGTGGAGGACCGGTACTTCAATCTCAACTCCCATTTGCTCCGGGTCGCGTTGCCGGATCCCGGCGGGCAGGACGAGCTGCAGGAGATGGTCGGTAATCTGATGTCCACGCCGTTGGATCCATCCAAGCCGTTGTGGCAGTTCCAGTACATCGAGAACTATCGCGGCGGGTCAGCGGTCGTAGCTCGGATCCATCACTGCATCGCGGATGGGATCGCCCTGGTGAAGGTGTTGCTCGAGATGACCGACGACTCGCCGGAAGGATCCCCCAAGGCCCGGCGCACGAGGCGGAAGCGAAAACCTCTCGGCGGAGGCTATTGGCTGCCCGAGGTTGTCAACGAAGCGCTGTACTCGGTGCGCAAGACCACCGGAAAGGTCGTCGACGGAACGGTTGAAACGCTGCTCGATCCCGCGCGTGTGGTCGGAATCGTCAGCGGCGGAATCAAAGCAACCGGAGTGCTGGGCCGGCTGACTACGATGCCCGCTGATCCCAAAACGGTCTTCAAAGGATCTCTCGGGACCGCAAAGAGGTGTGCTTGGTCGAAGGTCCTTCCTCTCGATGACGTCAAGTCCTTGAGCAAATCGTTGGGTGCCACCATCAACGACGTCCTGCTTTCGGGCGTGGCCGGCGCACTCCGCCGCTACCTCCTCTCGCGCGGTGAGGAGGTCGGTGATGCTCTTGATATCAGGGCCATCGTCCCGGTCAACCTTCGACCCGAAGATGCCAAGGAAAAGCTCGGCAACAGCTTTGGTTTGGTCTTCCTGGCCCTACCGGTTGGAGTGGAGGATCGCATCGAACGGCTGCACGAGCTCAAACGACGAATGGATGTGATCAAGGGCTCGACCGAAGCAATTGTCACCTACGCGGTTCTCAATGCCGTAGGATCCGCCAGCGCATCCGTTGAGAGCCTGGCGGTTCAGTTCTTCGGCTCAAAGGCCACTGCGGTGATGACCAACGTGCCCGGGCCGCCCAAGGAACTCTTCCTGGCCGGCAAGGCCATGAGAAGCGTTATGGTCTGGGTGCCACAATCGGCCCGACTCGGTCTCGGTGTGAGCATCTTGAGCTACGCCGGGCAGGTTCGACTCGGGGTCGCAACCGACGCCGGGCTGGTGCCCGATCCAGGCGCCATCATCGAGGCTTTCCACGATGAGATGGAGGCGATGTTGGACGGCGAAGACTAGCTTTTTTCTGCAGACCTCCGGTGTTGGTTCTACAGGAGCAGTGATGGAGAGCGATCATCGGTTTCGAATTCGGAGGCTCCAAGTGCCACTAGAACTCAGTGAACGTCAACAGAGCACGGTCGCGACAGCCATTACCATTCTGTCCGCCGTCATCATCGTCGCCGGCATCGGCCTGGTGGGCTGGGTGATCGCAGCCTTTGTCGATCGGTTCACCAACGTCTTCCTTCCGGTGGCGGTTGCGGCGGTTGCGGCGCTGGTGTTCAAGCCTTTTTACGACTGGACCAGGACCAAACTCAAGGCCAACAAGATTGTGGCTCTGCTGCTCGTATTCCTGGCGGTGCTTCTTCCGGCTGCAGGGTTGGTTTTCTTCTTCGGAAATCTACTGGTGGAGCAATTGACGGAAATGGTCAAAGCCATCCCGGGCTGGTGGGAGAAGACGGTCGAGTGGGTCACGATCAACGCACCCGCTGCGGAGACCTTCATCAGGGAGAACCCCTATGTAAGGGAGGTCACGGCCGCGTTCGAGGGCCAGGGCGGCGGGATCCTCGGTGGTCTTGGAAGTGTCGGACGCCACGCGATCTCGGCCGGCGCCGGGATCGTATCCTGGGTCGTCGGTCTTGTAGGTTGGGCGGTCTTTCCCATCTATTTCTCTTTCTTCCTCATGACCGAGACCTCCGGCCTCGCGAATCTCGAACGCTACCTCCCCTTTCTCAAATCCGAAACCCGCAAGGACATCGTCTACCTGCTCGGTGAGTTCGTGAATATCATGGTCGCCTTCTTTCGCGGCCAGTTGGTCATCGCTTCGATCCAGGGTCTGCTCTTTGCCATTGGGTTCAGCATCGTGGGACTCAAGTACGGTGCGGTCATCGGGATCACACTCGGTTTCCTCAACATCGTTCCCTATCTCGGCAACATCATCGGTCTCGCGACCGCCCTGCCCATCGCCTTCTTCCAGGAAGGGGGCGGCCTCAGCCGTGTCGTCATGGTGCTCGTGGTCTTCGCCGTTGTTCAGGCCATTGAGGGCTATTTGCTGACACCGAAAATCATGGGTGATCGAACCGGGCTTCACCCGGTTGTGATCATCATTGCCATCTTCTTCTGGGGAACCGCGTTGGGTGGCATTTCCGGGATGATCCTCGCAATCCCGCTGACCGCTTTTCTGGTGGTTTTCTGGCGCCTGGCGCGGGAAAAGTACGTTAAAGAGCTGGTGTAAAGGTTGCTTCAGATACGACGAGACAGCTCGACTCGTGAGTGATTGTGTTGGTATGACCCTTGCGGGAGAATCATGAGATTCCATCGCGTTTTCGCATCACTGGCATTGGCCTTGCTGATGGCCGTCTCGAGCTCAGATTCGAGCGGATTCGGCGTCAACGCCCATATCCCATCGGGATCTGTGGCCGATCGCATCGAAGGCAGTGGAATCGAGTGGGTGAGAATCGACTTTCTCTGGTCGTTGGCGGAACCCGAAGCCGATGTCTACGACTGGTCGGTCTATGACGCACTGGTCGACCGACTCGAGGCCCGGGGCCTCAAGATCTACTCCGGCCTCGGGTCGACCCCGGCATGGGCCACGACCGGACCCGAGTTTTCGGGGGTGCCCGAAGATGTCGATCAGTGGCGGGAGTTCTGCTATCTCGCAGCGAAACGATACAGCGGCAGGATCGACGCCTGGGGGCTCTGGAACGAGCCGAACCTCGACGAGTTTTGGGATGGGAGCCGGCAGGAATACATCGACATCCTCCTGATCCCCGGCGCTGAATCCATCTCCATCGCGGATCCATCCGCCCTGGTCTGCGCCCCTGACCTCGCACACCTGGGCAGCGCCGACTGGGAAGACTGGCTGAGAGCCACCATCAATGCCGCCCGGGACCACCTGGACGTGGTGACGCATCATGTTTATCCGAGCAACGGTTGGGCCTCGGAGGTCACCTACGATCTGGAAACCGGAGGGCCGTTTCCCTTTTCTCCGCCCTCTGTTCAAAGGGTTCTGCAGGACACCGGGTGGTGGAGACGCCCATTCTGGTTGAGTGAGACAGGGGTCCAAAGCGATCGCTGGGGCGAGGGTCGTCAAGCGACTTTTGCCGATGAGCTTCTGGACCAGTGGTTCGATCCGCAGCGCGGTCACCGGAGCTGGGTGGACCGGGTGTTTTTCTACGAAATGAACGATGGCCCGAGTCCGTCATCCTACACCTAGGGCCTCATTCAGGGACCTCCCGACTTCACTCCGAAGGAGGCGATTCTCGCCTACTCTCAGTTCATTGAAGAAGCGGTGGTGGATGACGCCGAGTTGGTGGATTTCAACATTCCGCGGTTTTTTCATCAAGGAGAGTCGGTAAAGTCCTCCGTCAGCTTCCGAAACACAGGAACGACGGCGTGGAGCATCCAGGATCTGATCGGACTGGTTGCCGAGATCGACCATTTAAGCTGGGTCCTCGACCGGATGAGATTTTCAGGTCCTCCAGAACGTCGGTGAGGGGCGGATCCTCAGTTCTTTCGAGTCTGGCGCCGGCTGCGGAGAGCGAGGATGCGCCGTGCGGTTCTGACGAGTTCATCGGGATCCACGGGCTTGCAGACAAAACCCTCCGGCGCAGTGACGGTTCGGTCGTAGATGACCCGGCGGAACTCGGGGTGACCGGTGACGATACAGACAGGGATGTCGCTTGTCAGAGGATCATCGCGAAGGTCGCAGAAGGTGCTCACACCGTCCCGGCCGGGCATGGAAAGATCGAGGGTGATGAGATCCGGGTTTTTGGTCCTGGCCATTTCCATGGCTTCATCACCGTCGGCGGCCTCACAGAGTCCGGCGCCGTGGTCGGCGAAAAGGTCGAGGAGAAATGTGCGGATATCCTCGTCGTCGTCCACCACGAGAATCATCGAACCCGATAGTGGAGTCTGATCAACCTTCGACGCTGTCTCAAGTAGGCGTTCCATCTAGGCCCCCGCGATCAATGTAACCCGCAGGGCCCCAGGTTTCAATGGCGAGCGAGCCAATCGGCGTAGAGCTCGGGTCGACGATCCCTGAGAAAGAGCTTGCGGGCATGGGACTGCTCCACGTCTGTCAGATCGATGTCGGTGATGAGAATCTCTTCGGTTCCGGATCCCGCACGAGCGACGACCCGCCCATCGGGCGCACAGACAAACGATTCCCCGGCGAAGACCATCCGCTCTTCGGGACCAACCCGATTGCACAGCGCGGTGAAATAGCCGTTCTGGAAGGCGGCGACCCGCAGTTCGGCCTCATAGAGACCGTCCGGCCACTCCCCCACCGATCCCGCCTGGGGAACCACGACAATCTCGGCGCCGGCCAAGGCGAGGGCGCGCATCTGTTCGGGGTAGTGGCGGTCATAGCAGATGGCGACACCGATTCGTCCGGCAGCGGTATCGAAGACCGGAACGCCGGTGTCGCCCGGGGTGTAGTAACCCTTCTCGTGGAAGTGCTCGTAGTCGGTGATATGGATCATCCTGGCCTTTCCGAGGAGGGACCCATCGGCGTCGATCACCGGCGATGTGTCGAAGCATCGATCGCCGTCCCTTTCGTAGAGGTTGAGCACGACCACGATGCCGAGTTCCCGGGCCCGGGTGGCGAAGGCCTCGGTGACAGGACCGGGGATCGGTTGGGCAAGTTGCTCGAAACCAGATTCCGCACGATGCTGGGGATGGAACCGCTCGAATGCCAATTCCGCAAAACACGCCAGATTCGCACCCTGGGCTGCCGATCTTTCGAGGGCTGCGAGCCCCTTTTCGAGATTGGCCTTCTGGTCGTGATCGGCGGGCTGTTGAATGAGTGCGATTCGCATGGGTTTGCTCCTCCGGGTTCAGAGCCTTGAGTCCGCGTCAGGCCCGCGATATCGTAGCCTATATGAGCCATTCCTCCCTGAATATTGCCCTGATCACGGAAGTCTTCTTTGACGATATCGATGGCGAACGTCTCACTCGCCGTCTTTGCGAAGCGCGCGCCGCTGGAGCCGATCTCGCGGTGCTGCCTGAATTGCCGCTCGATCCCTGGGTGCCCGCCACGCCGGAGACGGACCCCGCGGATGCCGAGGATCCACAGGGGCGACGACACCGATTGCAGGCCGACGCCGCCCGGAATGCAGGCATCGCGGTTCTCGGAGGTGCGATCGTTCGCGACCCCGAGACCGGGAAAAGACACAACACCGCCCTGCTGATCGATAAGCGGGGCCTGCTGTGCGGATCCTATCGAAAGGTCCATCTTCCGTACGAAGAGGGTTTCTGGGAAGCCGCCCACTATGAGCCCGGAACCGAGCCGCCGGTGACTCTGCCCGGATTCGCCCTGCCCTTGGGAATCCAGATATGCTCCGACGCCAACCGGACATCGGGATGCCAACTGCTCGCGGCCCAGGGTGTGGGAGCGATTTTTGTTCCCAGAGCCACGCCGATCGAGAGTTGGCCCCGTTGGAAGATGGTGCTCCGGGCGGATGCCGTGACATCCGCGGCGTACGTCGTTACGGTCAACCGGCCGTCGTCGGGCGAGGCGTCACCCATCGGTGGACCGTCCGCCGTCATGGGCCCTGACGGCGAGATCTTGATCGAAACAACCGAATCCATCGCCGTCGTCCAGCTCGATCCGGAGTCGGTTGCCCGAGCACGGGAGGCCTATCCCGGTTACCTCGAATTCCAACCCGAAGTCCATGAGCGGGGTTGGAAAGCAGCGGTTTCCCACCAATCCACCGCGGAGGCCGGCAACAATAAAGTTTGACGTCGGAATGACATGGTGGGCTGTACTCGTTATGTCTCATGGTTTAGGATGATCGTGATCACGAGTCTCCTCGTTGATTCCCCGCCCGAAAGGACTCCAACCGAATGCATTCCAGCTTGAAAATCACCTTGGCTCTTCTCTTGACGACTGCCTCGTTCTCGTCGGCCACTGCAGCGGTTCCGCAAGCCGCCCTGCGCTCCGATGCGATCACCCGCCTCTCTTCGGTCGCCGAGATCGAACCTGTCATGAATCCTGCCACCGGGATGGTGCGACAGGCGCGGTTCCAGCCCGGCGCTGTCGTGAATGACGGCGGCACGGTAGAAGAAAAGAGCGAACTCTTTCTGCTTCGGCACGGAGCGGCTTTCGGAGTCGATGCTCCCGGAGCCGAACTCGATCAGATTCGCGAGCGGACCGACGGTCTCGGTCACACCCACATCGTTTACGATCAGATTCATCGTGGAGTTCCGGTTTTCGGCGGGCGGATGGGTCTTCATTTCGATGGCGCGGGTGATTTGGTTGCAGCGAACTCGAGCGTGGTGCCCGTCAACGGAGTGAAGCGCGTCACCCCCGAACTCGATGTCGACCAAGCTCGCGAGCGAGCGCGGCTGTTGGTCGCCAAGCAGCAGGGCTTGGATCCCCTCGATCTCGAGGTCTCCATCGCCGAACTCGTGGTCTTCCACGATGGTGTGATCTGGGGCCGCGAGGGCGCCACTCATTTGACCTGGCAGCTCGAGGTGAGCGATGGCGCCGGCGTGCGTGAACACCTCTTTGTGAGTGCCCGCGACGGACGGCTCCTCGAGCAGATCAGCGGCGTCGAGCACATCAGTCGTTTCATCTACGAGAACACCGGCAGCAACCTCGTGTGGCAGGAGGGCGACCCCATCCCGTACGAGGGCAGCGGCCCGTTCCGTGACAGTGAGATCAACAATCTCATCGATGTCGCCGAGCAGACCTATAACACCTTCGCAAATATCTCGGGCGGAAGCTTCATTTCGTGGACCGGAAACGACGGCGCCATGCGGAGCTACTACGACCGCGACGGGATGGACTGCCCCAACGCCTACTTCAACGGTTCTTCCACCAGCTTCTGCGTCGGTTCAGCGACCGATGACGTGGTGGCCCACGAGTGGACCCACGGCTATACCCAGGAGACCCACGGCCTGGTCTATGCCTGGCAGAGCGGAGCGCTCAACGAAAGCTATTCGGACATTTTCGGTGAGATCGTCGACCTGCTCTACGATTCAGGGACCGATGGACCGGGCACCGTCCGTGCTACCGGCACCTGTTCCGCTGCGACCTCCATCGGCGAAATCGAGTTCGTCGTGCAGGATCCCGCCTCGATCGCCGGACCAATGGACGCCCGTTCCGCCACCTTCAACCCCGCGCCACCGTGGGATGTCTCCGGAACCGTGGCCCTTGCCGATGACGGCGTCGGTCTCGGGAATGATGCGTGCGATCCCCTCGTGGATTTCGAGGCGGGAAAGGTCGCGCTCATCACCATGGCCAATTGTTCCGAACGGTTTCACACTCCCATAACCAACGCCGAGGCCGCAGGTGCGATCGCCGCCATCGTGGTCAACCCGCTCAACGACAACATCACGACCATGACCGGGGGCGTTGGGCTTTCGATCCCTGCGGTATTCATCGGTCGGACCGATGGTGACGCCATCCGGGCCGCCATCGCTGAAGGGGTCGTCGTGAAGATGAGCGCCGGAGGCGACGGATCGCTGCGATGGCTCGTCGCCGAGGACAGCTCCGCCTTCGGTGGCGCCATCCGCGACATGTGGAATCCGGAATGCCTGAGCGACCCGGGTTCGGTGTTCTCCGACAACTACTACTGCAGCGATGGCGACAACGGCGGTGTGCACACCAACAGCAGTGTTCCAAACCACGCCTTCGCCATGCTCGTCGACGGTGGATCCGCCAACGGGATCGAAGTTCCAGTCATCGGAATGACCCGGGCGGCCCACATCTACTGGCGGGCTATGAGCGTTTACCAGTTCCCGCTGTCCGACTTCATCGACCACGCGGATCTCCTCGCCACCAGTTGTCGGGATCTCGTGGGTGCTCCCCTGCCCGACCTCCTCACCGGTGAGGTTTCGTCGGAAGTGATCACCGCGGCGGACTGTGCAGCCGTGGATGCCGCGATGCTCGCGACCCAGATGCGTGAGTGGCCCTCCCAGTGCAACTTCGAAACCGTTCTCGATCCGGATGCGCCCGTTGTTCGCGGTGATATCGAGGTCTTCTCCGAGTCATTCGACGCCCAGCCCGCTTTGTGGACTCTGAGCAACGAGGGCGTCTTTGCCGAGTACGTTTCCCGTGACTGGCTCTGGACGGAAACCGTGCCCGATGGCGGTGATGGCGGCGCCTTCTACGCCATGGACAGCCCCGATCTCGGCAACTGTCAGGCCGGCAGCGACGACCAGTCCGGGGTGGTTCACCTCGATGGTCCTTCCATCGCTCTGCCGCTCGGGACCCGCCCGGTGCTGACTTTCGACCACTATGTGGCGACCGAGGATCGGGTCGACGGCGGCAACCTCAAGATCAGCGTCAACGGCGGCGCCTACGAGCTCGTTTCGGGTGACGCGTTCCTCTTCAATGCCTATAACGATGAACTGCGGGCGGCGCAGTGGAACGACAACCCGCTGGCCGGAGAAGAGGCCTTTGACGGCACCAACGCCACCTCCTATCGTGGTTCCTGGGGACAATCGCAGGTCGATCTCAGCGCCTATGCCCGTGGTGGGGACACCATTGTGCTGCGTTTCGATTTCGGCACCGATGGGTGCATTGGTCAGGACGGCTGGTATGTTGACAACGTCCGTCTCGTCATGCAGCCCCGCGAGCGTCAGGGCGGATCCAGAATCAACCCCGCTCCTTGAGAAGGATCAAAAAGAACCGGGCCGGCTGACGCCGGCCCGGTGTGAATCTACTGGTTGTCCGGTTCAGCGAGTGACACCGGCGACCCCGGCCGATTCTACGCTGATCTTCGGCAGCAGGATTGAGTTGAAGAGCAGCTTGAAGGTCCCGGGGGTCGATGCCCGGAACTGGGGCTGAAAACCAAAGAACACAAACTGCCCCCGGCCCGCGCGGGCCCACACCATCGCCGGGCGGTTCGCGATGAGTTCGACATTCTCGGCATACCCACTGAGAAGGATGTCGTCATCGGGGAAGACACCCAGAACACTTCGGTCGGCAATGAGGTTGGGCACTGCGGTCCCGAGCACGGGTCGTCCGCGGGTGAAGACCCCGAAGTCGTCGGGCATTCCCCATGTCACCGGATGATCGGTGTTCAAGTGCACCGCCAGCAACGATCCTGGGGCGTAGAATCCCTTGTCGCCGAGGTCCTCCGCATCATCCCGGACGGGGAGTTCGATCTCGATGGCTTCGTCACCCTCGCCAAAGGTCAGAGTCTCGAAAAAGAGGCCTGTCGACCTTCCCCATGCCACGACGATGCCGCCGGCCTCGGTAAACTCGTTGAGCTGTTTGGCTCCATCTTCGCCGAATCCCTTGCGGTACTCCGGTCGATAGTCGTTGACACGATATGGGCCGCTGGTCTTGTATTTGCCCTCGGTCAGCACGTTCTTGTCGGCATCCGGCAATATGACCACATCGAAGGTCTTGGCGAGTTCGGCATTGGCCACATCCCCGGGCCTGAGCAGGGTGAAAGGCACGCCATATCGCTCGAGGACGTACCGCGTCCAGCCCGCGTCCATGTCGTGATACCAGGTTTCGATCAACGCAACTCTGGGTTGAGAGACCTCGTTGAGGTCGACATCGGGTCGTTCCCCCAGCGGATAGGACCGCACCCCGGCGAGCCCTTCAAGCACGGCCGCTTGAGGATTTTCGATCACGAAGGCCCCGGGCTGAAGAGCGATCCCGTTCACCGTCAGGCCCTCTGGAGCACGTGATACCCGGACGCCGGACTCGAGAGCGCCAAAGACGACCCGATAGCTCGCGTTGTCGCTGGAATCGAGCGCCACACCCCAGGCCGAGTCGATTTGGGGATTTGTGGCCGCTTCGGCTACAAAAGTCGTGAGGACCGCCTCGAGACTCTCGGAACGCGTCTCGAGCTCGATGGCGGTGACCCCGAGGTGCAGGGGCAAGGACCAGCTGGTTATGTCGTATGGACGGATGATCTCGCCCCCTGGCGTGTAGTGGCGCACCGGATAGCGCTGGTGCTCCATCACCTCTTTGATGAAAGGCCTGTACGCCTGAGCCAACGACACCACGAGGTCTCCGGCTGCAAAGGTGTGGCCCTCAACCGTCACCTCCTCTGAAACCTCAGCGATCTCGACACCGTGCTCACCGAGCAACTCAACCAGGTGATCGCGCTCGCTCGGGTCATGCTGGATCGAGGGGATCACGTAGTAGAAAGGGGGCTCGGTCTGGCCTCGTTCAACCTCTGCGCGGCAGAGATCGTTGCGGAAGGCGAGAATCTCCTGACGCAGGTTGGATGCGGTCTTGAGGGCGCCTCGCCACGACGCGAGTTCATAGTTCACAATGTCGCCGAGACGCCACCACCCACCCGGCCAGGGGCTCGGCATGTTGACGCTCTTCTTGTACTCCGACAGGCCCTTGCCGCGGACCCTGAGTTCGTTCTTCTCCACAAAGACCGGAGTTGCGATCTTGGCGCTGGCGGCTTCGGTGAGCAGGCTGATGATGCCTTTCCAGTGCGATGTCGTGGTGGCGCCCGGCCAATACTCGTCAAAGGTCCAGTTGCTGGCCACTCCGGTGAGACCAGAAGCACCGATTTCGCGGGCCATTCCGGAGCCGAAGACATCGGACCAGGTCCACAACCCGCCATCGATGTTCTCGGCGATGGGATCGTGATAACGCGGGACAAAGTAACGCGGACCGGTCCGCCCCATCTGGTGTTTGTCGATGAGGATCTGGGGATACCATTCGGTTGAGAAGGTCCGGCTCACCGCCCGGGTCTCGGCCTGGGTCAGAGCGACGAAATCTCGGTTGTTGTCGTGGCCTACGTAGTGGTGATAGAGCCCCGGCATGGACCCGCCCTCGTAAGGGGTGCCGAGATTCTCCCGATAGTGCTCGACGATCATGTCCATTCCATCGGGGTTGAGACTGGCAACCACCAGGATAACGACATCGTCGAGCCACTGCAGGGTTTCGGGGTCATCGGTCGTGGCCAGAGAGTAGGTCAACAGAGGGAGCGTCTGGGCCGGCGCAACTTCGGTGGAGTGCATGGACAGAGTGGCCATGAGGGTGACCGGCGAGTCTTGGATGAGTTCCCGGCGTTCGGGGTCCGGAATCGACGGATCGAGGGCGAGTCGGCGGTTGATTGAGCGAAGCTCATCCAGACGATCCAGATTCTCTGGTGATGAGATGAAGATCAGTTTCATGGGCCGATCGAGGGTCGTCCGCCCGATCTCGGAGACGGTGACTCTCGGCGAGACCTCGGCGACCTGCGCTACATAGTCGATGAGTTGCTCATAGTCGATGAGTTCCCGATCGGCGCCGGGCTTGAAGCCGAAGACTGACTCGGGATCAGGAACGCTCGCCGGGAGCGTCTCCGCGTGGCTGGAGATTGAAAATGAGAAAATAGTGAAACAAACAAGTGACCAAACGAGAAAACGATTCATCAAAGGACCTCCATCCATAGACCGGATCATTGTAT
>RCND010001753.1_pt1 | contig 12219 bp, 9 predicted proteins | sample 2041351 | NCBI WGS metagenome assembly RCND01 (sample SAMN09708230, study PRJNA481090) | Marine sediment metagenome, whole genome shotgun sequencing project. | biome: marine sediment; feature: ocean; material: sediment; isolation source: Sewage treatment plant 12B marine sediment (STP12B) ...
TACTTCAAGAAATTTACGATAGTGAAGACCATTTTGATATAGAATCTCTATACATTAAAATGAAAAATAAAAACTATCGTGTAAGCCGAGCTACACTTTATAATACGATTGAATTATTGTTGGAATGTGCACTAGTGCGCAAACATCAATTTGGACAGAGTCAAGCACATTACGAAAAATCTTATTTCGACAAAAATCACGACCATGTTATTCTAACGGACACCGGTGAGGTAATCGAATTTTGTGATCCACGCATTCAATCCATCAAAAAAACCATCGAAGAGGTTTTTGATATTCAGATAACTAATCATTCACTATATTTTTACGGCAACCGTAAAAAAGACGACTAACTCAATTATAAAAATGGCAGTAGATTTACTACTTGGATTACAATGGGGAGATGAAGGCAAAGGAAAAATTGTCGACGTATTTACCTCTAAATACGATATTATTGCACGCTTTCAAGGTGGGCCAAATGCAGGACATACTTTAGTCTTTAATGGCAGAAAACATGTATTGCATACAATTCCTTCTGGAATTTTTCATGACGACACCGTAAATCTTGTTGGTAATGGAGTGGTTATCGATCCTGTTATTTTCAAAAAAGAATTAGATAAGTTAGCCGAACAAAATGTGGATTATAAAAAATCCCTTTGCATTTCGCGTAAAGCACATATCATTTTACCGACGCATCGTTTATTAGATGCTGCTAGTGAAGCTTCAAAAGGAAAAGCAAAAATAGGCTCTACATTAAAAGGTATTGGTCCAACATACATGGACAAAACCGGTAGAAACGGCATTAGAGTTGGAGATATAGAATTAGCAGATTGGAAAGATAAATACAGGGCTTTAGCTGATAAGCACGAAGCTATGATTGCCTTCTATAACGTCGATATTGAATATGATTTAGACGAGTTAGAAGCTGACTTCTTTAACGCTATCGATACTTTAAAAGGTTTAAAATTTATTGATTCTGAAGAATTTATTCATCAAGCACAGCAATCTGGTAAAACAATTTTAGCAGAAGGTGCGCAAGGATCGTTATTAGATATTGATTTTGGAACCTACCCATTCGTTACCTCTTCGAATACAACCGCTGCTGGTGCATGTACAGGTTTAGGTGTTGCGCCAAACCAGATTGGTGAAGTCTTTGGAATATTTAAGGCCTATACCACTCGTGTTGGCTCAGGACCTTTCCCTACAGAACTGTTTGACGAAGACGGAGAAACTATGGGACGTATCGGACAAGAGTTCGGTGCTACTACAGGCCGTTCAAGACGTTGTGGTTGGTTAGATTTAGTTGCATTGCGCTATGCTTGCCAAGTGAATGGTGTCACACAATTAATAATGATGAAAGGCGATGTGCTTTCTGGGTTTAAAACCCTAAAGGTATGTACTGCTTACAAGTATAAAGGTGAAACCATTACACACCTACCTTACAATATTGAAGCCGAAAATGTGACTCCAATTTATACCGAAGTAAACGGTTGGGCGGCAGATTTAACGGGTATGACCGAAGCCTCACAATTGCCTGAAAACCTTAACGCTTATGTTGAGTTTTTAGAAACCGAACTTAATATTCCGATTACAATTGTTTCTGTAGGACCAGATCGTAAGCAAACGATTATCAGAAAAACGGTTTAGTTTATTTGTCTGGATTCTGTTAAATAAACTGTTAATTCATACTAAAGCAAACCTGTAGATGTTATTGTTTAAAAAACATATGGCTTTGAATAGTGTAAAAACGCTTCTTTTTCTACTTTGTTTTAGCCTGACGTTATTCAGTTTTGCTCAAAAACAAACGATAAGAGTTAAGTATGCGGGTACATTTTATTCAGATCCAGAAATTGAAGATGGCGCTAAAGTATTTCTAAGAGATAAATCCAAACAAGTACATTTTATTCATAAAGGTGCAGATGTATTCTGTGACAAAGCCATTTATTATGAAGATCAGGATTACCTCGAAGCTTTCAGTAATGTCAGCATGAAACAAGGTGACTCTATTAATATGGTCGCTAAATATGTTGAGTATAGTGGTAAAACTCAAATGGCTTTTGCAAGAGGAGATGTGGTTTTAACCGAACCAGAATCTGTATTAACAACCGACAAACTTTACTATGATAGAAACCGGCAACAAGCCTATTATGATACCAAAGGCAAAGTCGTAAGAGATTCTTCTGGCACCATTACAAGCCAGATTGGGCGTTATTATATGAGTACCAAAAAGTATCAGTTTACTAAAGATGTGGTACTCGTTAATCCTGAATACACTTTAAATACAGAACGTTTAGATTTCTTTACTGAAAATGGTCATGCCTATCTTTTTGGACCTTCAACCATTGTTGGAGAAACTAGTAATGTGTATTGCGAACGCGGGTTTTATGACACGAATAAGGACGTAGGACATTTTCAGCGCAATGCCAGAATAGACTACGACAACCAAACCGTAGAAGGAGATAGTCTATATTTTGATCGAAATCGGAGTTTTGCCTCAGCAAGCAATAATATTACGGTTACTGATACCTTAAACAAAAGTATAGTTAGAGGTCATTATGCCGAAGTTTGGCGCGATAAAGATTCTGTATTTATCACTAAACGCGCTCTGGCGATTACGATACAAGAACGAGATTCCGTTTACTTACATGCAGACACATTACTGGTTACAGGTAAAGCTGAGAATCGTATTACCCGGGCGTTTTACAATGCTAGATTGTATAAAAGCGATTTAGCAGGAAAATCAGATTCCATCCACGTTAACCATAAAACAGGATTAACGCAAATGATTAACCTAGACCGATTCAGTTCTACGGATGCTTTTGCAACGACTAGAAAACCTGTGTTGTGGAATATGGGAAATCAAATGACCGGAGATACCATTCATTTGATTTCTAATGTTAAAACTGAAAAGTTAGATTCGCTTAAGGTGTTTAACAGCGCCTTTTTAGTCAGTCGGGATACGTTAAGTGAAAATGGGTATGACCAAATAAAAGGGCAACGCTTAATTGGACTTTTCAGAGATAATGAACTCTATAATATCGATATCCTTAAAAATGCAGAAACCATTCGTTATTTGAGAAATGACAAAAGCGAATTGATAGGGATTCAAAAATCAAAATCTGGAAGTATCAATATTCGCATTATAGAACAGGCTATCGAAGAAGTAAGATTCATCAATCAAATCGATGGTAATATTTTTCCTGAACCCGATTTTCCCAAAAGCGCAAGGCGTTTAAGAGGCTTTGACTGGAGAGGCGAAGAACGACCGCTGTCTGTAGAAGATTTGTTTAAAGATGACCCGCCTTTAGTTTTACCTGTAATAAAAGGTTTAGAAGCCTATGTACCGCCAGAAGAGTTTATAGACGACACCATAAGTGAGCGTATAGACGAAGCTGGTGAATCCACGCCAAATAAACCGAACAAAGCGGCAAGAAATATGCCTGAAAAGCAACCACTAATTCCTTTAAAACACGAGGAAAAAGGAACTAAACCGACAAAGGAAAGAGCGAAGGGCACACTGAAAAAAGCAGGTCAATAAGTTGTTTATGCAAAATGACTTCTTCAAATATCAGGCACAAACCACACCGCACCCTTTGGCTATGCAAATCAGTCATGCTAAAGGATCTTACATCTATGACACTGAAGGAAAAGCTTATCTCGATTTTGTAGCTGGTGTTTCTGCATGTAGCTTAGGACATTCACATCCTAAAGTCGTCAATGCCGTCAAAGAACAGCTCGATAAGTATCTTCATGTTATGGTGTATGGAGAATACATTCAAGAACCAGCTGTAGCGCTCGCTAAATTATTTGCCAAGCATTTACCAAAACCATTAGAAAGCACCTACTTAGTCAACTCTGGTACGGAAGCTATTGAAGGCAGTATGAAACTCGCAAGACGTTTCACAGGAAGATCAGAAATCATTGCTGCAAAAAACGCTTATCACGGCAATACGATGGGCTCGTTAAGCTTAATGGATTTCGAAGAACGGAAACAACCTTTTTTACCGTTAATTCCAGATATAAAACATATCACATTTAATTGCGAATGGTGCCTCAACCAAATTACAGAAAAAACTGCAGGTGTCGTTTTAGAAACGATTCAAGGTGGAGCGGGATTTATCGAGCCCATAGATAACTATTTACAAAAAGTGCAACAACGTTGTAATGACGTTGGAGCGGTCTTTATATTAGATGAAATCCAACCGGGAATTGGCAGAACAGGAACCTTATTTGGATTTGAAAATTATAATTGCCAACCAGATATCGTTGTCACAGGTAAAGGGCTTGGTGGTGGCTTACCAATTGGAGCGTTTACAGCATCAAAAGAAATGATGGATTGCTTCAGTGATAACCCAAAACTTGGACATATTACAACCTTTGGCGGTAACCCAGTCATTGCAGCTGCAGCATTGGCCACTCTAACAGAAATTACAACCTCTAATTTAATGCCTGAAGCTATAGAAAAGGAACAACTAATTAGAGAGCACCTTCAGCATAAACACATTAAAGAAATAAGAGGTCGTGGTTTAATGCTAGCTGCAATTACAGAAAATGCGGATATTGCAAATGCATTAATTATGCGTGCTAAAGACCAAGGTTTAATTCTCTTTTGGTTACTTTTTGAAACAAAAGCAATCCGGATTACGCCTCCTTTAACGATTTCAAACACTGAAATCATTGAAGGTTGCAAGATTATTACATCCGTTTTAGATTCTATTTAACCTACCCAGAACCTATTTAAAGAACTGTTTTTCAATTATTTACACAATAAATACGAAGCCTTATTTCAATGTTAACTATTTTGTTAAAAACATTACTTCAAAATTCGATTCGGTGCAAACGATAAGAGTAATTTTAAACTAGTGAAATATTAAACTGCTTATGCTCTACAGTCACGACGACGAAAATTTCTCTCTTACCCGATTTGAATCGATGCTAAAAACAAACGATATATTGTTTTTCGATTCAAGCGAATTCGAAAATATCATACATTACTATCTCGAAAACGGTAAAATAGCATTAGCAAAAAGAGCTATTAAACTTGGTTTAGAACAGCACCCAACTTCCATTAATCTTCGACTATTTAAAGTAGAAATATTAGTTATTGAAAATAAGTTCCCTGAAGCTAATACGATTTTAGAAATGCTTCATAACCTTGAGCCTGCCAACGAAGAAATTTTTATTCAGAAGGCAAATGTATTATCAAAACAAGATAAGCACGAAGAGGCTATTGAAACATTACTCATCGCTATAAATATGTCCACGACTCCAGATGAGGATGCTGATTTATATGCTTTAGTTGGTATGGAATATTTATTCTTAGACCAATTTGAAAACGCTGTCATCTACTTTAAAAAGTGCTTAGAAACAGATACTTCTGATTATTCTGCTTTATACAATATTGTATACTGCTATGACTTTTTAAATAAGAATACTGAAGCCATTGAATACCTTAATAAATTTTTAGATTCTAATCCTTATTGTGAAGTGGCTTGGCATCAGCTCGGGCGCCAATATTTCACACTTAAAGATTATGCCAAAGCAAATACAGCTTTTGACTTTGCAATTATCTCTGACGATACCTTTGTAGGGGCTTATATCGAGAAGGGAAAAGTATTAGAAAAATTAAAAAAACACAAAGATGCCATTGAAAATTATAAAATCTCTTTAGCACTAGAAGACCCTACATCTTTTGCGTTATTGCGAATTGGCTATTGTTACGATAAACTCGGAGAAGAGGAACTAGCCATTCAATTTTTGAAAAAGACAGTAGACGAAGATCCTCTACTTGATAAGGGCTGGATCGCCATTACCAAGTTTTACATGAAGCATTTAAACTATCGAAAAGCGTTGTATTATATCAATAAAGCGGTGAGTATAGATAGTGACAATGTTCTATATTGGAAATTATACGCCACCATTAATAAGCGCTTAAACTTTTTGGAAGAAGCTGAACGCGGCTATAAACGCGCTTTAGAATTAGGGAATTACGAATTAGACACATGGCTGCATAGATCTGATATTTTAATAACATTAGGCGAATATGACGCTGCTAAATTCAACTTAATTCAAGCCACAGAATTCTTTCCAGAAAACGCAGAAATAGAATACCGTTTAGGTGGACTCTATTTTACGATGCATCAAGTAGAAGAAGGTCGTTTTCATCTTAAAAATGCAGTAAGACTTCACAGTGATTATAGTTTTATACTATCTGAGCTCTTTCCAAATTTAGATGATAGGCCAATGATTAAGGCTATAATATCAGATTCCAAAAAGACTTCCAACTAAAAAAATCCATACATTAGCGCTACTTATTTATTAGAAAAATGCAGAGACGATTTCTAGATTACTTAGTCATAACATTAAAAGGCATTGCCATGGGAGCAGCAGATGTTGTACCCGGCGTTTCCGGCGGAACCATCGCCTTTATATCTGGTATTTACGAAGAACTTATAGAAAGCATTGACAAGGTCAGTCTAAATGTCTTTAAGGTTTGGAAGAAAGACGGATTTAAAACAGCTTGGAAATCTATAAACGGCGGTTTTCTTGTCGCACTTTTTTCTGGGATCGCCATAAGTATTTTGTCCTTAGCCAAATTAATAAAATGGTTGTTACACAATGAACCCGTGTTACTATGGTCATTCTTTTTTGGCCTCGTTTTAGCCAGTATCTTATACATTGCAAAACAAATAAAAGGTTGGCCTCCAAAAATAATATTAGCTGTTATTGGGACTTCAATCTTATCTTACTTTATCACATTAGCAGAACCATTTGCGTCTCCAGAAAGTCCATTCTACCTTCTCTTTTGCGGATTTATTGCAATCATAGCTATGATTTTACCCGGAGTTTCGGGTGCTTTTATCTTATTAATTTTAGGGGCTTATCAAACAGCAATCGATACTATTAACAATCTTATTGAAGGGGTAACGACGGGAAATATGGCTCTTTTTAAAGATGCATTTTTCAAATTTTCTCTATTAGCTATTGGAGCCGTTATTGGATTAAAGGTATTTTCAAAAGCATTGAATTGGATGTTTAAGCATCAAAAGAACTTAACACTAGCGATCTTAACCGGTTTTATGATTGGGTCTTTAAACAAAATCTGGCCATGGAAAGAAATACTAAAAACCCGTATTAATTCTAAAGGTGAAGAAGTGACGCTATTAGATAAAAGCATTCTACCAACAGCTTACGATGGCGATAACCAACTCGTAATGGCACTAATTTTCATTGTAATTGGTTTTGCAACTATTCTTATTTTAGAAAGTTTAGGAAAGCAAAAAAATAAAGTTTAATGCAAAGTACCAGAACCCTTAAAGATCGTGTTTTTTTGGTCATTAAAGGTTTGGCTATGGGAGCAGCGAATAAAGTCCCTGGTGTTTCTGGTGGTGTTGTCGCTTTTGTTGCGGGCTTTTATGAAGAGTTTATATATTCTTTACAGCGCGTTAACAAAAAAGCCTTTAAGCTTTTATTTAATGGGCGATTTACAAGTTTTTACCGTTACATCAATGGCAGATTTTTAGGCCTTCTATTCTTAGGGATGATCATCAGTTATTTTAGTGTCTCAAAGCTATTAGACTATCTCATTGTTAACTACCAGCTTTATGTTTGGAGTACCTTCTTCGGTATGATTTTAGGATCTATTTATTATATCAGTAAAGATTTTGGGGATTGGAATAAAAAAACCATTACAGCTTTAATACTCGGAGCTATCGCAGGCATTAGTATTAGTTTTTTAGATCCTGCAACTGAAAACGACAACTTAGTTTTTGTCTTTTTCTGCGGTATTATAAGTGTTTCTGGGATGACACTTCCGGGGTTTTCAGGCTCTTTTATTTTAATTCTTCTCGGAAACTATGTGCTCCTTTTAGTCGATTCCGTTAATGCGCTTTATGATACTATTTTCGATGTATTTAGTGGTGATTTTCAATTCATCCATGACCAAGCAAGGCTTAGAATGCTAAAAGTTTTGACTGTTTTCACACTCGGCTCTGTAACCGGATTGGTGACGTTTTCTCATATTATAAATTATATTCTCAATCATCACAAAAATATAACCTTAGCAACCATCGTCGGTTTTATTATTGGATCACTTGGAGTCGTTTGGCCATGGAAAGAAACGCTATACAAAACAAGTTCTAATGGCACACTTATTAAGGATTCTGCGGGGAAACAAATCATTGCCGATTACGAGCGCTTTTTCCCAGAATTCAATACCCAAACTTATATCGCAATTGCTTATATTGCCATTGGAATTTTAATAGTTTTAGGACTAGAATGGTATGGAAAACGCACAAGACAAATCAAAACTTAAATTCGGACTCGTAGGCCGGAACATCTCCTACTCTTTTTCTAGAGGTTATTTCGCTGATAAATTTAAGACTGAAAATTTACCGTGTTCTTATGTGAATTTTGATTTAAAATCTATCGAAGAACTTAATGACATTATCAAAACGACTTCAAATTTAAAAGGGCTTAACGTTACCATTCCATATAAGCAAGAGGTTATCCCAATGCTCGATAATTTAGACAAACGTGCCCTAAAAATTGGTGCTGTAAATACCATTAAAATTACAGAATCACAAAAACTGATTGGCTACAATACGGATTACTACGGTTTTAAAAACTCACTACAGCCACATTTAAATAAACATCACAAACATGCGCTAATTCTTGGTACAGGCGGGGCTTCTAAGGCCGTTGCTTATGCACTTAAAAAATTAAAGATTGAATATAACTTTGTCTCACGCTCTAAAAAAGAAGGTGTGAAATTTTTGTATGCTGATTTAACAGACCAAATTATAGCATCCCATTCAATAATTATCAATTGTACCCCAATTGGCACATTCCCAAACATCAATGCATGCCCTGACATCCCTTACGATGCGATCACTAAAAAGCATATTCTTTATGACCTTATCTATAATCCTGAGCAAACTAAATTTTTAAGCCGTGGCGTTCTAAAAGGCGCAATCACTATTAATGGTTTAGAAATGCTCAAACTGCAAGCTGAAAAGTCGTGGCAAATCTGGAATAAGTCCTAAAGTCCCATTATTATAGCCACAATCCGCAAATTGCTTTGTATTTAAGCCTCATGTTAGTTATCTTTAACGTCCTTAATAAAAATTTTGACATATGTCTGAGAATGATAACCTGCAAGAAGCAGATGGAACAAAAGAAGTAGAATCTCTAGAAACTACTCCAATACAAAAAATAACTTCAACTATTGAAAGCGAAATAGTAACTGATGTTGAAACTGAAACTACTTCAGAAATCAATGAAACTATTGAAGTTGCCGTTGAATCTGAACCAGAGGCTTCTGTAAAACCTGAAGAGATTGCAACTGAAGACCAACCCGAAGCAGCTTCTGAAGTTGAAGTGACTTCCGAAGTCGCATCTAAAACAGACCCTGTTGCAAAAACTCCAGAGTTAGAAATTGAAGACCAACCCGAAGCAGCTTCTGAAATTGAAGTGGTTTCTAAAGTTGAATCTGAACCAGACGCACCTGCAAAAACTGAAGAGGTAGAAATTGTAGACCAGCCTGAATTAGCTTCTGAAGTTAAAGACGACCATGTCGACGAAATAGAAGCCTCAAACGCAGAAGACGCAGAAGACGAATCTAACGCGGAACGTCATGAGTTAGAAGACAAAGACTACCATGCTATGACTATGGTTCAGCTCTCAAGCGAACTCAGTAGCTTGTTGAAGCACCATAAGATTCAGACCATTTCTAAACATGTTAATGAAATTAAAGGAGAGTTCAACGCAAAGTTTAGCGAGCTCATTGACGAGAAAAAAGAAGAATTTATAGCAGATGGTGGAAACGAAATAGACTTCTATTACACCAACGATAACAAAAAATCATTCAACTCCCTTTATAAAGAATACAAGCAATCTATAGGCGCCTATTATAAGGAAAGAGAACAAAATCTTAAGCAAAATCTTGAAAATAGATTAACAATTATAGAAGATATTAAGGGTTTACTCAATGTTGAAGAGAACATGGGTACCACTTACAAAACCTTTAAAGAACTTCAAGAAAAATGGCGTAATGCTGGTCCGATTCCGAGAGATAAATACAATAATGCTTGGAATACCTATCACCATCATGTCGAGCTTTTTTACGACTTCTTGCATCTCAATAACGATTTGCGAGATATGGACTTTAAGCATAACTACGAGAAAAAATTAAAGATTATAGAACGTGCTGAAGAATTAGCACAAGACGAAAACACCAGCCGATCTTTTAGAGAGCTTCAAGTATTACACAAAATGTGGAAAGAAGAACTCGGACCTGTTGGCAAACAACACAGAGAAGAAATTTGGGAACGTTTTAGTAATGCTACCAAAATAATTCATGATAAGCGTCAAGCCTATTATGCGGATATGGACAAAGCTCATGAAAAAAATCTTGAGCAAAAAGAAACTATTATAGCCGAAATTAGTGCGGTAAATGAAGACCCTACGAATTCGCACAGTGCTTGGCAGAAAAAAATAAAGACCATTGAAAAACTTAGACAAGATTTTTTCAATGCTGGTAAAGTCCCAATAAAAGTCAATGAAGCGACTTGGGCTAAATTTAAAGATGCTGTTAGAACTTTTAATCGTGGTAAAAACGAATTCTACAAAGACTTAAAGAAAGACCAATACGACAATCTTCAGAAGAAAAAAGACTTAATAAAAATAGCGGAAGACAATAAGGATAGTGAAGATTTTGCTACCGTAACTCCATTGATGAAGAAAATTCAGGACGAATGGAAAAAAATCGGTCATGTTCCAAGACGCGATAGTGATAAAATCTGGAAGCAATTTAAAGCCACTTGTAATCATTATTTTGATAGAATGCATGCGGAGCGCAAAGCTAAAGACCAGCACTTGTATGATGCCTTTGATAAGAAAACTAAGCTTCTAGACGCTTTAAAAACTTTAGAACTTAGTGATGATCCTTCAGCGGACATAAAAGGACTTCAAGCTAAAATCTCTGAATGGAAAGATCTAGGCCATGTACCGCAAAACAAGCGTTACATAGACGGTAAATTCTATAAAGCGATTGATGATGCTTTTGATAAGCTAAAAATGGATAAGTCGAAGCTTGAAATGATAAAGTTTGAAAGCAAACTAGAGAATTTAGCTAATCCTGATGACACAAGACTCCTTGATAACGAGCAAAACTTTATCCGTAAAAAGATTGACGATATAAAATCTGAAATTAATCAACTAGAGAATAATTTACAGTTTTTCTCTAATGTAAAGTCGGATAATCCTTTGGTGAAAGATGTCCATAAAAACATTGCGAATCACAAAAAACAATTAGAGACTTGGAAATCGAAATTAACCAAAGTTCGTAAGATGTATGCTTCTAAATCATAGACCTAGATGAAAGTGTTTTAAAGAAAGTCAGATGATCAAAAATTACTGGAATGAAAAATGGAAAGATGTAAAGTTCGATGAAAATATTTCTGAACACGAAAATTTTAAAATTTCTAATTACGGTAGAATTATTAATTGTACAACTGAAGATGAATTTCTTGTTAAGAAGTACTTTATTAACGGGTATCAAAATTTACCGCTCAAACAGAAAGTTAATGGAAAATCAACGAGCAGATACGTTCATAAACTCGTTGCTCAGCACTTTTTAGAACAAAATGATGGAGTATTCGCCATTCATTTAAATTACGATAAGACTGATAATCGCATCGTAAATTTAAAATGGGCCACAAAAAAAGAAAAGGAAGTACATCAATTCACTAACCCAGAATTCAAAAAGATAAGGCGAAGTAACCCGTCGATTACAAAGCTTACCGAAACAAAAGTTAAGCTTATTAAAAAGAAAATAAATGACCCCAACCGAAGAACGCGGATGAAAATGATAGCAAAACGATTCGGGATTTCAGAAATGCAATTGTATCGCATAAAAAAAGGTGAAAATTGGGGTGACGTCACTGAATAAAAAACACTCAAACCTTTAAGTCTATAAAATCAAAACCCATCTGTTATCCACAGATGGGCTTTGTCGTATCCAAACTAAATCAATCTTAATTAAAACCGCTTAAAATAATAATTAAGATCTACTATTAAACATATAAAAACGTTATTTGTTTTTATATACAGTAATTACGTCCAAAAATTAATTTTGGATGTTTTGTGATTAAGATTTTGTATAATTTTATGATTTAGGTAATCCGCAAAACTCGTGTTGACTCATTCGGGTTTCCAATTTCA
>RCND010001755.1_pt1 | contig 12210 bp, 9 predicted proteins | sample 2041351 | NCBI WGS metagenome assembly RCND01 (sample SAMN09708230, study PRJNA481090) | Marine sediment metagenome, whole genome shotgun sequencing project. | biome: marine sediment; feature: ocean; material: sediment; isolation source: Sewage treatment plant 12B marine sediment (STP12B) ...
GTATCCTGGTTTCCTTTATCTACCTCCTGCTTTTTGTAAGGTGGACCAACCAGGACATTACCCGTCCGGTGAAGGAATTACTGTCAAATATCCGGAATACGAGGGGCGGTGAGAAAGAACAATTTACCATTGTACGAACCGATGACGAAATCGGGGAACTGGCCGAAGGATATAATGAGATGACCCAGAAAATTCACAATTACGTGGAGAGCATCTCTTCAATGAACAGGGATCTTGAGGTGAAAGTGGAAGAGAGGACCCGCGAGGTGGTGGAACAGAAGGAGGAAATTGAGACCCAGAAAGAAGAGATAGAAGCACAGCTCGACCTGGCCACTTTACAGAGAGACACCATAACAAACCAGAATGAGCTCATCCTTGACAGTATCCGTTATGCCGAAAGGATACAGGCAGCCATCCTTCCACCGGTCCAGGTGTTAAAAGAGCATCTGTCCGATTATTTCATCCTGTCCAAACCCAGAGATATTGTAAGCGGCGATTACTTCTGGGCCAGGGAGAAGAATAATAAACTCCTGGTGGCGGTGGCCGATTGCACAGGTCATGGTGTTCCCGGAGGCTTCCTGAGCATGCTGGGGATCTCCTCCATGAATGAGATTGTGAACCGGAGCAAGGTTCTGAATCCCGGGAAGATACTTGAGCAATTAAGAGAAGTAGTGATTAAATCACTTCATCAGACGGGCACCAGGGATGAGGCCCAGGATGGTATTGAGATTGCCCTGTGCGTGATCGACTTGAAAAATAAGTCCATGGAATACGCCGGGGCAAACCGGCCCCTCTACCTGGTAAGGAAGGGAGTTGTTGAACACATACGTCCCGACCGGATGCCCATTGGTATTTATGAGCAGGAAACGATTCCCTTTACAAGTCATAGCATCAAATTGAAAAAAGGCGACTCCATTTACCTGTTCTCGGATGGGTATGTGGACCAGTTGGGAGGACCGCTCAGGAAAACTTTCAGGGTCATTAACTTCAGGAAGCTGCTGCTGGAAATTCAGGATCGGCCAATGGAAAAACAGAAAGCAATCCTGGTAGAGAAATTAGCAGCCTGGCAGGGCGAAGTGGAGCAGATTGATGATGTTCTGGTGATGGGACTCAGGATATAATATATTCAAATTCCAGCTTCGACATCCGTGACATTTCCTGGCCTACTTCCAGCATATCTTCATCATCCTCTTCATAGAGCCATTTGATATCCAGCCCAATACCCAGGGCATGGATCGCATTCAATGATTTGAATATATCCAGAATATACTTGGCTGAAGTCGAATTAAAGTACTCGAAATTAAACTGGCACTTCATATCGGATGGACGCTGATCCTCCTTGAGACCCTCAACCTTAGCTGTAAATGCCTCCAGCCACTCCAGTACGGGCAAATAAAACTTGCGCACATTCTCTGGTCGCGATTCGCCCGAGAATTCAAAATTCCTTTCTTCCGGATCCAGTATAATTCTTGGTGAATTTGCCGTTGGTTCGATAATTAACTTTTCCATTGGTCAATCTTTAATTGTTATATGCATTGTAAAATAGGAGTGGACCGGACCAGCCGGTTCAAAATTGAAGCGGATTTTTTCATTCGTTCGCAAGGCCATGGTGATCAGACCCAGACCGGCCCCCCGGTCCTCTTGGGTAGCCTCCTTATTGATCACCTCTTCATAGAGCGATTTCAGTGCTTCATCATTCATCTGGTTCACGCGGTTTAGCTTAAACCTCAAATCGTCTATCTGCTCGTTCTGAATAAGGTTTCCCGCACTTACAACAAATTTCCCTTCATTTTCTACTACCATGATCATAGGGAGTTTCTGCAGCACCTTTACCTTGCCATGAACAGTTGCAGCATACTTGAAAATATTATCAATCGATTCGACCACAGTACCGTATACACGTTTCCTTACAGGCTTTCTGAGCGCATTAAACTGCCGGGCCGACTTCAGCTCGTTCAGCAACTTCTCCATGATCTCAAAAGAGATGGCACCCTCAAAATCGATTATTAACTTTCCATCGGCCATTAGAGAGTCAAAATAAGAAAAAAAAAGCACATTCAGAGAGGAAGCACTTTAAATTGAATATATTCGTATTAGAAGCAATAAAACATGAGTGAAGCCATTCTGAAAGCAATGATGCAACTTTTTGCATTAATTGTGGATATAGATGAGATTCAGGAGATTTCGGAGAAGGAGCGTGAAATTATCCGCGCCTTCCTCTCCAGGCAGTTGAATAGCGAACTGACGGAGAAATACATGGCCATCTTTGAAAATTACCTGCTCCACTATCACCACGATTCCATTGATAAGCAGAGTGTGAAGCGGAAAAAGCGGACCTCCCTTACTGCAGTGAGGATTCTCTCCATATGCGAGCAGATTAATGAGGAACTGGAACAGCGGCAAAAAATCTATGTGGTCATACAGCTGGTGGAATATATTGCTTACGGGATCGAGATTCGCGAAACAGAACTGGAGTTCCTGCAAACCGTGGCAACAGCTTTCAATCTTGAGGAGGAGGAGTACCAGCAGATACTCCACTTTGTTATATATCCCCTGAAGGACATACCTGTAAAGGAGGCTGTATTGTTAGTTAACAATGGTCAGGAAGCTGGTGTTGAGGGAGTACATCATATACACAATCATCACCTTGAAGGTGATATATACTTTCTGAACATAGTAAGTATCAACACTTATGTATTGCGCTACCAGGGGAAGGAAGACCTCTTCCTGAATGGACAGTTGATACAGGCTGGCCTCACCTATACTTTCGATCACGGTTCTTCTGTCAGGGGACAAAAAATTGACACCATTTACTTTACGGATGTGGCCGGAATATTTTCCGATGCCTACTTCAACTCGCGGATCACCTTTGACGCCAGGAATGTGGAGTTTCGCTTCAAGAACAGCAGCAACGGGATTCATGGATTTAATCTCAGTGAGGAATCGGGCCGGCTAATCGGGATCATGGGTGGAAGTGGTGTGGGTAAATCCACCCTTCTCAATGTATTAAACGGAAACCTGGAACCACAGCAGGGGGAGATCCTGATCAACGGATATAATCTTTATCATGAAAAAGAGGGGAAGCAATTAAATGGCGTCATCGGTTTTATTCCCCAGGACGATCTTTTGCTGGAAGATCTGACCGTCAAACAGAACCTCTATTACAATGCAAAGCTTTGTCTGGACAACTATGATGAAGAGCATCTCAATGAGGTGGTCGACCTGGTATTGCACGACCTGGATCTTTATGAAATCAGGGACCTAAAGGTTGGAAAGCCCCTCAATAAAGTAATCAGTGGAGGCCAGCGTAAAAGGGTGAACATCGCCCTGGAACTGATCAGGGAACCTTCTGTACTCTTTGTGGATGAGCCCACATCGGGGCTCTCATCGGTCGATTCCGAAATGGTCATGAACCTTCTGCGGGAACAAGTTTTTAAAGGGAAACTGGTAATTGTGAATATTCACCAACCCTCATCCAATCTCTACAAGATGTTCGACCGTATCATCTTTATGGATAAGGGGGGATACCAGATCTTCTGCGGGAATCCTTCCGAGGCTGTGGTATACTTTAAAACCAAAAGCAACCATGCCAATGCCAACGAGGATCAATGCAGCCGCTGTGGCAATATTGATCCTGACCAGGTCCTTCAGATCATCGAGGCGAAGATCGTAAATGAGTATGGTAAACTCTCCAGGACAAGAAAGGTTAGCCCGAAAGAGTGGTCGGATCTCTATATCAGTACCAAAGGAAAATCAAATGGTGACCCTCCCAAAAAAGAAAAGCTTCCCGACAATGAATATAGTATTCCCGGACTCCTGAAACAGGTTAAAATTTTCTTTACCCGGGATATACTCTCCAAACTCACCAACAAGCAATACATTCTGATCACCCTGCTGGAAGCACCGCTGCTGGCAGTAATCATGGGCCTTTTTACCAAGTATTTCAGTGGTACCGCCAACAATCCGGCAGCTTATGTTTTCCGCAACAATGAGAACCTCCCTGCCTATCTGCTAATGAGTGTGGTGGTTTTCCTCTTCCTTGGGCTAACCATCAGTTCGGAGGAGATTATCAAGGACCGTAAAATTATTCAGAGGGAATCATTTCTGAATCTGAGCAGGGGATCTTACCTCCACTCCAAGATTCTGATCATGTTCGCTATCTCTGCCTTCCAGTCGCTTTCCTACGTGCTTTTAGGCAACCTGATCTTTGAGATCAAAGGAATGCTGTTCTCTTACTGGCTGATCCTTTTCACCACATCCTGTTTTGCCAATCTGCTGGGACTGAATATTTCGGCCGGACTAAACTCTGTGATTACCATTTATATACTTGTGCCCTTCCTGCTCATACCGCAGATTCTCTTTTGCGGCGTGCTGGTAAAATATGACAAGCTTCATAAAAGCCTGACCAACTATGAACAGGTCCCTGTAATAGGCGATATGATGACCTCCCGATGGGCCTATGAAGCCCTGGCAGTGGAGCAATTCAAACAAAACAGGTACGAGAAGATATTCTTTGATATTGATCAGGAGATCAGCAATTCAACCTACCTGCAGGCCTACCTGGTCAATGATCTGAAGATCAACCTGGATGAGCTGGAGAAAGCATTTAGTAAGGAAAATGATCCTGAGCTTATCCAGGCAGGCCTGCAGAAAATGAATCTGCAGTTGGCGGCTATGGGTAAACTGATTCCCCAGATCCCGGCATACGAAGCAGATCCCCTGCAGGAGAAGATGTACGGCGATTCAATAGTCGCGGGTATTCAAAGCTATCTCAACCAGGTAAGCGACCTGGCACGAATTAGGACAATTAAAGCAAAACGTGAGAAGGATCGTATCGATAAAGCCCTTCTCGAACAACTGGGAAGCATTGCGGCTTATACCACCTTCCGTGACAAATATGAAAACAAGAGCCTCCTGGACCTGGTTACCAACCGGAATATGGTCGATATGGTCGTTGAAAAAGATGGTCGCATGATCAGGAAGTATCAACCCATCTATATGAAACCCACCTCCAGGATTGGAAGGGCTCATCTCTACGCACCAACAAAGCAGCTTGGGAATTTTGAGATTGGTACCATGTGGTATAACATTGTGGTCATCTGGTTATATTGCCTGTTGATGTACCTGATGCTACGTGCCGACCTTCTGAGAAAGGTGATGACTTTCTCCGAAACCCGGAAGCTAACTCGAAATCGGAATACCTGATCAATGCATCTTTTCGATCATTTTATACTTCACTATCTTTAGCAGACAAAACAAAAAAGGAATTCATGCCCCGTATATTTAATCCAGTCGACATTACACAGGAGGAGAAGGAGGTTCGAAAAGACTATTTCGATCGCCATACCCCGCATATCATTTGCGAGAACTACGCCAGAGAAGGTGAGAAATTCAAAGTGAAGATCCGGCTGGGAGAAGAATACATGCATCCCGACAATCCCGATCACTTTATTAATTATGTGCAGTTGTGGAACCGGGAGACTTTCATTGCGGAAACGCATTTTGCTCCTGGAACACTGGGTAATAACCCGGAACATGTGGAGGTGGATTTCTATATTGTACCCGGAGCGGTGACCATGAACCTCTCGGCCATGTCGGTCTGCACCAAGCATGGCCTGTGGCAAAGTGAATCCAAAGAGGTGGCCATCAGGAAAGCTTAACCCGCCAAATCTTCCGTTGACCGATTTTTCCGGTCAACTTACCGAAAATCAAATGCATTGAGTTTCATTCTGCATTAATTTGCAAGAATGAATTCAGATAAAAGCATCTATCGGCATAGATTTGCGGAAAAGTATATGCACCTCTTTTACGACGCATGGAGAAACAGCAGGCTCAATCCCCTGGAGGGAGCGTGGTGGCTGCGTACCCTTTCCAGGCAAAGGAAAATGGCAGGCAGGCGACTAAAAGCAGAAACGGAGCAGTTAATGGTCCCCCCTGTCATGATTTTCAGCACTACCAACCAGTGTAACCTCAACTGCAAAGGGTGTTATGCAAAAAAAAGAATGGTGGAGGGTAAAGAAGAGCTTTCCATGGAGCGCATAGATCGCTTGTTTCATGAGGCATCAGAGCTTGGTATTGGTGTGATCATGATTGCTGGTGGGGAACCACTGATGCGGCCTGAAATTTTATGGGCCGCAAGTGAGTACCGCAACATCATATTCCCTGTTTTTACCAATGGCTTAATGCTCAACAGCGGAAGCATCTCCTATTTTAAGGAGCACCGTAACCTGGTCCCCATTCTCAGTATTGAGGGAATCAGGCAAAACACAGACCTCAGGAGAGGCAAGGGCATGTATACCAAATTGATCAGGACCATGGAACAACTTCAGCAGACGAAGCGTCTGTTTGGAATGTCTGTAACCCTGACCAGAGAAAACTTTGATGAAGTAAGCCACCCGGTCTGGTTGCAAACACATCACCGCATGGGCAGTGCACTCTTTTTTCTTGTGGAGTATGTGCCACAATCGGAGAACGATCTGCACCTCTGCCTCACGGAGGAGCAAAAAGAGCAGTTGCAATCGCGACTGGTAGTCCTGCGAAAACAGATCCCGGCACTCTTTGTGAGTCTGCCCGGTGATGAATCCCAATATGGAGGTTGCCTGGCGGCCGGAAGAGGCTTTGTACATGTGAGTGCCGATGGTAGCCTGGAGCCCTGTCCATTCGCTCCCTATTCCGATATCAATCTCAGCAAGCACACGCTGAAAGAGGCACTTCAATCAAAGTTCCTGGCTAGGATACGGGAATCACATCACCTGCTCACAGAGTCACAGGGTGCTTGTACATTGTGGGAAAACCGCAACTGGGTAGAGAAGCAGCTTAAAGAGCTAATCGTATAACTCCTCCGTCTCCTCATCCATATATCCGGATGTTCCGATAAAGGATACGAAAGATATCTTCCACTCCCCATCGACCTTCTCAAGATAGCGGACCTGGATGCTCTCGATCTCAGTAACATCATCATCAAAGCTGGAGGTCCATTTCTGATTACATATCACAAATGCCGACATGGGGCAAATCTTAAACCGGTAGTTCGTTTTTTCAACTTGTATATGCAGGTCAATACCCAGATCGTCCTCTGTCTCATCTCCCATCATGTGTCTCGAAACATCTTCCCAACCTTCTGCAAACACATAATTATCGGCACCTGCAGTTAAGCGTAGATTTGTGGAATCCTGTACATGTGTTGAAAACATCCCTTCAAAATCCCGATCAATGTAGGTCTGCGTTTCCTTATCCATCACCGCGATGATAGCCGCCTTTTCCTTTTCAATATCAAGGGCCTTCTCACAGCCGGAAATTGCAAACGCAGCGATAAGTAAAGTGGATAGAATTGTGTATCTCATGGTTTTGATGTTTAGTTATAGTTTCAGCATAGCCAGCATGGCTTACCATCCCATACTTGCAAAATACAAAAATACGCCGTTAAAGTCAATTTATTATTACATTTGCTATCAGTGAAAAGGTCTGCTTTCATACTATTTCTAACACTAATTTTCGGTGTTTCAACACTCTTTGCCAATTCCACAGTTCCAACACCAAAAAATGGGGTGCTGGATCTCAGGCAGAGTCTGTTGGACAATCAAACCATAATCAATCTGAACGGAGAGTGGATTTTTTACTGGGAGGAGCTGCTGGACCCAACTACTTTTAAGCAGGATGAGACAGAAGGAATCACAGTCTCAGTTCCCTCCTACTGGACTAATTACGAAGTAGATGGCCAGTCACTCCCCGGAGAGGGATATGGCACCTACCAGCTGCAGGTTCTGCTCCCGGAGGGTTTTCAAACAGCCATCTGTTTTGATATTCCCGTATTTGATGTGGCTTATAAATTTTTCCTTAACGACCGCCTGGCAAGTAGCAACGGAGTAGTGGGAACAAGCCGGGAGGAGGAACAGCCCTGGTATGAACCGGAAAGCTTCTGCTATATCGAAGATTCCGATACCATACAGCTTCTGATCCAGGTATCAAACTTTCATCACCGAAGAGGCGGATTCTGGCAACCGATTGTGGTGGGGCAGCCTGATAAGGTCCTGAACAGATTGGAAAAACAACGGATGTTTAATTACTCCACCATTGGAGTCCTTTTCTTCTTCATGCTCTTTTTCCTGATTTTTTGGTTGTTTTCCAGACGGGATATTATCATGTTGATCTTTGCCCTGACCATCCTGGGCATACTCATAAGATCGGTCAATACGGGACTCTACTTCTCCAACTTTTTTATTGATACCAGCTGGTCGTGGCAGATCAGGATGGAATACCTGGGTTCCTACCTGGCACAGCTTTTCGGCGTAATCCTTCTTCATAAGCTGTTTCCACACCGCTATATGAACCGGATTATTACCGTCAATACCAGTGTGATGGCCCTTGCCAGTCTTTCTCTGTTCATATTACCCGTGCATCTTTTCACCTGGGAGATGCTCGTATACCAACCCCTTCTGGTAATTTTTCTTCTCCATTACGGAGTTGTTAGTCTGATCGGAACCTTTAAAGGAAGATTTATAGATGCAATCTTTTTTGTATCACTCTCCTTAATTCTCTATACCCTGATAAATGATATTCAGCTGGCCAATACTGCCGGCGCTACCTATGGCAACTATCTGTCACAAATATCTTTCCAGCTCTTCATCTTTGCCATGGCCGTATTGATCATCAGGCAATGGGTAAATAACTATAAGGAGCGGGTCAAACTGGAATCCTCCCTCAGATTTAAAAACAGGGTGTTGTCAGTGATTGCACACGATTTGAAAAATCCCATTGCCAGTGTGGCCCAGTTTTCTGATCTCCTGATAAGCAAACCGGAACTCGCCACAGAGAAACATATTGTTAATTCCCTTGGTGAATCCTCACAGGCGGCCGTAACCCTGCTCGACAACCTGCTCTACTGGGGACGAAGCGAATCCGACAGTCTGAGTTTCGCTCCGGTGAATATGGACATGAATGAATTGGTGAAAGAGGTTGCTGCGCTTTATCACCATATGGCCCTGCAAAAGGAGATTGTTTTTACAATTGATGTGGAGCAGGGAATCAAAGCATTCGCCGACCCTGTTCTTATTCATATCGTATTGAGAAACCTGGTGGCAAATGCCCTCAAGTTTACACGAAAGGATGGATCGATTCAGGTAAAAGTCTGGCAGGAAGAAAACAGAATTCATTGTTCGGTCGTTGACACAGGGGTCGGCATGAAACCCGAATACCTGGAACAATTCAAAAAAGAGGGCTACCTGAGCAGCTCCGAAGGGACCGATCAGGAAATCGGGACCGGACTCGGACTACAACTGGTAACAGACCTGCTTGAAAAAAATGCAGGAAGGCTTGTGATTGAGAGTAAAACCAATGTAGGTTCCAAATTTACATTTACATTGCCAGTAGATAAAAAAGGAAAAAATGAAGATAAATAAAACAGTAAAAGGGGAGCTTGATGGAAGTCGGATCATACTGGTCAGAGAGGACCAGAAGATTGATGCGTATATTACGGACCCCCATGAGAAAGCATATGTAAAGAAGCGGCTGGCCGGAGAAAAAAGGCTGGCCATTCTGAACCGCCTGGACCACCTGGTTTGTTTCAGGATCCTTGAGAAAGAAGATACCTCCCTTACCACCCGGCTTGAACAGGCCAGGAAAGCGGGATATGAGATTCATCCCATACTGAATGACCAGGAGCTGGAATCGGTCACCGTGGTGAATGCAGGAGTGGATCAGGAGGAGTGTGTGGCCTTTGCCGAAGGGCTGGCACTGACAAACTATCAATTCCTGAAATACAAGCGTTCCAAACATTCAAGCATCTATTCTCTAAAGATGATCTCCCTGCTCGATGAGGGCCTTGAGGATGTGCATGTGGAAAAGCTGGGAAACCTTGTAAATGCTGTCTATTTGAGCCGGGACCTGGTGAATGAACCCCTTTCTTACCTGACTGCGGTTCAGCTTTCGGCAGAGATCGAAGAGATGGGCTTAGCCGCCGGTTTTTCCGTAGAGGTGTTCAATAAAAAGAAGATTGAATCATTAAAAATGGGTGGACTGCTGGCCGTCAACAAAGGCAGCGTGGACCCACCAACTTTCTCCATCCTCACCTGGAAACCGGAGAATGCTGTCAATGAACGTCCACTTGTACTGGTCGGGAAAGGTGTGGTTTATGATACCGGCGGACTCAGTCTGAAACCCACCCAGGACTCCATGGATTATATGAAATGTGATATGGGTGGAGCAGCAGCTGTGGCCGGTACACTTTATGCAGTAGCAAAAAACAAACTTCCCGTGTGGATAGTGGGTCTGGTTCCTGCCACCGACAACAGACCCGATGGAAATGCCTATGTTCCAGGCGATGTAGTTACTATGTATGACGGCACCACTGTTGAAGTACTAAATACCGATGCAGAGGGCAGAATGATCCTTGCTGACGCACTTAGTTATGCCAAACAGTATGATCCCGAACTGGTAATTGATCTGGCCACCCTGACCGGTTCAGCCCAGATGGCTATTGATAAATATGGCATGGTAGGAATGGGAAATGCGTCCCGCGAAGTAATGGCATACCTAAAAGCCAGCGGGGAATATACCTCCGAACGGGTGGCAGAATTTCCCTTCTGGGATGAATATAAGGAACAACTAAAATCAGATATTGCAGACCTGAAAAATATTGGGGGGAAATTTGCCGGCGCCATCACAGCAGGAAAATTTCTGGAGCACTTTACCGATTATCCATATATCCATCTGGATATTGCCGGTCCTGCCTACAACAAGGCACCATTTAACTACAGGGGGAAAGGAGGTAGCGGCGTAGGTGTAAGACTCCTCTACAATTATTTACTCAACCGGTCCCATTAACTAAAAATTCACATGAAAGACAAAATTAAAATAGGAATATCCCAGGGCGACATTAATGGGATCAGTTATGAAGTGATTATTAAGACCCTGATGGACACCCGCATCTGTGAGATTTGTACGCCCATCATTTATGGATCACCAAAAGTGGCCTCCTACCACAAAAAAGCTCTGGATCTGGAAGGTTTCTCTCCCACGGGGATCACTTCGCCCGACGAAGCCCGGGGAAACAAGTCATATATTATCAACTGTGTGGATGAGAACGTCCGTGTGGAACTGGGGAAATCAACCGAGAGCGCAGGAATTGATTCTTTCAAGGCTCTGGAAGCTGCTACCGATGCCCTTAAATCGGGTAAGATTGATGCGCTGGTAACCGGACCTATCAATAAGCAAAATATTCAGCACTCTGAGTTTAACTACAGTGGCCATACAGAATACCTTCAGGCCCGCTTCGGGGTTGAAGAGGTAATGATGCTGATGGTCAATGAGTTTCTGAAAGTGGGAGTGGTAACCGGACATGTTCCCATAAAAAACGTGAGCTCGATGATCACCCTTGAGCTGATTGTGGAAAAATTAAAGATCCTTACCCATTCACTGCTGGTGGACTTTGGTATCCGGAATCCGCGCATCGCTGTACTGGGACTCAATCCTCATGCTGGTGATGACGGCCTTCTTGGTAGCGAGGAGCAGAAAGTAGTTACTCCTGCCATTAAGCAGGCAAAAGAACTCGGTATTGCAGCCTTCGGACCCTATGCAGCGGATGGCTTTTTCGGTGCTGGCCGCTTCAGTCGTTTCGATGCAGTACTGGCCATGTACCACGACCAGGGACTGGCTCCTTTTAAATCCTTAAGCATGGAAAGTGGTGTGAATTTTACCGCCGGCCTTCCGGTGGTCAGAACCAGTCCGGCTCATGGAACCGCCTATGAACTGGCCGGAAAGAACGAAGCATCGCCCGACTCCTTCAGAAATGCACTTTATCTGGCCATTGATGTGGCACGCAACAGGAAACTTTTCAAAGAGATTTCAGCCGACCCGCTTGTTTCCGGAAAAACCAGGACCAGGGGGAAAAATGAATCGCCAGAGGTTGTATAAGCTGTTTCCAGATAGTAAGAGCTTCAGGAATCAGTAGTATTGTAACTCTTTTCGCTGCTTGTAAACAAACTGGAAAAGCTGGTTTTCTATGGGAAAACAAAACATGTAATAGGCTGTATTGTCATGTGATGGGAAATAGACATAACCACTGGCCCCATCCCCGGGAGGAAGCTTGCACACTCTGAAGATCTCTTTATCCACCAATCTTTTTTCTTAACTGATCATCTCCATCTCCTCACTTATAATCTTATCCTGTGAAATATACTGATCGGCTGTGCCCACTGTATAGAGCACAGCATC
>RCND010002038.1_pt1 | contig 12205 bp, 13 predicted proteins | sample 2041351 | NCBI WGS metagenome assembly RCND01 (sample SAMN09708230, study PRJNA481090) | Marine sediment metagenome, whole genome shotgun sequencing project. | biome: marine sediment; feature: ocean; material: sediment; isolation source: Sewage treatment plant 12B marine sediment (STP12B) ...
TTAAGCCAATTTAGCTTTGTTTCTTTTTGTAGTAAAAGACAATGCTTTCTTTACTCTAGAATTTTTGAACTTGTACAAACGTGCCACTGTGTTCTCGTTAGTAGTAGAAGTAACGATGCTCATTTCAACAGTTTCTACCTTAACATCAACCTTAGCATCCTGGGCTTGACCTGTTACTCCGATCGTAAGAACAAATATTAAAGTTAAGATAGTTTTCATGACTTGCGTTTTTATATAATAAAAACGCAGCATGGAGGTCCCTACAGGGTCGTAAAACGTTCAAAACCCCTTATTTTTCGGTAACTGACAGAAATCGGGATAAAGTGCAAAAAATGCTCGATGAACGTAACACATACCAAAAACAGCTTACCGATAGTATGTGTTTTTTATCGAGATATTTAATTGATAAATTCACTAAAAAGCATCACTTAAGAGCATTTACTATTTAAAATATTAAGATATTGTTATTAAATATGTGTTGTTAGTTCTTTAACTTTAGGTTTTTATCGGCTGTTGTCGAAAATACAAACAGTTAGAAAACAATGTAATTTCGTGGCATCGTAACCATATTTGAGAAGTTTTCATTTGGTCTGACACTTATGTAATGTAAATATCCTGTGTATTTAGAATTCATGACCGAAACTAGTAATATGACTTTTAAGTTCAGAATTAGGAAATATTAATGTCAATACCTGTAAGTAGTAATACTTGTTTACTACCTACATTTAAAATAAAAAAATGAAAGTATTTAAAATTGTCTTTTTGGTAGTATCCATCTTGTTCTCCACCCATTGCGAATCCAACACAAAGAAGAAGAACCAAGCAAGTTCAGAAGTCCAGCATCAAAAAAAAGTAAAACTTTCACAGATAGAGCTACAAAAATATGAGGTCGCCTACTTCGCCAGTGGTTGTTTTTGGTGCGTTGAAGCCATCTATGAGGACATAATTGGCGTAAAAGAAGTAATAGTAATCTCTGGCTATTCTGGAGGAACTGAGAACAACCCTACTTACGAACAGGTTGGCCGGGGATTAACCAGTCATGCTGAAGCCGTGAAAGTATATTATGATTCCGAAGAAGTCGACTTTGCAACCCTTGTAAAAGTATTCTTTGGTTCGCATGACCCTACAACTTTAAACCGACAAGGGCCTGATCGCGGTGCACAATATCGTTCTATTGCATTTTATACCAATGAGAATGAGAAAAAGTTAATTAAGGACTACATTGCGCAACTAATAAAAGACGGGGCCTATAACAGTCCCATTGTTACCCAAGTAGAAAAATTCGTCAAATTTTATGATGCAGAGGATTATCATCAGGATTATGAAAGATTGAATCCAAACAATCCGTATATCATAAATATTTCAATTCCCAGGTATAAAAGTTTTCAAGCTAAATACCCTGAGCTTATGAAAAAAGGAGGACATTAGGCAGCTATCATTTTATGACTTAAACTATAAAAGCGACTTTAATTGGTCGCTTTTTTTCATATTTGAATTTTAGCGATTATCTTTAATAGCTTAATTCATTACATCCAATAAAAAGATTAAAAACAAATTGCTTTAATCTTTTTAACTTAATTATAGGGCTACTCTTTTTCAGCTAATCCAATACAGAAAAAGACAACATACCTTAGGTAGAATTCTTCGACAAGAAAACGCTTATTGGATTGTCGCAAAAAGGGAAGGTTTAGAACAACGAAAAAGTAATGCAAAACTGAAAAAGGGAATGCCAAAAAGGTTGGGAACCAAAATTGTAAATATGAAACGAAGGGAATTTGTAGTAAAAAGTAGTTTGGCGACCGCAGCAGTAGCCACCTCAACATCAGTCTTAGGAAACATTAATAGTTTCAGCGGCGCCAATGATACTGTAAATATTGGAGTAATTGGCACGGGAGATCGAGGTTCAGGATTAACGCCTTTTATCAATCAAATTGATAAATTCAATGTGATAGCCTGTTGCGATACGTTACCTTTTCGTTTAGAAAACGGACTGAGTAAGGTTGAAGGAAAAGCCCAGGGATATAAAGATTATAGAAAATTATTGGACAACCCAGATATTGATGCAGTCTTGATTTCAACACCTTTGAATACTCATTCAAAAATTGCAATGGATGCCTTGGATGCTGATAAACACGTATACTGCGAAAAAACCATGGCAAAGGGCTATGATGGCATTCAGCATTTAGCCGGAAAAGTAAAATCTTCTAGTAAAATTTTCCAGACGGGGCACCAATATCACAGTTCACGATTATATACGCATGTCGTAAGGATGATTAAAAATGGGACTATTGGGAAGATAACAGCTTTTGAATGCCAATGGAACAGGAATGGAAACTGGCGAAGACCCGTTCCCAGTCCAGAATTGGAACGTGCCATTAATTGGCGAATGTATAAGGAATTTTCGGGAGGTCTGGCTGCCGAGCTCTGCTCTCATCAAATTGATTTTGCGAATTGGGTAACCGAATCCACTCCTGACAAGGTAATGGGAATGGGCGGAATCGATTATTGGAAAGATGGTCGTGAAACGTACGATAACATTCATCTTCTTTATAACTATCCCAACGGTGTAAAGGCTAAATTCACTTGTTTGACCAGCAACTCCATGGATGACTATAAAATTAAGGTCATGGGTGATAAAGGCACCATCATTCTTGATTATGTAAAAGCGTGGTTCTATCCAGAAGGAAAGAAAAACAAGGAAATGGGCGAGGTTGACGGAGTATCAGGAGCCACTGTAAAATGGGACGAAGGTAAAGGTTACCCCTTGAATATTGACCATGAAGACCCCAGCAAACAAGCCTTACGCGACTTTAGGGAAAGTATAGTGAATAACACAGAACCTATCTCAAATATCACTACAGGTGCCAATGCTGCAATTTGCGTACAAATGGGATTAGATGCCATGTATAATGATGAGATTGTACAGTGGAAATCGCTTCCTAATATATAAGAACACTAAATGGAAAATCGATATTTGATTAAAGGAAGAAAATAGCAGGTAAGGAAATATTTGTTTGGGACATTACATTAATCGAATAACTAATCTTTTAAAACTACTTCACTATATTTTGAATTGATCACGATAGATTTATCACTATTGCCATTGAGGTAGGATCCAGTATGAACCGTGGTATTATTATGCTTGGTTCTATCCAATTTCAAACCAGCCGGAGTGGTTAATTCTGACATTGTCCCGTTAATCTCAATCCTAAAAGCTGTTTCTGGCAAATCACAGGTCAATTCGGCATTTTGGAGTGATATATCCATTTCCTTGAAATTCTTGGAAACTGAATTGATCTTAAGTGGTCCCATTTTGTTATTTATGATTACACTTTCTAAAAGTTTATTTATGGTAACATCCGAAGATGTAGTGCTCAACCGTAAGTTGAGCACCTCATCTAAATCTACATTTTCTGAATAGTCGGCCTGTAGTAATCCATGATTCCATTTTTGGACACTTACAGGAGAATACGAAGTTTTTATGGTGGTTTGGTCTCCATCAATAGTCGCTGCCAATAAAGTGGAATACGATAATCTAGCATTGATGTTTTTGGTATTCCCAGCTAACTTAACTTCGCCATGGCGTACATTCATCTTAATCTTAGTGCCTTTGGGCATTTTGATTTTTATCGTCTTTTTAATTTTGAATTTCTTGTTTTCCCCTTCTGATGAATAATAAAAAATATTGGAATCATTTTCGTGATTTTCCCGCTCCTCAAATAACCTTTCTCTTTTCTTTGCCATTTCTTCTGCACGTTGTTCCATAGCTTCTGTACGTTTTTCCATTACTTCAGCTTGGGCCTCCATACGTTTTTCCATTGCTTCAGCTTGGGCCTCCAGACGTTTTTCCTGGGCCTCCAATTTTTTTTCCATCATTTCTTCATGTCGTTGTCCCATTTCTTCGTGACGTTTTTCCATGGCCTCATGTTTGACTTCCATTTTGGCACTCCATGCTTCCATTTTCTTTTGATATTCCTCACCAAATCCCTTATCGAATTTCTTTTGCCATTTTTTTAGATACTTTTCGCCATCCTTTTTATAGGCTTCATAATCAAACTCAACTGCAGGAACAGGTGGCATTGGCATATCGGACAAATCTATAATTATCTCTTCTAAATGCATTTCAGGTATCTCGGGCATCTCGGGCATCTCGGGCATTTCAAAATGAAAATTTGGTATTTCAATATTCAAATTATGTAGCCCTCCTGTAGAATAATTAAAGGACCAAGAATTTTCAACCCCTGTGGTAATTTCGACCTTCTTGCTATTACCTACAATTTCGATACCTCCTTTTTCGAAGTATTCCGCCACTTCTTCTGCGCTGGCACCATCTAGCTCTATTGTTGCCTCAACGGCAATTTGGTTCTTGTCCCAAGTCTCAAATTCAATATCGGCATTGCTGGTATTGATATCCAAAACCGTTTCGGCGTTTACATTGAATACCTCATTAAATGTCTTACTCTGTTTTTGACCATAAACCCCAACTACCATTAGGGATACGATCATTGTGATTAATTTAAACCGCATTAGTTTCATACTGTTCGTTTTTTGATGATTGTACTTCGTTTAACTTCTCTTTTAATTTCTGTAATAATTGCAACCTCAATTGTAAATTCTTTATAAGGGCAGATATAGTTTGGTCATTGGGACCTACCTGATTAAGTTCTTCATTTAATTTTTTGTATTCAACGTTCAATTCGGTCAAACGCTCCATATAGCTATCAACCAGATCTTTATTGTCACCTGAGATATTTAATTTCGAAAGCTCAAGATTAATATTAGCTACATAATAGTTCTCCACCTTTTTTAAATCTGGTGAAAGATCTCCCAAGGAAATACCTGACTTGGTTTCTATCCCTGGATTTTTATCAACTACGGTCGTTTTAATACCAACGTCTTCTCTGTTCATAAAAAAGATAGTGCCAATGCTAGCCAACACAAGAATAGAAGCTGCTATTTTTAGTATAAAGAATGATGCTTTCTTTTGCTGTGGAAGTTCTTTCTTTAGAAGATCCATGAATCGTTTATCATGCCCCTCGCTCATTACGAACTGCTCCTCTTTCTGTTCTTCTTTGAATAATTTTCTAAGATCCCGTGCCATATGCTTTCTCTTTTAACAATTCCTTTAAATAGCTTTTTCCTCGTAATAATCTTGTTCTGCTCGTAGTTTCGGTCAACTTCAATACTTGTGATATTTCCCGGTGGTCAAATCCTTCAATCAAAAACATCATGACCACATATTTGTACTTTTCTGGTAACTGACCAATTGCCAATTTCACCTGATCTATGGTTATATCATTTTCAACTGTCCAATCGTCATCTTCAGCCAATTGCAAATAATTTTCATCCAACTCAACCAATCGTTGTTTTTTAGCCTTTAAAAAATCAATACTTCTATTAATAACTATTCTTTTTAACCAAGCCCCAAAAGTGACTTCCCCTTTAAATTGATGTATTCTTTGAAAGGCCTTTATAAACGATTCTTGAATAACATCTTCGGCATCATCCGAATTTTGAACATATCTCATAGCCACACAGAACATACCTTCACAGTACTGCTTGTAAAGCTGCATTTGGGCCTTTCGGTCGTTGGCCTTGCATTGTTCTACTACGTCAATTTGAAACATTAGCCGGTTTCGTTGTTGGTTTCAGTTGTTTTGTTTTTCTAAGGACGATATAAATAAGTCAATGTTGCAAAAAACCTTTAATTTTATGATCAAATAATTCCATTTCCTTGAAACAAGTTACAATAAGCAACCCATTCATTACCCTGATCGTACTGGATTATGGCGCCATCATCCAAAAATTATTGGTAAAAGATAATGAAGGAATATACACCAATGTCGTTGTTGGTTATGACTACCCCAGTGAATACCCCGCTGATACCATAAGTTTAGGCGCTTGTGTTGGTAGATATGCCGGACGTATCTCAAATGGCGGATTTACTTTAGATCGAACGAACTATTCTTTGCACACTGAAGGAGGTGTTCATTTGCACGGAGGAAAAGAAGGTTTTGGCAAAAAATATTGGACGATAGAGGAAGTGCACCATGGTGACGAACCTTATGTTCGCCTTTCTTATTTAAGCAAGCATTTAGAGGAGGGTTACCCAGGTAATCTAAAAGCTACGGTTACCTATAAAATCAGCAACAATGAGTTACACATCATCCATGGGGCAACAACTGATTTGACTACTGTGGTTAATTTGACCAACCATTCTTATTTTAAGTTGGATGGTGAAAATATCATAGATCATTATTACTTAAAATTGAATTGCCCAGAAGTTGTTGAGACCAAAAAAAATCTATTGCCCACTGGCAAATTGACACCTGTTGTGGGTACAAAATATGATTTCCTCTCTGAACAACAAATAGGCCTCACCCGCTTAGATACTCCATTTTCCACAGATGACCATAGCAGTTTCGCTGCAATATTATCATCCAAAAAATCAGGAATATCAATGGAAGTTAGCACTAACCAAAGGGGAATGGTAGTTTATACGCCAACTGCTCTCCCTGCCATTTGTTTTGAAACCCAAAATTTTCCCGATGCGCCTAATCATGATCATTTTCCCAGTAGTGTTCTAAGGCCAGGGGAAACATATCGCAATGCATCTGTCTTTAAATTTGATTTAGTAACTTAGGGCGAACAACCTAAAAAATTCTGAAGATGAAAAAATTAAAATGGATTTTGCTCATAATAGTTGCTTTGATTGCGCTGGTCATGTTTGTTGGTATGCCGTATATGCAAGAACAAACTAAAAAAAATAGTCCAGAAGTAACGAACACCTATACTAAAAATGGAATGGACCTTTCGGTGAATTATTCAAGTCCGTCTAAAAAGGATAGGGTCATATTTGGAGAATTGGTACCCTATGATGTTGTTTGGCGCACTGGTGCAAACGAGCCAACAACTTTCACGACTGGCTCTGATATTAAGATAATTGATAAAACCCTTCCGGCCGGAACCTATTCCTTTTGGACCAAACCTGGAAAGGATAGTTGGGGGATTATATTCAATAAAGAGGTTCCTGATTGGGGTGTAACGATTTTAAGTGGGGGTAAAAAAACCACCAGAAATCAGGAAGCGGATGTGGTAAGCGTAGATGTTCCAACAGAACAAATGGCCAATGTTCAGGAAAAATTGAATATTGGTTATGAGGATGGCGAACAATTGTACCTTACACTTTCTTGGGACCAGACCAAAATAAAGGTACCTATCAACAAATAGGATTTTACATGGCCGAGTACATCTTAGCCAAAAATATTTTCGGAATTCTGCGGTAAAAGCATAACAATAAAAAATATAACTTTGCCTCACCATAAATCAACTTAGTGCACCCTATTACAGACGCCTTACTTTCTATAGTTGTACCATTATACAACGAAGATGAAAATGCAGTTTTATTGACCCAGAAGATCCATGAAAGTCTTGTTGGGTATAATTACCAAATAATCTATATCGATGATTTCTCTACGGATAATACTCGTAAAGTGATTAAAAATATGGACGATAACAAGGTGCATCTCATTGAACTGAAGAAGAATTACGGACAGAGTTTGGCTTTGGCAGCGGGATTGGATTATGCAGAAGGTGAATACATTATTACCATGGATGGGGATTTACAGAATGACCCTAGCGATATTCCGCAAATGTTAGAATATGCAGTTAACGATGAATTTGATGTAGTTACTGGAATCCGCCAAAAAAGAAAGGATTCCTTGGTGAAAAAGATTTCATCTAAAATTGCCAACTTTTTAGTTCGAAGGGTTACCAAACTTGATATAAAGGATAATGGTTGTGCTTTAAAGGTCTTTACCAGGGACATTGCCAAAGACCTCAATTTATATGGTGAAATGCATCGCTTTATTACGTTGCTTGCCCATTTGGAAGGTGCCCAAATAAAACAAGTACCCGTTAAACACCATGCCCGCAATGCCGGAGTTTCAAAATACGGATTAGAACGCGTATTCAAGGTCGTGGCAGACATGATGTTATTGCTTTTTATTCGAAAATATTTTCAACGTCCTATTCACCTATTTGGCATTTTCGGTTTTTTAATGATCTTTTTGGGTGTCCTTATAAATATCTACTTGCTTATTGTTAAATGGGGCTTTGGAGAGGATATTGGTACTCGACCATTATTGATTTTCGGATTAATGTTCATTTTGGCAGGTATTCAAGTATTTACGATTGGTATTGTAATGGAGTTGCTTATTAGGACCTATTACGAATCGCAAAAGAAAAGACCTTACAGGATTAAAAAAGTTACGGTTGGAAACGGCGTTGCGTAAGAAACTGTTCACAGTAGCCAAAATTGCAATTAGTGCAATTCTCATCTACTTTATCTTCACAAAGGTCGATTTTAAAGAGGTTCTTGATATAATCAGAAAGACCAATCCATTCTATCTTGTACTAGCGATTTTGTTTTTTGTAGCCTCAAAAGTTCTGGCTTCCGTTCGACTCAATTTATATTTTCACAAACTTGGGGTTAAACTCACCCAAAAAAGTAATTTAAAGCTCTATCTTTTAGGGATGTTCTATAACCTTTTTCTTCCTGGAGGTATAGGTGGTGATGCGTATAAAGGGTATTTGATAAAAAAGAAGTTTGAAGTAGATACCAAAAAAATGGTTTCGGTATTAGTCCTGGATAGACTTAGCGGATTGTTATTGTTATTTATCTACGCCTGTGCATTGGCAGTGGTTTTAAACAACACTTGGCTTAATAAATTTGAAATTCTAATTGGCACATTAGGAGTTTTATCGGTATTGGTTTTTTGGTTCCTGAATAAAAGGTTTTTTAATTTCGTATTACCGGTATTCCGAAAGTCATTTGCTCTATCGGCAATGGTTCAATTAGCGCAGTTGATTTGTGTATTTTTTATTTTGCGGTCCTTATCAATTCAGACAAACGAAATAGCTTATCTCTTCATTTTTCTCATATCCTCTATTGTTTCAGTATTACCTTTGACCATAGGGGGTATAGGCAGTCGTGAAATTACTTTCTTCTATGGGGCGACCCTTTTGACATTGGATGAAAGCACCTCTATTAGTATAAGTATGGTGTTCTTTATAATTACCGCGCTAGTATCTTTATTTGGTTTACTCTTTCACTTTAAGAAAATAAAGCTGAAGACCATTATTCAATAAATATGTACCAAATGCATCTTGTTCACTACCTTTTTACGAGTATTGGGATTTAAGAACCTACCTTGTACTCGTGTAATCCAAAATTGTTTTTCGGTCAGCTGTTTATCCCAATCAAAGCCTGAATCCTTTAACTCCTTTAATTCCTTATCAGTGGCATAGACCCAGATATCCTTTTTGTCTTCTAACCCTTTTATTGAAGCTCTTTTAACTGGTTTTTGATTATAAAAATCCAACGCCCAAGTATTGTGTTCGGAAATATTAAAAATATTATCGGTAGAAACATTGTTCTTTTGAATTGTTTTTGCCATTGTTGAACCCGCCTGAAATCCCAGTAATGATGGATAAAAGTGTGTGTTTAGAACACTGTTCAAAAGAATGGAACTTAGTGCTCCCAAGGTAATAATCCGTAAAGAATAATCTTCACGCTTAAGACAATAAAACACTATTACTATACTAAGCGCAATCTTCCAAATATAATCAAAGTAGGTATCGGTTTTAAACACAAAAAAGCAAATCAGTACTGAAGCAACGAAAACAATAGCTAAAATAAAATACTGGAAGCCTAATATTATTCTTTTTAACCCTTGGCTTCCCTCCTGATATAAATTATTTAAAAAAGAAGCGGTTAGAACGGCGAATAAAGGCATTACAATATTCAGGTAATGCGGTAGTTTAAACTGTGCAAAACTGATGACGATGAATATTAAGGTAATTCCACCTAAAGTCAAAAATTCACTCTTAGGATTGTACCTGAATTTAGAGCTTACCATCTCTTTGGCTTTTTTCCAATAGGCAACAAGACCTACAACCGTCCATGGAAGAAAAATCCATAAAAATGTATGGAAAAAGAAAAAATAGTCACTACTATTTTTACCAACACCTTCCCCACTCAGTCGTTCAAAACTCTGTTCCCACAAAATAAAGAAGACACCACTCCTATTGCCCTTGCCACGTATTATTTTTTCCGGATGTAGATCAAACTGATAATAGTAGGCATAAAGCATAGGGGTAATAACAATGGCAAAGACCAAGAGTCCCAAAAGTACCCTCCAATTGAGGAACATTTTCCATTTGCGGGTATACGCCAAATGACAAAGTATGGGCAAGCCAACAACCAAAAGTGCAATTTGCCCTTTGGTTGAAAAAGCTATTCCTGCTCCTAAAGAACCAAGTATGATATGCAATAGTGAATTTTTCTCTATATAAGCTACTAAATGCCATATGGCAAAAATGGAAAAACCTGTCAATACCGCATCGGTTCGTACATCAATAGCGCCCAAAACAATGGTCTGGCTTGTCATAAAAATAAGCGCAGCAAGTTTGCCTACATTTTGGTTGTAAAGTAATCTACCTAAGCCAAAACAACTGTAAGCGCCCAATAAAGTTGCCAGTATACTTGGAATTCGATAGGCCCAATCGTGTATTCCGAAAATCTTATAGGACAGTGCAGCCAACCAAAAATGCATATGGGGCTTATCTAAATACTCTTCAGGTCCTTTAAAAAGGCTAAGAAAATCATTTTCTTGAACCATTCTCATGGCCATGACTGCAAACTGCGCGGAATCATTCTCGAAGAGGGTAACGAACATTCCTGCGATGTACACTAGAATAATCAGAAGTAACAAAAACCAATACCTGGTGTTTGAAATCATAGCTGGAATTTGTGAAGTGCAAATATATATAACTTTGCAAATAACCAGCTCAATCCGAGGCCAATGAACGCTCCTGTAAGCACATCCAATGGAAAATGGACACCAATATAAATTCTGCTATATGCAACGATGATTGCCCAAAAGAACAATAACAAACCTATGTGTTTGAATTTGGGTTTTAATAAAAAAGTGAAAAATGAGGCAACGGCGAATGAATTTGCGGCATGTGCAGAAAAATAACCGAATCTTCCTCCACAAGAGTTCTTAACCAAGCGCATAATAGTGCTGACATCTTGATCATAACAGGGTCGTAATCTTTGCACTCCATATTTAAAAAAATTGGCCAATTGGTCTGTAACCAGTATTAAAATTGCCACTGTCAATAGCACAACAAGTGTCTTTCTCAAACCCAATTGTATATAAGAAAGAACTAGTAAAATAAAGTATAATGGAATAGAAGTTAATTTATTGGTTGCAAACATCCAAAACCCATCCCAATTTGAGTTTCCCAAACTATTGAGAAAAAGAAATAATTCTTTATCAAGTTGTATGAGTTCTTCGAACATATTGATCAGTCTTCGTAACGGGATACTTCCCTATCATAAAAAGCCGTAGCTTGTTCAATTAGACTTTGAGTTTCAAATTCCAAGTCCTTTTCATCTTCCTTGGTGAAATCCTCTAACCATTCAACCTCATCATCTTCCAAGTTAATAATGAATCGTGGATATTCAGTATGTAACACAAAAATGGCAGAAGGTAAATCGGTGTTATCCCCTAATATGAATTTTGGTAGTTCCATTGCAGCTTTCTAAATTAACCTGTAATTAATTTTTTAGTCAAGTAATTAAATCGAATATACAACATAATCGCAGATGCGGTCAATCCTGTAAGCAGCCCAATCCAAATTCCTACGCTTCCAAAATCGGTATACAAGCCCAAATAATACGATATTGGGAAACCTATTAACCAATAGGCTATAAATGTAATTACGGTCGGAATCTTCACATCCTGCAACCCTCTTAATGCACCCAAAACCACCACTTGAATTCCGTCTGAAATTTGAAAAAATGCTGCAACCAAAAGCAATTGGCCTGCAAGGAAAATCACTTCGGAATTATCTGCCATATTCTTAGTATCATTTACATCTAAATATATGGTTGGAAACCAATCCCTGCCCCATAAAAATAAAATAGCGAATACAATTTCGACAAGAAAGGTTAAAAAGAATATTGATTGCGCAATGCGTCTTAACTCCTTAAAATTTAATAAGCCTTTTTGGTTACCAACCCTGATCATGGCTGCAACACCTAGACCCATTCCGAACATGAAGGTCATGCTACTTAAGTTCAATGCGATTTGGTTGGCTGCCTGTGCATTTTTTCCTAAGACACCACTTATCCAAA